>Ga0099849_1001815_pt1 | contig 9986 bp, 29 predicted proteins | sample CB_VirMetaG_4_FD_78177 | JGI IMG/M metagenome (GOLD analysis project Ga0099849, IMG submission 78177) | Freshwater to marine saline gradient viral communities from Chesapeake Bay - CB_1508_1M Viral MetaG | ecosystem: Environmental > Aquatic > Marine > Coastal | place: USA: Chesapeake Bay... | reverse complement strand
GAGAATGTGCTGGAGGCATTGAACGAAGCACTCACACCTTATGAGTTACAATATAAGAATGAGTGTCCTCCTTGCGATACACTTGCTTGTGCCGATCATCTTGGAGATGAGTAAATGAGAACCACTCTAACAATTAGTGATGATGGTCTTCTTACCATTCCTGATGAAATGCTTAAGGTATTGGGTTGGAGTGAGGGAGAGGAACTAGAATGGGTTGAGAATGATGATGGATCATTCCTTCTCAGAAAACCTACATACTCTAGCGAGGAGCAACCAAATGAACCCCAATCTGAACCACCATCAGTGGAAGATAGTATTTGATGCTGTACGTAAGCAACAGGTCAAACATCTTCCAGATAGTAAGTGGTATGGAGAATATACTGCAATCTTGAATGAGATGTTTGACTTAGCATATTCTGAGTCATATCTTGATACTAATCCACCACCATACAAAAGACTTGCTGGATGGGAAGAGACAACTAAAGAAGATTGGGATGACTTTTGGAACGGACCTACAGAAGGAGTACTAGAGTAGCATGGAACATCTATTTGTATTTGGTTTTATTTTTTTACTTACCTGGGCAATGAATTCAGTAACTACCAAAGATGCAATCAAAAGATACTAGAGTACCATTGACAATTACTCTTGGTGTGCTAGGATTATTTGTAGCATCAGTGATTGTTGCTGGATACATTCATGGTAAGATGCACTTACTTACTGTTTTACACAATGCATTCAAATGACTATTCCATTTTTTGTTGAAGACCCAACACAATTCCATCGTCCTATGGTACAGGTGCCACAGGATATTGTAATGTACTGCGATGCCTTCACTGTGGACGCAGATCGTGAAGATCTACGTTATATCGATTGTGTATGGATGCACCTGGGATACTATGGTACTCCTGCATCTATTATGAAGGCAGTTCGTGAGGAGTATTATGATAATATCAAGACAAATCTTCATGAAGTGAGTCCAATTTTTGAATAAGCAGATAGATACAATGACTGAAACAGAACACATGAAGGTAGGTATCATCGGATTAGGTCGCATGGGTGAGGGTATGTCTCGCCGTATGATCAAAGCAGGAATCGAGGTTCATGGATATCGCAACAATTATAAAAAAGCAGAGGAACAATTTGAGAAGGGTTATATCAGTGGATATACCACTTCTATTCAAAGCCTTGTTCAAGTAGTTAAAACTAAAAAGAATGGTGGCATCTCCCCTGGTGTTTTTATGATGGTAGTTCCAGCAGAAACAGTAGAGGAGACAATCAATGAGTTACTACGACATTGTAGTGAAGGCGACATTATTATTGATCATGGCAATAGCAATTTTAAGGACAGTAGGAAGAGAGCAGAGCGCCTTGCAAAACTTGGCATCGCGTATATTGACTGTGGCACTAGTGGTGGTGTTTACGGTCTGGAGCGTGGATATTGTCTTATGGTTGGTGGCGGAGATACTGCGGTCGCCACTTGTGAAGGCATTTTTAATGCCCTCGCCCCAGGAATTGATGCTGCCCCCAGGACTCAACCTAACTCATGGGTAACTCAGGAAGAGAAGGGTTGGTTACGTTGTGGTGGTCCTGGTGCTGGTCACTTCGTAAAGATGGTGCATAATGGCATAGAATATGGTATTATGCAAGCATATGCTGAAGGATTTAATATTCTACATTCAGCAAATGCTGGTTCCCAATATGTTGCTGAAGGAGATGCAGAAGTCGCTCCCATGGATAATCCAGAGGATTATTGCTACGATATTGATGTTGCTAAGGTCGCTGAGTTATGGCGTCGTGGTAGTGTGGTTGGTAGTTGGTTACTTGATCTTACCGCTGATGTTCTACGGGGCGATCGTGAACTGGATGCTTTCACTGGAGGTGTCTCCGATAGTGGCGAAGGTCGTTGGACTGTCCATGCTGCTGTGGATCTTGGCGTACCCGCTCCTGTCATCACTACTGCATTGTATGAACGTTTTGGTTCGCGCCGTCTTGGTGCTTTCGCGTCCAAAGTTTTAAATGGTATGCGATTTATGTTTGGTGGGCACAACGTCCGATAAAAACTGAGGTTAAATTATGTACGAATCTTCTGAGGAACAATTGATGACTAGTTACGCTGAGCAACGTGAAGCGCGTTTGCAGGATGCAATCTCTGAGTATACGCTTGAACAAGATGTTACTGCAGAGTTTGCATATAATTCTATTATTAGTGCAATTAAGACCGACGCACTGTATTTTAAGCAGCAGTATGACAAGCAGATGAGTATTCTACTAAAGATGGGATACTACGGTCCACTTGAGGATGTGCCACCTATTCAAGCGGTTCCAAACCTGCCAGAGCGATTCTGATCTGCTATACTGGATAGGTCAACACGACAGACTCATGACCTATCCTCTTGGCATCGACAATCCCATTCAAGTTCGTCAGGAATTTGGCAGCACTCGCTGGGCACTCTACTGGAAGGAAGACTGGATTAAGATCGGTACGTTCTCCAGTCAGTTTATGGCGATGGGTGCTCGCCGTGCCATCCTGACTGGGATGGGTTACAACTGAATAACTGTCACAAGGGGGTTGCCAGAAGACTGGTGACCCTCTATTATTAGATCAGTTCAGACACCCACCATGACTCGCACCACCTTCGCTGACTACTGTGCTGAGCAGGATGCTCGCAACACCATTCACCTCAACATCGTCAAGCATTGCCTGATGCTGTGTGATGCTCTCCAGCAGGATGCTCCTGATGGTTATCACTACTCTCTGGACTCTTCTGGTCGTAAGTATCACAAAGTCTTCATGCACATTGGTGATCGCCGCGATAGCATCCACGCTTTTATTGATAAAACGACTGGTGAAGTGTACAAACCTGCTAGCATCAAAGCACCTGCTAAGCATGTTCGTTATAACATGCTCTCCATCACTTCCCGCGAAGAGATGTTCAAGCGTTGTGACTGGGCAGGTTCTTATTTGTATCTGTAATGAAGTTGACAGGATTTGAGAAGTTGTTATTTGTAGCATCCTTCATGTGGATGCTACAATGGGGCACAAGAGTTACCATGGTGACGATCAATGCTTTATTTTGAGACAAGCGGGTATGGATACCCAAAGTATCTCTGTGAAGACATACTTATGTGGTTCCACTCATCATTCTATCCCCGTCATAAGATTGACATCACTGTAAATCATCGTGGCATGAAGCGCGAAGGTGTTTATGGTTGGTGTGACATCTGGGGTGGAGAGAGGAATCCACGCACGTTTTTGATTGAGATCCAATCAAACTTAGATAAGTACACTTATGCAACCACATTGGTGCATGAACTGATTCATGTGAAGCAGTGGGTTGATGGTAATCTTAAACTTGACAGAGGTTGTCTTGTTTATAGAGGAATCCATGTTGGTCCTGAACAGGATCAACCACATGAGGTTGAAGCGCATGAGGGTGAGAGGGAGTATCTTCTCAAGTTCATGTGCGACAGTGGCAGGGTGTGGGCAGGTTTATAACTGTCACATTACCCCGCATGGGGGTGGAATCACCCCTATAATGAGTACATACCAAACAGGTATCCCAAATGTCGATCTTCAAAGACTACTGGACCAAACCCGCTCAAGAGTCTGAGAGTGAGGAGATGATTGATCTCAGCACTCCAAATGAGTACAACGAGTACATGTACGAACAGGTTGTCCTTGCTTGGCGCAATGGCAATCCTATGTCCGAGTGACTCTTGACATCCGCTTCATTTTAACCTACAATCGAGGAGTAATTTACTCACAACAATGGCACAAAAGTTCTTTTACGTCGTCGAACACTTCGTTCCATTCCCTCAGTCCGAATACGGTGGTATCTGGAATGTGATCGCCAAAGATGACAATGAGTGTTTTGACTTGATCACACAAGAAGATCAAGAGTTCAATGTTGAGCATTATCCACAACTTCGTCATAACATTCAAAATGCGCGTGTCTATGCTCTTGCAGCGGAAGATGTTATGTCTACTATCGTTGAGGAATTTCTTACATGATTAATATTGCTGATCCTACATTCATTGATGCACAGAAGCAACGCATGTCCCATCTTCAGCAGAAGTTGGAGACCATCGTTACTGAAATGAAAACCATTCAGGAGTTCTTAAATGAGTACGAACCAAAAGCATCTGCATGATAACTGCCTCAATGAGGTGGAGGACTTCTTCATGGAGCGTGTCTTTGCCCTTGTAGACACCAACAGGATTGATGATGCTGATGCTATCCACAATGAGTTTGTGGTTGATGGTCATGAACCTGACGATTGGTTGTTTATCAATGATTTAACGAATGTATGAACCAAAAGTAAATGACTACGTAGTCTGGCATACTTATCCCACTCCAATATCGGGGTGGGTTTATTTTGCAGACAATTCGTACATAACTATTGAGATGGGAACAAGTCCCAAAGATGAGGAGAACATCAGAGCATGTCCAATACATAGGAACAATCACATCCTTGTTGTGTGTTATCCTGAGTATTGGAATCAATTGGAATATGTAACAAGTCGCAAGTCAATTTATGACCAAACAGAAGACCCTCTGGCGGTGGTGGGCGAAGGCACTGGGGGAGAAGGCATCTGAAAGTGACAGAGAATCTGATACTATTGCTTGCATACGCACCCTTATTTTTGTTAGTTACTTGGTCACTAACTGTTTTATCGTTGCTGGTGTCATCAGACACTGGAATGATGTACCAAATACTGTTATAGAAAAGAGACAATGATTGAATCTGGCATTCTAACCATTCTTGATGAGGATGGGATTAATAATACGATAGAACGTATCAACCTTTGTAAGGATTGGTGGTTCCCTCGTGGCATCTATGGTGGCAAAGAGAAGAAGTTTGCTGCCAATGAGGATAATCCTATCGACTTTTATACTATTGGTGCTGCTACCTACATGGATGATTCCATGATGTATGCAATGATTGTGGAAGAGACTGCACCAATGATGAAGGATTACTTTGAGTGGTTGTATGGATGTCTTCTTTATCATTTGACTAATGAGATTGGTCCATGTCAAATTAATGAAGAACTTGCTCCTCCTGGATTCCATATCTTTGCAGCAAAACCAGATGAAGAACCACGTCCTGCAAGTAAGGAATATTTGGAGAGACCTTGTGCAACTATTCACTATGATGAGCAACATCGTTCACATAAGGGATTGTGGTCAGGTTATCAATCATCTGGTGCTTCGGTTGATTTAGAGAATACTCTGTCATTTACTCTTTGTCTTGCTGCACCAGAGACTGGTGCTGGTCTTAGCACATGGGAAGAGGATTCTGTCAAATGTTATGATAGGAATGACAAATATAGTAAGCACATTAAATCTCTGGAGTATGGTGGATATGGTTCACCAGATGCAGTAATTCCATATACTCCTGGTAAGATGTTCTATTGGATTGGTCCGCTGAAGCATCAAATGTCACCTGGAATGGATCTTAAACTCAATGATAAGCGTATCACCCTACAGGGACATGGAGTTAAAGTGAACGATTGTTGGGAACTTTACTTCTAAATACTACCACTGGAGACAATATAAATGATCAAATATCATCAGGAACTCAATAATTCTGGAACAGGATTAGCATATCAAATCTCAGTGTATGTGATGATGCGTTCTCTTGCGGAGAGAACTGGATTCGATTGGGCAGTAGATGCTACAGATCTTAAAGCACTTCGCAATACATTTGTAGATCTCAATTTGAATATTGTGACTGAAGATCCTACTGATTATCAGTCATTGACATTTGACGATGAATTGGGATTTGCTGGCATTGAAGCATTGGTAGAAGATGCTAAGAAGTTGTATGGATACCCAACAGTTCAGAACTTTGTTGCTTCTGGTGATGATGGTGATTTGTTTTTGAAGGTCAAAAAGGAATTAAAGTTTAGACAGGATATTGTAGATAAGTGTAAGGCATTTAGAGATCAATTTGATGGTGAAGTCATTGCTATGCATGTGCGTAGAGGTGATTTTAGCAACATTACCAGTGGTATGTTCTTGTGTGGTGCTGATTACTATGAGAACGCATTGGCACAACTGCCAGATGGTATACCAGTTCTGATCTTCACCAATGATAAAGATAGTGTTATTGCTGATAGTGAATTGATTGCAAATAATCCAGAGAGATTCACATTCATCACTGATCTATTCAATGGCAATGAACTTATTAATTGTGATGCTGGTCAGGAATTAGATAAATTGATTGACATTAGTGGTCAGTGTAAGTTTGATTACAAGACTGGACTTGCAATGATGGCAAATAATAATCTTCCTGATGGATCTATATCTCACCAACAATTGATTGCTGAGATGGCAAGAATTGTGCAAGAGGATCTGCATCCAACATATAAAGATAAATTAAAGACACACTCATATAACTATTCATATGATCTTTGTTTGATGACTATGTGTGATTATGTCATCATGGCAAATAGTACATTCAGCATGTGGGGTGCTGAACTGGGTAGTCCTAAGAAGGTAATCTATCCAATGTACTGGATGCAGGGTCACCCAGAGGATGTTGATACAATCAGCATTAAGACTGACCTTGGTGGTCATAATCAAACAAAAGATCTTGCTACTCAGTTGGTTGAGAGAGACCATTATATTGCAGTAGAAAATCCTGATCCACGTTCGTTTACTATCCTGAAGTAACATGTCAACTAGAGCACAAAGACTTGAAAAAGAATATTTAAGGATCATGTTCACGTTGTCAAAGACAACGCATGACAAAAAGGATAAGATTGGTGCAAAAGCATTGGGTGGATTCATTCGAGCACTGATTGATGAGTGTCCCACTATGACACTGAAGACTGCTAAGGAATTATTCAAAATAGCAGAGGAACTAGAGGAACTACGCTGACAGTTCTAAAAGTGGCACACAGGCGCTTCCAGGGGTCTCTCAGAGGGTATATACTACTGGGGTAGTCAATCTTAAACCCATGGACAACTACAACGAATTCATGTATCAGACCCTCGTCCTGGATCATGATGAGGAACTGGAGAACCTGCTTGAAGAGCAGTGGCCAGTTGAGGAACTGCCCCAGGACATGCTGGCAGAGTTCTGATTGTGTACTTCACCGAACTCACAAAGAACATCAGCAAACGACCTCCGATGCCCAACGCTTACGAAGTCTCCATCGACAACAGCGACGATACCACCAGCATCTTCTACATCACCCGCCCTGCTACTAAAAGCATCCGTGGTCTGAACCGTCAGCACAACAACGTGGTGAACCAAGTTGTGGAAGGTATCCGTGACATCCGTGGATGGAAGCGCCTGCAGGTCAAGCGTGTACCGCTTGATCAAGTGGCACAGGGGTCGATCTGATCCCCCCGATCCATCTCTATACTAAGGACATCAACACCACCGCTTGATCATGTTCACCAAACTGATGGACGACTTCTACACCTATCAGGATCAGGAGCAAAATCTGTTCCTGATCTTTGAACTGGAGAAGGATGGCACTGTTACTGTCCATGAAGACTACTACCGCACTGGTGGTGGTATCCAGTATGATCCTAACGTTGGTGCCAGCGACGATGAGTTGACTGCCATCTGCGACCGTGCTTACACTATCCTCAAAGCAGCATGATTACCGACGACACCCAAACCATCCAACTTCGTCGCAGCATCCTCAGGTCCATCGAAGACATGGACCTTGAGTTGCTCAAGCGTATTGCTTACGAGTGCCGCTGTGAGGAGTATGGCATCTATCCTGATCATACTTACACTCGCAACTGGGACAAATGATTGTCAACCTTAAGCGTAGTGAGTGGGAGTGTTATATTGACACTCCCGATGGTGTAATTGACACCATAAATGGGTATTTTACCGATGTTCTTCGTCGGTGTGATACACCTGCTGTTGCACAACATGAGATGTATACGTTCTTGAATTTCTATGCAGAGTGGGGATTCCGCGACAGTGAGTGCAATCAAGTTGTGACCAATGTGATCAACAAACAGTTTAAAACAAACATCAATCGTTGGGAGTCTTTAGTATGAGAACTGCCACATATGCAATTATCGCTGCCATTGCGATTATTGGATACAATCTTTTTTTGATTGAGCGTGATCAAAAGATGTTTGATGCTTATGATCGTGCATGTGCTGAATTACCACAACCACACCCTGATTGTTTTTACGCAAAATGATTGAAACACCGCTAATGCTCTGTATCGATGCAGAGGAACATGAGATGATTAACATTGCTCTTGGTCACCTGATTGATGCAGCAGCAGAGTTTACAACAGAGAAGAATGATCGTATACTCATTCTTGAACGTGTCCGTGAGAAGTCATGGAAGTTATGGGCAGAGAGGTTCGCACAATGATGAATGAAGATTGGAGGTACACTCCTGAGCGCCTTGCTTTAAGAGAGCAGGTGCTTAAAATACTATTGACACGTTTTGGTGGTCCATTGAATGATGATGGTACACCCGTGAATGTGAATCAATCAATTTATGAATGTGCTCATGATTGGGTATCACAAGGTAATGCTCGTGCCGATGGTATTATCAAATACTATGAGGCATATTACAAATGAGTTATACTGTAAAGTTCACGGATCGTGAGTTCCAGTATGTCAACCAGTTGTTGCAACTGGAGAATGGCATAATGGCAACATATCAAATTGAAGATAACTACAATGCTCGTAAGTCCATGACTCGTGCTTATGCTGAGGTAAAATGGCAAGAGTATGATAAAATGTATCCTATTACGGATACAAGAGAATATCAGAGCAAAGAAGAGTTCTTTGCTAATGAGTTTTTTATTCCTGCTAATGACCAGAACTAAAACAGTCAAATATGCACTACCACGGATACTTAAGTCACGCAAACGTGATTTATTCCCACATAATACATTCTGGTATCGATTAGAGAACCTGGATGAGAAGAGGACCTGTTGGTTCTTATGTGAGGAGCACATGCAAAAGTATCTGGATCGATATAAACCAAACTGTAAATTGTATTGTTACACTGGAAAGGATCGTAAAGATGATTGATGTCAAAGAAGAAGAAGATGGTTCATTTACCATATCATGGGATGAGAATGACCCTGTTGAGTCCATGTTAAATGATTTTACTGAGCAGGATTTTGTCGATGCCATCATGGCAAAGGTTAGAGAAGTATTAGAGACTGAACAAGATGATGTATGAAGTTCAAACCTGGGATGAACAACACCATTGTGTGAGGTATCACCGTGTAGTCGATGCAATCGATTATGAAGATGCAGCACAAGTTATAAGAGGTTTACATCCAGAGCAAAATGTTATTGGCGTGGTTAGGAAGAATGACTAAGACATTCACACAAACATCTAATCTCCCATATGATAAACACCAATATGCAATAATTGCCAACGACGGTAGTAAATTGGTATTTGATGATTATATGGAAGTGTATAAGGTATGGGCATATTCAGATGGGTTGTCACATGTGGAGGTCCTTGATAGAATAGAATCAACTAAGAAGTCAGTCAAGGGTTTTGGAAATGCGAATTAATCCTGCATATGTTGTTGGTTATGGCATGGTCGATGCACTGGGAAACAATCCGAGTGATTGTTTTATGAATCTGATTAATGATTATAATCCTGTGCAAAAACTTGATTTTATGGGAGATCATAAGATTCAGTATGCCATTCCATGTCTGCATGAATTATCTCTTCCCGAGGCGTTTACGCCGAAAATAACCGCTAACATGACGCGGGCACAACAGATGGCACTTCATGCAACTGAACAGGCATTGAAGATGGCAAATCTACCACACTCGTCAAATGTTGCCGTGATTGTATCAAGTGTATCGAATGATGTGGAGTTCCTTGATGGTAACTTCCAACGGTTTAAAGAGAATAAGCGAGTGAATCCATTTAAGATTGTCAATCGTATTCCAGATATGATTGTGGGTCAGATTACAAGTCACTATAAGTTTCATGGAGCAAGTCTCGCAATCTATGCCTCAT
>Ga0099849_1001814_pt1 | contig 9987 bp, 7 predicted proteins | sample CB_VirMetaG_4_FD_78177 | JGI IMG/M metagenome (GOLD analysis project Ga0099849, IMG submission 78177) | Freshwater to marine saline gradient viral communities from Chesapeake Bay - CB_1508_1M Viral MetaG | ecosystem: Environmental > Aquatic > Marine > Coastal | place: USA: Chesapeake Bay... | reverse complement strand
TATTCACCAGTTAAATTGTTTACTGGTAAACTGTCAAATATTTCAGTGTTAAAACCATTTGTTTTGGTGTGTGTTATTTTATTAAAACCTTTAGTTTGCCCTATATAAAAAGCATCTATAAAAGTTTCAGCTAAATTAAAATCAAGAACACCATTAGTGCTTAAAGGAAACAACTTTACTTCTAATTTTGCTGAATTTACTCCGTTAAAAGATATATCGTTTAATTTAGTCTTGTAACTATGCCACCTGTTATAACCACTTGCTTGAACTAATTTAAAAAATTTGTCATCAGTAAATGTACCTGTGCTGAATTTATTGTCTGTAAAGTCATACATTAAATCTACTGTCCCACTTCCAGTAGTATCAGCACCAATAGAAATAAAAAATCTTGAGCTTACAGTACTAACAGATTGAGCATCTCTTATGTAATATGAAAATCCTAGTTCTAAATCTTTACCAGACAAAGCAATTGTAGAAGATAGAAGTGTTTTTACTAAATGATTTGTTTTATCATCAGCCGTAACAGGAAACTTTTGATGCAAACAAAACAATCCGCTTACTGGAATAACACCAGGAACCACTGTATTCGGTTGCAATAATTCAACTTTATTAGGACTAGTTAGGCTACCAAAATTCCAGTTAAACGTACTATATCTAAAAGTTGGATTATAGTTTAATAGTTTTAATGGATTTATGTTAGTTGTTTTAATAGCTTCTTTTAATGGTCTTAAATATTCAATTGTAAGATTTTCATTAATAGGCTTTAAAACAGTTGGACAAGTTATCAATACGTCTTTAATAACATTTGATTTTTGTACACCATCTTTATCAAACACTTTAAATTCAATTAGTTCAGAATTTGTGTCTTTAAGTAAGTCAGATTGTTGTTTTCTTAATGCCATAATACAAATTTACAATATTTGTTTCACAAGTTGATAATACTCATAACAAGCCAATTCAGGGTTTATATCTAAATCTTTTGGTGGCTTTTGTTTTCTAAATAATCCTTTTTGAAATTCTTTATTTTCAGCTTTTATTACACCTGCATTGTGATAAATTGCATTTGCTTTCCATTGTTTTATTGGGTGACCTGCCCAAGTAAAGTTCATTTCTTTTGCTATTCTTGTTGGTTTATTTATTTTCCATAAGTTCCATAACACTGCCCACATATCGGCACACCATATTTGCAAAGGGTGATATTCTTTGTTTTGTTTTTTCTTTTTATTATTTAACCTAAAAACATTATAATAAAGATTTTCACAGTCAATTTCTACTTTTTCCCAAAATTCCGCATCAATATCTTTTAATAAATATTGTGCGCCACCAGAATTGTCTTGATTTTCTTTTAATACTTTTTTATCTATATCTGCTATTTCACACATTAAATTAAGAACATCTTTTCCTTTTGATAATATATATTCATAACCTATATAGCTTTTTGTATTGCTTAAATAATTATAAGGGTCACACCCACTTATTTTTGCTCCAAGGTCTAAAGGTTTTGTTAAAACAATATCGCAATCGTGATATAAAAAAGTTCCTCTGTATTTCCACCAATGTTTTTTAAAATGTTTTTTTAAAATATGAGGTCTTATACTTGAAATATATTTTATATCTTTTCTTGTATCAGGATATATATGAAAATTAACTTCAGGGTATTTATGTTTTAATTCTAAATAATATTCGATGTCTTTTTTAAAGTCAGAAAATATAATATCAATTTTTTCTTGCTCTATTCCTACATTAATAAAGCTATGAATCATAACATCTATTTGCCAACAGAAATACAATTCACCTGGCTGTGCGCAAATATATCTCATATTATGGACAAGCAGGGCATTCTATTAAAGTTAAAGTATAACCATTCCAGAAGTATGTATTATTTGCTTCCCTTATATAATTACCAGGTGTCACTATTTCACTACATAAAAAGTCAGTATAAACAACTGTTGATTGTGCCAAACTTAACCCATTACCATAAACAGTAACTGAACGACCTCCACAACAAGCCTCGACTGCAGTTGTACCTAAATATACACCGAATGAAGCACAAGGTGGAGAAGTAGTTATTGGAGCAGGAGTTGTTGTAGTTCCTAAATATAATTGACAAGAATCACAATCTGCAAAGTTTAAATATTCATCAACATCACCATCACTTCCTGAACCTCCATCTCTGTCACTTGAATAACAAACCACTCCATCACTAATTACTGCCGGAAAACTGTTAATGGTATTTGAAACCTCTAAAACAGTATCATCTTGCGAACAATTCGTTTGTAATCCTAAATATATTCTATAAAATATTGAAGGTGCTGCGGTTGTTGTTGTTGTTACTGGCGCAACAGTAGTTGTTGGATTACCAAGACAATCATCACAGCTTATATAAGGGTCAACTGTTCCAGGAGTAAGACCTAAATTACCTAACTCAAATTTTGCGGTTGGATAACACCCTAAATTAAAATTATCATTTTGTACATCTGTTGCAATACTTCTAACTTTAAAGAAACAAATATCTGTGCTAATTTGTTTTACAATGTTAGGTAATTCATTTTTATTGTTTCCTATTATAACAAAATTATCATCACCACAACCTTGATATTCGGCAAAGAAAGTCATCGTTGGACAAGTTTCAGGAGGTTCTGTTGTTGCAATATCACAAGACCTAGAGATTGTAGCACTTGGTGCTGTTGTTAAATCAATAGAACCCTGTATTGTATAACAAGAAGTATTATCAGTGCTAATTACAACACTTTGACCAGGACTAAATAGAGTTGAAAATTGAACATTTACTCTTTCACCAGTTGTTTCGTTTTCTGCTATATAAGCATTAGGGTCATCAGCTCTTGCGCCACAATCTTCACAATTAGTAACAGCGCCCAATGTCGTCCCATTAAAATATCTATATTGAACTAAATCTCTTGAAAAATATTGAGCAGAAGCAAGTGTAGTACAAGTTGAATCAGTATAAACTTTTGTTGTGTCAGACAATAAAAAGTCCCCTCCATTAATATAAAATGTTTCTACAGAAATATCATTACAACATACTGCTTCAGCTGTAGAGGCTCTAAATAAAGTAATGCTTTTACAAGTTGTTATTTCTTCCGTTGTTACCTCTTCAGTTGTTTGTTCATTTGGACATACAATCGTAATTGTTGGAATTCCTGATGTACTTAAAATTGTTGTTCCTTGTATTATTGTAAAACAATCAGTTCCTGAATCTGATGATCTAACACCATCGCCTGGAACATAAGTATCATCAAAAATAGCTTGTTTAATAGCATTTGTTTCTATGTTATATAAATTCCAAACGTTATAAGTTTCTTGAGTTATCATCCCTCCAACTTTTTTACCACCAGTGTTTACGGCATAAGCATTAATATAATAAGGTGTGCCAGGTGTTAATGTTATTGGAATGCTTGACGTGTCAAGAGTAAAAGTAAAAGGAGAGCTTTCATTACCAGAAGTAGTTATTGCATATTTAGTATTGTTTTCATAATTAAAAGAATCTGTACCAAAATAAAACCCATATTCAGTTACATTAGCATCACCAATGTCAGTCACTTGTCCTCTTAAAGTCATTCTATCATCAAATACTTGTGTTGCTAAAGGTGTTAATGTTGCCACTATTGGAGATTCTGGTTCAGGAGTTTCTGTTGTAGTTACATCTTCAGCAATAAAAGACCTTGAAGCTCCAACTCCTTCTTCATTAATATTATTACTTGCAAAAGCTGTTACATAATATCTTTGATTTTCAGTCAAACCTGTGACATCAAAATCAAAAACATCAGTTGTGTCAGTTGAAAAATACTTCGTGTTTTGATTAAATATTGAACTTGTACCGAAATAAAAACCTCTGTTTATAATGTTAATGCCTCTATCGTCAAGAATTTGACCATTTAAAGTTGCACTTGAGCTTGTTATACTTGTCACAGCATTTGTAGCAACCGATGGAACCGATGCTGGTTGTTCAGATACAGTACCCTCAAGTTCATCTAATAAAACATTAGGGTCATAAGCAACTCGCCTATCATAATAGTTATGATTTGATATAATATACCAAGATGCATTAGATTGAAATATTCTTGAATTAGTGTTTATTAGTAATTCTTTTAAAACTTCTTTTGCATTTCTTCTAACAAAATCTTTAGTTAAACCAAATTCGTGAATATACATATCGTGAAAAATTGTCAAAGATTGTCTAATAACAGTATTGAATATTTTACCTCTTATATTGTTTTGAATATATATATCAAAATCTAAACCTGTAAACTTTAATATTTCTTTTATATAATAAAATGCAGAGTCATAATTATTTTGCTCTCCAGAAGCAACTTTAATATTTCCTCCATCTTCTGTTTCTATTCCTCCATAAGGTGAATTATAAGAATCAAGAGTTCCTAAATTATCTATTGCTACTAATTTTAAATCATAAGGGCTTGATATTAATTGTTCAATGTAATTGTCAAATATTAAAAAACCTTCCCAATAAACTTCAAAAATTTCTCCTTTTTGCCAAAGAGTATCTGTGTTTTCCCAATTAGTATTTGCTACTTCCCAAAGTGGTGAATCAAGTGTTATAGTATCATCTTCTTGACCTGCTAATACTCTAACCTTATATTCTCTTTCATTAAAATTTGAAAACTCATCATAAGTTACATTATCAGTTACTTTTAAATTTATATCACAACTTGAACCTATAATTGGGTTGTAAAAATCATCTTGATTTTCATATCTTATTACAACTGGGCTACCAGTTCCAACAATAGGCAAAATATCACCTTCGTAATCTTTTTTTAATATTTCTAAAGTTCTTTTATGACCTCTGTTATCTGAAAACTTCAGTTCATATTTTACTCCGTATGTTGCCATTATAAAATTCTGTTTCTACTTTTTTCAGCTCTTTGTAAAGCTACAACTAAATCTTGTCCTCTTAATACAAATTCACCTGAAACATTTTGTGAGCCACCGCCAATCATTGCTTTTAATTTATTTAAAGGAGCTATAACTTCTGGATTGCTTCTCACTCCACTATAATCTCCAACCATAACTGGTGTTTGACCAAAAGCTAAACCACCTTTAGCCATACCTGGAATCGCAATACCTCCTGATAAAACTTTAAATATTTTTCCAAAAGCAGCTAGATTCCCCCCTAAAATTAAAGAAAGAATTGCCGCTGCAGTTGCTGCTGCAACTAATCTTGCTATTAAACCTTTTAAAAGAGTATAAATTCTTTTTAAAGGGCTTTCTCCGTCTGCAATTGCTGCAAAACCTTCAGTTAATGCTTGACCAACTTGAGGCATTATTTGAAAAGCTAAATATTCAAAATTAGATAAAACTGGTTGTATTGCTCCTTTAATTGATTCACCTGCTTTTAAAGCGGCACCTTGCATAGGCTTAAATCCTTTAGTTGTTATTGAACTTAATACAGAAACAATCTTTTTACCTACGTTGTTAATTACACCTGAATCTTTCTCAATATTAGGAAATAAAATGCTCGACAAATCTCTTTGTTGACCAGGTAGCAATGGACCAAATGAAGTTAATGGAGCTGATGATATACCGCTAATTGTTGTTTGCAAATCATTTAATAGTCCTGTAGTTTTTTCAATATCTTTTTGTGTTTTCGGACCATACATCATCTCGCCAAACCTTCCCATTTGAGCAGTTGGCATTTGTTTTGCAGCTTGTATCATTTTACCAAAAGCAGCAGCCAATGATAATAACAAAGTAATCATCCCTCCTCTAGCAGCACCAAGCAGTTTTCCAAGTCTTGAAAAAACATTAAATATTTTTTGTAATCCACCTAAAATTGCTCCTAAAAAAATAATAATTGGACCAGCAACAGTAGAAAAACCAGTCAGGGCTAAAATGAATTTTTTTGTCTCGTCACTTAAATTTTTAAAGTTTTGTACAGCTAAACCTATTTCTCTACTTAAAGCTGGAACACCTTCTTTTAAATTTAAAGCGTCTGCTATTTCTTGTCCAAGTTCAGCAAGTGCTATATTTACATTATCTTTTAAAGTAGAGAATAACCCATTGAGAGTTCCACTTAATGTTTCCATTCCGCCTTCAAATTTACCACCCTCGGCAGTCGCATTTTTAAATGCTCTGTCAAGTAATTCAAAGGTTATTTTACCTTCTGAAGCCATATCCATAATCTCTCCTTCAGCAACGCCCATTTCCTCGGATAATACTTGTAGTATAGGAACCCCATTGTTAATAAACTGACGTAAGTCCCTAGTCATTACACGACCTTCTGCTGCAGCCTGTCCAAATGCTATTGCAATAGATTGTAAGTCACCTCCAACAATTCCAGCTACGTCACCAAGCATAGATAAACTATCAAATGCTTCATCTGTAGTTAAACCAAATCCCATTAAAGTATTATTTACTTTAGTTAAATCTGCTAACTGAAATGGTGTTTTAGCACTAAATTGAACTAATCTTTCAAATGCTCTAGCACCTTCTTCGGCAGAACCAGTTAAAACATTTAAAGTCGTTTGTAGTTTCTCAAAATTTGCAGCCTGTTTTACAGCCATAGTTCCAACAGCCGCTAAAGGCAAAGTAAGCCTTGTTGTTAATGCTCTACCAGTTCTACTTAAAGAGCCACTAAACTTTTTTAACCTACCCTCTGCTCTACCAAGTGCTTGATTTAATTTGGAAGAATCCCCAATTATATCGACGTGAAGTTTTTGATTATCTGCCATAGTACAAAAATACTAAAAAATACCCTACTCGTCTTTTTTTATATTATTGACTTTATCAAGGAATTTTTTATATTGTTCTTTTGTAGATTTTACCTTTTTAACTCTAATGTCTTGAGGCAAAGGAAATAAGTTCTCTGGCTTTAGCATTTGTTGTTTTTTACTACAATTGACATTATGTATCATAGTAGCTAAAAACCTGGTTTGTTCCCACTGTAAATTCATTTTGATAGAGTGCGCTTCAGAAAGAAGTATATTTTCTTTCCAAGTGTTACTCCAAAAATTATCAGGGATAATACCAATTTGTCCTATATAAAAATCTGTTAAATCTTCCCAGGAAAGTTTATCTATTTTTTTTTTGTGTCATCTCCTTTTCTTGATAAACCAACATTAAGTTCATTCCCAAGAATTTTTGATTCCATCATAGAGGCAATAATTTTTTCTAAATCTTCTGGCGTAATATCCTCTAACCAACTTCCAACAGAATATTCATTGTAGTCAATTTCATTACCATTTTCTTGGTCATACGCCAAAAGTCCAGAATATATTAAAGTTCTAATTGCTTTTAGGGAAACTCCTTTTTCAAATACAGTGGCAATCTCCTCTAAAGATATATCTAATATCTCTGTAAAGTTTGCCCAAAAGTTCATTGAAAAATGAAGTACTCTTTCTTTACCTCCAACATTAAGAGTGTAATAACCTCTTTTTTTGTTCATTTATTATGAATTAACTGTAGCTGTTATAGTTCCAGTTACTTGAATAGTCCCACTGTAACTAACGGCAGATTCCATTTCTCCTGAAACCTCTAATCCTGTAAGGAATCCCTCGCCCGTATAAACAGTATCTCCACTTGTTTCTGTCCCGTAGCTAAAATCCACCTTGGTACGACCTAATAAAAATCCAGCTAATTCAGTAGCACCATTTGAATCTGTATAATCTACAAGACCATCAAAAGATATTTCACCTGAAATTAAACCTGCAATGCTTTCAGAGAATCCAGAAGAATCCTTTGTTGTAGCATCTGCCATATCATTTGTTAGAGAAATTGTACAAGAAGTCGTGTGACCTATTGCTGCTAAAGTACCACCATCTGCGATGACCTTTAAAATTAAATTTGTTCCATTATATACTGTACTTGCCATAGCTTAAAATTTTTATATTACAAATATAATTAATTTTTGATTAATAGTTTTTATAGTCCTGTTTTAAATAATAGTTTCTTAATAATGTTATTCCAACTGGTCTTAAACCAATTGTTAAATGTTCTAAATTGCTGTGCTAACCATTCAAATATTCTTACCATTTCTTATCGTTTAAAAGTTGTATAATCTTAATTACTGTATAAACCAACGTTGCTATTATTAGAAGTGATTGTAGTGCTTCGTTTAATTGTGATATTGTTATTACGTAAGTAACTATTCCTAATAATGTTGGTTCAAATCCATTCATTTTAATTTATTTTAAATGCCATATATATATAAGTTGAACCACTTGCATTTCTGTCAGCATCACCATCTTCCATTTTAAAACCATTAGATTCAAAAGATAATCTTAAACCAGTAAATTCTGTATCAGAAGTATTTGCTCTCAACATTGGTTCACCCCTAACACTATCAAACATATTCCAATTTCCTGTCCCACCTGCTGACCTTTTTACCATTACAAAGTCAGGTTGAAATCCTGTTGTAATACTTTGTGTTGTTCCATTACCAGTATAACTTCCAAACTTGCTATATCCAGCTACTGAATGGAAACAATATGCTATGTATTCATCTCCACTTCCTGATAAACTTGTTCCAATATTAAATATTGTTGATGTTGGAGGTGTTGAATTAAATAAACTACCACCTGATGAACCATTACTTGTTTCACCATCACTTGTATTTAAATTAACAAAATAATAAGCAGGATTTGCACCTCCGTTTAGGTAAGCATTATATGTGTACCAAGGACTTGTGCCAGTTAATCTTTTTGTAATTATCATTTCAGGAGCTGCTGAAAGTCCGTGAGGAATTTTACCTGCAGAACCATTCCCAGTCCATTTAGAAATACTAAATCCTGCATTAGCATTTGCACTAACTATTGATTGTAAAGATATTGTTGTTTTAGTACCTATGTTAGCAGTACTTGTTTGACTTGTAGTTTCATTATATAAATTAGTAATACTCGCTGCGTTTAATTCTTTATTATATATTCTTACTTGGTCAACTTTTCCTAAACCTTGATAAATACCAAATCCTATTTCTAAATTACCAGTTCCTTGATAATCTGCTGATGCAGTATCTGAAGCATCTAAACTTCCATTTAAATATATTTTTCTTGAATTAGTACTTGCATTATAGGTACATACCCAATGTTGCCAAGTTCCATCAGTAGTAACATCTGTAGCTGAACTTAAATCATTAGCATAAAAAGCAAAGTTTAGTTTACCATTAGAATCTCGCCTACCTATTAATAATTTGTTGTTTGTTGATTCTGCACTATCGGTACTAATAACATAAGAATTTGTACTTCCTGTTGCTGAATTAGCAAACCAAAATGATATACTAAATGAATTGTTTGCAAGACTAAAATTATGGCCAGTATTAATATGCCAAGAATCAAATTGTGCAGCATAATTAAACTTACCTGATGATGTCCAATTTGCAGTTCCTGTTACCGTTCCATCATAATTACCTAAAGCATCATCTGCATTTTGATTTAATTCATATATTGCAACTGCATCTGCATCTTCTGTAGCTTCTTCTATTGTTGCTTCGTTATCATCAGCTTTAAATGCCCAAGCAACGTATGTTGAATCTGAAGCATTTGATTTATTATTAGCTCCAAATGTAACACCATCTGCATCAAAAGATTGTATTCCGTTTGTAACAGTTGATGCTGCTTGAGATAAAGATGGATATATAAGACTTCCACCACCTCTAACACTATCATACAATCCGTGGTCGTATGCTACTGTTCTTCCTTTAGTCCAAATCATTGATGGTGAAAAACCAAATCCTGTTATAGATTGTGTTCCACCATTACCTGAATAAGTTTTTACTGCAAAACTATCTGCAAGTGTTGGTTGTTCTGTGTCAGGGTCTGCAGCAAATGCCATATAGATAAATGTATTACCATTTTCATTTAGAAAGTTTGATACACTTGTTCCTCCTGCTACTTGAAAACCATTAGAGTAAAAGTTTATTGAATCTACAGTATTAGTAAATTCTGCATTATTTAAATTAGGTCTTAACCAAGTTTGTCTTGGATTTGTTGTTGCTCTTTTATTATCAACAATTGC
>Ga0099849_1001813_pt1 | contig 9989 bp, 11 predicted proteins | sample CB_VirMetaG_4_FD_78177 | JGI IMG/M metagenome (GOLD analysis project Ga0099849, IMG submission 78177) | Freshwater to marine saline gradient viral communities from Chesapeake Bay - CB_1508_1M Viral MetaG | ecosystem: Environmental > Aquatic > Marine > Coastal | place: USA: Chesapeake Bay... | reverse complement strand
GCTGAAGTAGATCAGGACGCTGTTGAAGCGGCACTAACAGCAGACATCGAAGCTCAGAAGAACCCTGTATCTGCTGACGGCACACCTTGGTAAGGAATAGTAAATGCTAACTATAGACGGCGTAGAATACACCGAAGACCAGTTGTCACCAGAGCAAAAGTATCTGGCGGCTTTGATTCGGGACGTAGAAACCCAGTTGGAGCAGTTGCGCTTCAAGGCAGACCAGTTGAATGCCTCGCATAGTGCGCTCTCTAGCACGCTTGTTAATTCGTTCAACGAGGAAGAAGACTCACAGGACGATGACTAATGGCGATAGTTCTTGCCGCGGCGGTCTCATTACCGGCTCTATATGTAGCTGATGGCTATGTCGCTTCCGATTATTCGGACGACATCCGCGCGCAAGTTTCATCGACCGCAATACCCTCAACGCTAGTACGCGATCAGGATACAATTGGGATATTCCCAGTCAGTACAACCCTGTCAGGCGCCGGACTAACAAAGACCGCAGGCACGCAGTCAAGCGTCATAAGCAAGACCTTCTCTGCACCAGTGAAGGTTTCTTCTACGGGCATGGCTTCCTCTGGCACGGCGACGATGCTGATGCCGTTTGGTATGTCTATAGACGCCGCAGCAGTGCCTATTGCGCTGTACATGGAGGCAGACTACGTCGCCCCTGACTATGTCGAAACGATTCGATCGGTTTTGTCGTACGTTGATGTCGGCGTCACCAAGATATCAGGCTCGCTCATTCTGCCTATTGCATCCTCTGCAACCGATATAGGTGTGACGCAGGTTCACGCGCTAGGCGCAGCTGTAGAGGCGGCAATCACCTCCAAATTCGCAGGCTCTCGCATAGAGTCTACCGGTTACTTGTCTAGCGCATCGGCAACCACGCTGATACCAATGACAAGGGTTAAAGAGACCGGGTATAAGGCAGACGGGACTAGCGCGACAGATGCGGGCGGTGCAGCAACTAGGGGTGCTGGTGCGCAGTCACGCAGTGGCATTGGAACAAGCAAGATCACAGAGATGATCCTGCGGGCTGGCGTAAACTCAGAGCCAGAAAGAACGCTACTGAATACTACAGTTACCATTGTGATCAGCGGTGTAAAGACAAACGTAAAGGTCGGCGACATCACAAGAAACGGCTCTGTGTCGGCGTTCGATTCGTCGAAGTATGCGCAGTATCTCGCTGGCACCCTTACCGACGCGGATATGCTGGACCACATCGAGAACGTCCTGCACCCGTGGCTAACAGAGAACGCGCCTGATTTACTGAATGAGTCGCACTCTTTAATCGCCGGAAGCTTTACCGCAGGCTTTGGTGCGCTAATCGAATCACAAGCGACAACGCCCACAGCCGGCGAAATGACAGCAAGCTTTGGTGTTAAGGTTGAGGGTGACGCAGCAACTATTATCGCGCCCAGATTGAAGTGGGAGACCGTGTCGGAGCCCACAGACATTTGGACAACAATTAACGACGACAGCTATCCATTTGGGTAATTAGATATGGCAGATACTACAACCACAACATACTCATTGACCAAGCCAGAGGTTGGCGCGTCGGAGGACACATGGGGCACTAAGTTAAACGCAAACTTGGACTCCATCGATGACCTGCTTGATGGCACCACAGCTATACAGCCCAACTTAACGGCAGGATCGTGGCAGGTAGGCGGTGTTGCCGTCACCTCTACGGCGGCAGAGTTAAATCTTCTCGACGGTGTCACAGCTACAACAGCAGAGCTAAACATATTAGATGGCGTCACTGCGACAGCCGCAGAGCTAAACATCTTGGATGGCGTGACATCGACTGCTGCGGAGCTAAATATTCTTGATGGCGTCACAGCAGACGCGACAGAGCTAAACATTTTAGATGGTGCAACTGTTACCACTACGGAGCTTAATTACGTTGACGGCGTAACCTCTGCAATACAAACCCAGATCGACGCACTGCCAACGATGTCAGAGATTTACCCCGTAGGATCTGTTTATATCAACGCAAGCGACTCCACCGATCCCGCCACTCTGCTGGGTTTTGGGACGTGGGCCGCATTTGGCTCCGGTCGTGTAATGGTGGGCTTAGACAGCGGCGATACTGACTTTGATACAGCGGAAGAGACGGGCGGTGCGAAGACCGATACCGTCGATGTCACAGTGCCAAGAGATGGATGGGGCTCTGATCAAACCGGTGGCAAGCTACCAGAACCAACAACAGACGGGCGCTTAATTACTGGCTCGGGTCTTTCGGAAAGCGGTGAAAACCTTGAGTCACTCGCACAAGCCTCAGGTGACAGGACCTTTACCTCTGGATCTGCGGATGTCGTCCAGCCTTACATTGTCGTTCATATGTGGAAGCGTACTGCTTAAGAGGTACACATGGCGCTAAATGCTATTGATATACCAGCAGGGGTTTACAGGCACGGTACGGACCTAGAAGGCGCCGGCCGGTGGCGCGATGTAAACCTTGTGCGCTGGCGCAACGGCTCGCTTGGCCCCATTGGTGGCTGGCAGGAAAGAGTTAAGACCGGGGCTACCCTAGACAAGGCCGTCCGTGGTGCAATTGCGTGGATCGATAACTCGGCCGCTACGAATATGGCCGTGGGTACGTATGCAAACCTTTATTACGTCAGCGCTAACAATGCAGTCAGTGATATCACTCCGGCATCTTTAACTACAGGCAGCGAAAGTGCGGCATTGCGGTCTGGCTTTGGCGCAGGCAACTACAACACTGGGTATTACGGTACAGAGCGGGTATCTACCGGCGAGTTCCAAGAAGCCACCACTTGGTCACTGGATACATGGGGAGAATACCTTGTCGCCTGCTCGGTCGATGACGGCAAGCTTTACGAGTGGCAGTTAAATGCAGCTACTCCCGCAGCCGTAATAGCTAACGCGCCAACATCGAACTTGGCCTTGGTTGTTACTAACGAGCGCTTCCTGTTCGCACTAGGCGCCGGCGGCAACCCCAGAAAAGTGCAGTGGTGCGACAAGGAAGACAACACGGCTTGGACCCCGGCGGCAACTAACGAGGCCGGTGACTTTGAGCTTGCGACTAATGGCGAGATCTTAAGCGGCCACAAGATGCGCGGAAGGACTCTCATACTGACAACTACAGACGCGCACATTGCTAGTTACATTGGCCCGCAGCTTGTTTTCCAGTTTCAGCGTGTAGGCACAGACTGCGGTGCGATATCGCGTCATGCGTGCGTATCCCACATGGAAGGCGCGTACTGGATGGGCTCCAAGAGCTTTTTCTTCTTTAACGGCTCGGCTGTACAAGAGATGCCCTGCGAGGTCTTGGATTACGTCTTCACTGACATAAACAACGACCAGCGGTCCAAGGTTACCGCTATGAACAACGCCCAGTACGGCGAGGTGTGGTGGTTCTACCCTTCTGGTGGCTCGGTAGAGAACGACCGGTATGTGGTTTACAACTACTTAGAGCAATATTGGAACATTGGTACGCTTTCCCGTACGTCAGGCTTCGATGCCGGTGTTATGAAGCACCCGATTATGTTCGATGCATCGGGTAAGCTGTACGACCATGAGACCGGATTCGATCACGATGGCACGGCTCCTCATGCTGAGTCGGGTCCGATCTTATTTGGATCTAGCGTTGTAAAGGTTAACGAGATCATCCCTGATGAGAAGACGCAGGGCGAGGCAACACTGACCTTCAAGTCTCGCTTTTTCCCTAATGGCGACGAGTTTACTCACGGGCCGTTTACAATGGCTAACCCGGTAAGCGCTAGATTCTCAGGGCGCCAGCTACGCATGCGTGTAAATGGCACTGAGCTAAACAACTGGCGCTTCGGCGTACCCCGCCTTAACTTATTGCCGGGTGGTAACCGATGAGCCTTGCCCCTCCACCGTTTGGTCCCGAGTGGAAAAACTGGGGCGAGCGCCTTGTAGACCATTTAAATCGCATTCGGTCCAAGCTCGTATTTAAGCAGGCAGGCGACAGCGCTAACGAAGACGGGATTATCCTGTACGACAACACAAACAAGTACCCGGTGATCTCAGTTGACGGCGTATACAGACAGATAGTTCTAGCTGACGGTCACGGTGACTTTACCGTATCGAGTGATTACACATACGCAGCTTCGAACACAGGCTATCCGATTACCTTCACCGCAGGATCTGGTAACTCTGGCTTCACTCAAAGCGGATCTCAGATCATTTTCGAAGAATCTGGCTATTATTTAATTTCTTTTACTGCGCAAATTTACTCGTCATCAGCGAGTACAGTCAATTTCGTATTTTGGCCGAAGATAAATGGGGCAAATGTAGCTAACGGTTCAACGATACGCGCTGCCTTGCACCAAAACACTGCAACTACTGTAGTTAGCCGGTCGGCTATTTTTTACATTAACGCAAATGATTATTTGCAAGCGTTTACGGCTACCGATAACCATGCTCATGGAGTCTTAAAATCATTCGCAGCAAGCAGTATCGCAACAGAGTCTGTATGTCCCTCAACAACACTAACGATCATTAGAGTACATAGGTGATATAATTGACCACTATTGTAGATGAGTTAGTTCGTTGTAAGCCTTGGTTAGAGGCAGCGCTAGAAAGATCAGGCGGTACGCACACGTTAGAAGACGTTGTGCAGTCGATACAGACAGGGGCCATGCAGTTTTGGCCGGCACCGAGAGGTTGCGCAGTGACAGAGATAGTAAGCTACCCGCAGAAAAAAGTTTTACATATCTTTTTAGCGGGCGGTGAGATGGACCAAATCGTTGACATGGACAGCTCTGCGGTTGAGTTTGCCAAGATGAACGGTTGCACAGGAATGAGTATTGCCGGTCGTAAGGGATGGGCTAAAGTTTTAAAAAACAAAGGTTACGAAGAGACCTTCACGGTTCTAGGAAAGGATATTTAATATGTCAGGTGGTGGAAAAGGCGGCGGCCAAACGACACAGGTAGAGATCCCTAGCTGGATACAAGGCCCGGCGTCTCGCAATTTGCAGCGTGCAGAGCAATTAGCTCAGGTTGGGTACATGCCCTACTACGGGCCTTCGGTTGCGGCGCTCACTCCTATGCAAACCCAAGCCATGCAATCTACCGCAGACGCGGCCACGGCATTCGGTTTGGCTCCGCAGATGGACGTCATGGCCGGGATGCCGCAGGCACAAGACTTTGGCGGTATTCAGGGTTACGGAACCGGGCAGATGTTTGAGCAGGCCATTGCTGAGTTGGCAGCCAATCAGCCAGCTCAGGCGGCAATGTTTAACCGGCAGTTTGCTGGCCCACAAATGGGCGCACCGGGATTGCTTGGTCAAGGTGGTCCAATGGGCGGCTACTCACCCTTCGGGATGAGCGGCGCCTTACCACCACAGTTTAGTGGAGGGTCAAGATAATGGCGGCACCAGCACCCGGCGGCGCAACAGGACAGCCCGCACAAGCGCCAGCAGGTCAGAACGTATTCCAGCAGGCACAAATGGGTCAAACCGGCGCAATGATGGGCACGGCGGCAGGCATGGGCTACCAGCCCGCGCAGGTACAAGCCGGACAGATTGCACAGACCGATCTGACCCCCTACTTTAACCCGTTTGAGCAAACTGTTGTTCAGCAGTCGCTTGGGGATATTGAGCAGGCTCGTCAGATGCAAGCTAATCAGCTCGCTTCTCAGGCGCAACGTGCAGGAGCCTTTGGCGGGTCACGGTCGGCGATCCTAGAGTCACAGGCTAACGAGGCTGCCATGCAGCAGGCGGCACGTACCGCGTCTAACCTGCGATTAGGTGGATTTCAGCAAGCGCAACAGATGGCTGGGCAAGATCTTGGTCGTCAGATGCAGGCATCACTTGCGAACCAACAAGCAGGGCTTGCAGGCGCAGGTCAGCGGCTTGCAGCGGCCGGTCAGCTAGGCGGTTTAGCTCAGCAGGCATTCGGCATGGGTCGTGGTCTTCAGCAAGATCTTATGCAGCAAGGCAACATACAGCAGATGCTCAACCAGCAGATCTTTGATCGTGCGCGTGAGCAGTTCCAAGGCTACACGTCATTCCCAGAGAGATCTCTTGGCTACTTGGCTTCTGCCCTTGGTGCGGCGCCTGTTCCACAGACACAGACAACAAGCAGACAGCTTGGTCTTATGGATTACCTTACAGCCGGCGCGCAGATTGGCCCGGCATTAGTCGGTATGTTCTCAGATCGAAGGCTTAAGTCTGATATAAAAAAGGCTGGCAAGCTGCCATCAGGTCAGAATGTCTACTCATGGACTTGGAATGCTAAAGCCAACGACATTGGATTGTCTGGCAAGTCTATGGGTGTTATGGCCGACGAGACCGACTCATCGATGGTGAGCGTCGCCGATAACGGATATCAAATGGTCGACTACGGGGCACTGCTGGCATGAGCGAACAGAATTTCCTTGATGCTCTTAAAGACATGATGGAGATGGACAAGGATGGCACCTACTCCTCATTCAAGCCATTGCAGAGCGTCGAAGAGGCAAAAAGACAAGAGCAGCTCATGGGCGCCCTGCAATCTATGGGCGACATGGATTTTCGGCCTCAAGCTATAAATGCCCCAGCTATGGGCGGCATGCAGCGCGGCGGCGGCATGATCCCTATCCAGCAGGTACAAATGAGCGACCCGGCCGGCCAAATGGGTCAGGCAGTTAAAGGCTTGATGGGAAGCTTGGGCGACGCCGGAATGACGCAGCCTCCGGGCTATCCCGGCGGATCTGGAGGCTCTGAAGAAGGTCCTATGCTTGGCGGCTTGTTAGATATGCTGATGAAAATTGGTCAAGTTAAAAACTTATTTTGAGGTCGTAAGATGACGCCAGAAGAGCGCAGAATGATGATGGAGATGGAGCGATTGCAACAGATGCGCGCTCCTAATGCGGCGGTTGCGGCGATGAATACGCCAGAGGCATTAGCGCAGCAAGAGCGCTTTAGGGCTGGCATGCAGGAGGCAATGCAACCGCGCCCACAAGTTGGCCCTGCGCCCGGCAGTCGTCCCCCGAACCCTTTTGTGCGAGGGCTGTCTCAACTCGGTCGGCGTTTCATGGATGTTGCACAAGACCCCGTGGCAATGGCGCAACTAGCGCAAGGGTTCAACACGTTAAGGTTTAGGCCTGACCAGCAATTAGCCCAAGGTTTGCAACAGCGGATACAGACCGTGCAAAGCCAGCGACAGCAGGCGCAGGAAGCAAACATGACTGCTGAGTATTTGCGTAATCAGGGCCGCAGTGATTTGGCAACTATTATTGAAGCTAACCCAAGCATGGCTAACGACATTCTTGCGCAACTATTCACTACACGAGATACGTTTGCTACCAAGGGCTTTGCACCGCAAGTCGACCCACAAACCGGTCAGCTTTACGGCGTGCAGTACGATCCTAATTCCGGTAAATATACCCGTGTTGATGTGGCGGGCGCTGTTGGTGAGACACCCTCTGAGGTTTTGTCTAGAGAGACAGAGACAGATCTTGAGATTATGGACCGCGAGCGTGCTATGACGGCAGGCCAAGAGGCGTTTGTTGCGGCTGAAAGAGCAACTGGGACAATTGACACCCTTAACCGAGCACTCGACTCGCTAGAAGCGGGCGGTGAGTCAGGATTTATACAATCCTATCTGCCGTCATTTAATGCAGCAACGACGACACTGCGTCAGGCAGCTACAGAGATGGGCATCGACTTGATTCAAAGTGCTACCTTTGGCGCACTAAGTGAGTCTGAATTAAAGCTCGCCTTGTCTAGCACTATCGACTTGAACCTGCCGCCGGCAGAGTTGCGTCAGTTACTGCGAAATAAAATACGCGTTCAAAAAATCTTGCGCGATGAGCTAATGAAGAAGGCGCGAGAGCTTAGCGCTGGCAAAGTGAAGTACAGCGACCACATCCAGCGATATCAAATTGAGGGCGGTGTTGAGCCTACTGGCGTAATACAGGTCAGATCAGAGGATTTGTAATGATAAGAGTCGGACCAGACGGGAAGCAGTATAACTTCCCTGAAGACACAACCGAGCAACAAATACAAAGTTACTTTGCCCGGATGTCACCCGCGCAGGCTGCAACGCCGGTTGAGACGCAAAAGACGCGATCTTTTGTGCAGGGGTTGACGTTTGGTTTCGGCGAAGAAATTGAGGCCGCGGCCAGATCAGCTCTCGGTGCCGTAGGTTTGAGTGAGGATGATCGAAACTACCAGCAAATCCGTGACGAGCTACGTAAAAAACTAGCTGATTACAAGGCAGAGTATCCTGCTGCTGCCATCACATCAGAGCTGGCTGGTGCGATTATTCCCGGCCTACTGACGATGGGGACAGGCTTAGTGGCAAGTGCCGGCCTTACAGGCGCTCGTGTTGCACCAACTGCTGGTAGGGTTGCGCTGATCGGCGCCGGAGAAGGTGGCCTTGCGGCCGCGGGCTACAGCGAAAGAGAGGGCATGCGCAGATTGCAAGACGTGCCCGGCGGTGCTGTTGCTGGTGCGGTGTTTAGCGGCTTATCGGCGAAGCTTGGTGAAGGCTTTAAGATGTTTGCGTCTCGTGCTCTCGGTGAGCGACCTGCCACACGGGTTCAGGCTGAGCTGCAACGACTGCAAGAAGGCACCGGTAAGACAACAGACGAAATTGTTGCTGACTTGCTCGAAGGACGTTTGATGTCAGAGAACAGGGAGCTTATGGCTACCCTAAGAGCTTACAAGTCGCAGCTTGGAGAGGCGGGCGCTGAGATTACTCAGAGACTGCCACAGCGTGCCGCAGAAACACGAGAGACGGCTGTTGCGGGCTTGCAGGCCGGTTTAACTCCAAGAATGGGCGACCGGAATGTTATGCGTGCGATGCAGGCAACCGATGACCAGCTTCTCGATTTAGAGCGAGAGGGATACCGTCAGGCGTTTGATACTGTGCCGGAAGTTAGCCCAGAGATTGCAGAAAACTTGCAGGGTATATTGCAACGCTTCGGTCCGGCCAGATCTGAGGTACAGCAGATTTACTCGGAAAGCGATAAGCTTGTACCTCTTTTCCGAGAAGACGAGGCAGGAGCGATCGTATTGACTCGCATGCCAACTTTAGAGGATGCCGAAATAATCCGCAGGGCATTGCGTGACGAGGCTAGCGGGCTATATCAGGCCGGCAAAGGCACTCGCGCGGAAGGCTTTGCAGCAGCAGAGAGCACCTTAAAGTCTCAGCTAGATGAAAGTTACACCGGGCTAGAGCAGGTTCGTAACCTAGCGCGAACACGTCGCTTAGTTAGAGATCAGTTTGAAGAAGGCAGAAAGGCCTTGAGCAAGGACGCTGACGAGATAGAGATTGTGTTCGGCCGGCTGCAAGAGTCTTCGCCAGAAGCGGCAGATGCTTACCGGGCTGGTGTCATGGCGGCTATTAACAACAGGCTTCGCAGGTCTCCACAGATTATGGGTAGGCTTGCAGATCCCGATAGGCAGGAAGGAGCAATACTGCGTGCTGTGTTCCCAGAGGATCAGATAGAGGACGTTGCACAACAACTGCAAATTGCTGGGCGCGCGAAGGAAACAGAGCAACAAGTTTTGTTTGGTAGCCAGACAGCGCCACAGCAGGCCGCGGCTGCACAAATTGGCACAAGAACATCAGCAGAAGATATCTTGCGGATGAGCCAAGGTGATATTCTTGCTATGACACAGCAGGCAGGAAGGCTGATCGCACAGGCCGCTCCTAATTTAAATGACAGAGAGCGCATGCAAGTGGTTGAGGCATTAATGTCACAGGACCCTGATTTGGTGCGTCGTGCTCTTACGGACCGGGATGCGCTAGGCAAGCTGTACGATAGTACCGCGCAGGTTATAAATACATTAGGCTTCGCAGGTCGCGGCGCGGCGGTACAGCAAATAGCGCCAGAATTTGGTCGCCCAACAGGCGGCTTGCTTAACTTCGGAGAACAGCGATGAGCCTAAAACCAATGACAGACCTAGAGATCGAAGGAATTGTCCGTGAGGCTATTACTGATGCTGTTGATTTCTGTGAGTCCGAGATAGCCGAGGATCGAATCAAGGCCCAGCGCTACT
>Ga0099849_1001811_pt1 | contig 9996 bp, 4 predicted proteins | sample CB_VirMetaG_4_FD_78177 | JGI IMG/M metagenome (GOLD analysis project Ga0099849, IMG submission 78177) | Freshwater to marine saline gradient viral communities from Chesapeake Bay - CB_1508_1M Viral MetaG | ecosystem: Environmental > Aquatic > Marine > Coastal | place: USA: Chesapeake Bay... | reverse complement strand
TCTTTTTCTATAGATTTTATCAATGTTTGACATTCTATCCATAAAATCAATTTCAGCTTTATTAAGCTGTTCTTTTGGTAATTTTGATTGCTCTAATGCTAAATCAAAATCATCATACTTTGAATTAAAGTTTTTCATAAACTTGTACAAATCTATATCATCTAACTTGTCAGCATCAGCTTTGGGTACGTCAGAAATAACTTGTTCTAATTTGGTCATCTCTCTCACAGGAGATGGTTCACGTTTTGTTGTCATTGACATCAATCCACTTTTTTGTTTTTTACCACTTCCAATACCTATATTTGTAGGATTTAGTGGACCATCGACAGATTCTCCACCACGTAAGTAATTAATATCTGCAGTGATAAATGGTCTATCAGATTTTAATGCTTCAGCTAGTCGGTGGTTGCCTTCTGTTATGTAGGGTGTACCATCTTCTGTGACTGTTATCTTTATGTTTGTAGGTTTATAGCCTTCTTTCTTTATCTTTTCTTCTAGTCCTTTTAGTTTATTATACATTCCTGTGTCAGCATCGCCAGTCATTCTAAAGGCATCTTCACCCATCTCACCTTTTATGCCTTGTAACTCCTTTGGATTAAACTTAACATTATCTGCTCTACCAGTAATGCCTTCATACAAACCCACAGGACCTGCATTAGGATTTCTTTTTATATATTCTTTATTCTGTCTTATCTTTTTTTCAACATAAGTTTCACCTGTAAGAACATCTTTACCTGCAGGACTGTCTATTCGTATAGTCGCATCTTTTCGTAAGTCATTAAATGAGACATTTTCTCTAGGTATATATCTCTGTCTACTCGTACTCGCTTGTTTAACTGCACCACTACCTTCATCAATCTTTCCTATGTGTTCAGGAAATACCATAATTTGTTTTGACCTGTCTTTAAAATTATCAAACAAAACAGAATCATATCCTTCATCTTTTATTTTTTGAAAGTTCTCTTTAAGATATATTCTATCTTTGGTAGTCTTAACCACGTAAGGTTTTTCTAGATTGGATAAATCAAACTTAGCTACTTGCTGACCTACAGGTATTGGTTTACCATCAATATCAACACCCTTCAGTAAAGTACTAGTTGTAACTTTTTGACCTGTCGGTCTATAAGAATACAGACCTTGACCACCTTGCTTTCCTATAATATCTAATTGGTTGATAGCTCTCATATTAGAATACTCAGAAGCTATTTTGGGGTCTAGCGTAAAGTAAAATCCTTCACCTAGAAATTCATCTTGCTTTCTACCAAAACTTATATCAAAGAAAGGTTTGTTTGAATCTCTACTTACGGATGTACCATGATACCCTGCAACACTAAAATCATCTGCTTGTTTAGGTAGGAGTGCTCTTTCTGATTCAGGCAAGTCATCAAACAGAGTTCTAAGTTTAGATTTTTTTCTAGTGGTTACAGGAGATGGCTCACGTTTAGCAGTCATAGCCATAACTTGTTTAAGATTGTCATTCTTAAATGCGTTGCTTTCTGCTAGTATAATCTTAGCTACATCATCTTTCTTACCACTTTTAGCAAACTCACTTATACCCTTTTGCATTCTCATAGACCCTGATGTAGCACCACCCACACCTGCAGTAACAAAAAAATTAATCAAGTCTCTCTTTAATCTGTCATCATCTTGACCTGTGATGTAGTTCTTTGCTTCATTTATAGCTGTAGCACCACCCTTGACACCTGACTCTATTGTACGTAGTCCTAAGTCGAGTGCATCAACTGCTCCACCTACGACTGTACGATTGAAGCCACCAAAGGTGGGGTCATCAAAAACACCTGGCAATGCTTCAAACATTGATTTAGATAGATTGTCCGATTCAAATGGTTCTTTAAAGGCATCCACTAAATCACTACTAGCATTTGCTTTATCTATTTCATCTAATATCTTATCTTCATCTTCCATTACTTTAACCTATCTTCTTTACTCAAACCTTTACCAAATTCTGTATATGTTGTCAATACATTTTTTCTGTTTCTCCAAGATTCTTCTGTTAAAGGACCTTTTACGATAAACAAGTCTCTATCCATGTATATGTTTTTAGGTTCAACTAGATTTTTATTCTTATCATAAACAAAGTCATTGTTTTGTCTATAGTGTTCATTAGCCGCTATAGTCTTCTGACCTGATAGCTTTCTCCAATCTTGAACAACCTTACTAGTGTAAGGAAAACCTGCTTTAACTTCTACTTTTTCTAGCTTAGATGCAGCATAAGCTCTAGCTTCCTGAACATATAGTCTGCCCATTTTCATAAGAGCAGTTGTTCTCTGAGCAGGAGAAACTTGGACAGGTGCTTTTTGACCCAATAATAGTGATTCTTTTTCTAGTGGCTCACCACGTTCTTTAGCAACTTCAGTGCCTTTTTCAATTAAGTTTCTATATGGTTTACTTCTTATGTAAGTAGCCATTCTCTTAGCTAGATTAAATTCACTACCATCTGTACCAAGCAAGTCACGAGCCGACACTTCTATCTCTGGATTCTTGTAATCTCTTTTGTAGAACTCCCTAGTTGGTATATTAAGTATGGTCATTTCTTCGTCAAAGATAGTCTTGGCTTCACCTAGAGTAAATCCTGATAGCTTATATATAGGAGATACATTTCTTCTAGGACCTTGAAATGGGTCAACAGACTGCTTACTTACAGTTGGAATATTTGTAAATAGTCTATCGGCTTTTATTTTACCATCACCAAAAAACTCATACTCCTGAACTGCACCTTTAACGTCTACAGATTTAAAGTCAGGTGCACCCCTAAGTGCACTAGCTAAAATAGTATCTAGTATATTTGTTTCACCTGTTCTAGTTTCAGGAACTTTTCTTTGGTCTTTATCTGATATACCATAGAAGTTTTTTACTACTTGTGTAGGTATCATAAAGGCTTGTCCTACATTACCTACAAACTGTTCTATACCATTTTTTATACTTTTATTTCCACCATCTTGGTTTTCACTGAACATACTTACCAAGTCTTCTAGAAACATTAAACCCATACCTCGTCTAACTGTTACACCTATCAGTGCTTGAGCAGCATCTTTTGCATACTGTTCATATCCTAATCCTGTATCCGAAGGTAGTGTGTCTGTTTGATATCTATACATCACGTCAGCAGCTAATACCCAAGGTGCTAATGCACCGTATATAGGTCTACCATCTATAGGTTTACCTGTCTCACTTTTTATTTCCCACCAATGATTAGTATTACCTTGTCTGTATCGCCATTCTAAGGCAGCTAAAAACAAACCTGTTCCCATAGTTCCTTTAGCCAAGTCTTTAGAAAAAGTTGCTTTGTCTGTTTTAAAGGCTTTGCCTAAAAGACCATAACCTTCTTTCTCTAATTTCCTACTGCCAAAGTTTTCTATCTTTAACATGTTTAAAATGGGTATGTGATTATATATTGTTTTTAGGTGGTTAGATGTGTATCTAGGAAATGGTAAAAAGGTGGATATAACAAAGGGTAAATTTTTGTGCCCTGACTGTATTAATCTATTAAACTTATTTAAGTACCCATCACTTTTAAATGTAGCCTGATATACAAACTCGTAAGTATCTTGTATAGCATTCTTTAAAACATCGTCAGGTATTTCAGATAATTTGCCTGTTTGAGCTAGTGACATGTAATCGTGAACCCTAACAGGATTACCATCCACCTTTACAATCTTACCAATTTTATTATCTTTCAATGCCTTCTCAAAACCTGCAGGAGATAGAGTAGAAATAAATTCTCTTGTAGCTTCCATATTTGGAAAATCTTTTTTCAATTTCTGTGCTAATAAAGTCTCCAAATCTAGTGTGTCCATTTTAATAGCATTTTTAGGGTCTAGATTACTAATACCTCTACGTATAAATGTAGTTAAGGCAGCTTGCTTGAAATAATTATCTGACAATGTGTTGAAGTAGTTCATCTTTGTTCCAAGCCAAGCCATTTTACTCGTGGTAAGATTAGTAAACACACCATCATCATTTGTTCTATTAGTTAAGTCGGCTGCTTCTCTAAATAAATTTGACATCTCTTCAGGAAAATCTTCCTTAAACATATCTCTAAATATTCTAGCTTCTGCAGGTCTTACCATATACTTAGCCATAGCTAATGTATCTTTTGTAAATGGATTCTTGCCTTGATACAATTGATTTAATGCATATACTCCTGTATCTACACCTACTCTGAATAAACCGTTTATATTGTTTCGTATAGTCGTTTGTGGCTGTGATGTCATCATACCTAACTTAGCACGGTCAGCATTCTTAAAGAAGTTACGGACAAAAGAAATACCTTTGTTATTTTCTTTTGCTACATTTGCTGCTACTTCTCTAGTCACACCGCCTGTTAAATTAGCCATATTTAATTCGTCTACTTGTTCAAGAAGTGTATTAAAGTCTTTTCTTTCTTGTGACTTCTTTAATAACTTTTTGAACTGACCCATGGATTGAAGTGTTCTAGCAGCATCAGATACATCACTTAAAAACACCATACCAAATTGGTCAGTAGTTAAATTGTGGTCTTTTAGTATTTTTTTAATTTCAGGAGTTTCTAATAACTTAAATGTACCATCTGGTTGTTTTACACCTTGAGTTATAGCTCTGTGTAATGCTGATGTTATTCTTTCATTAGGTGCTACATCTATTAACTTTTCCATTCTTAAAGCTGCAGCTACTAGATTGTTATGAAGTTCTACAGGCAAACCTGCAATAAAGTTTTTAGGGTCAGCAGTTGCTTCTTTACGTAACTCTCTACCTTTAGCTGTTAACTCAGGATTTAATTTTTCTAATTTTTTAGATATTCTTGTAATATCTTCTTGACCAACTGTTTTTAGAAACTCTTCTGTCTTCAGTTTAGCGGCTTCTTTAATCTCAACCTTTGCTGTAGTAAACTGCTGTTTTAAATCTATTTGCTTTGCAGCAGCTCTAGTTTCTAACAAAGAACTAAATCCACCAAAGGCAGAACCACCCACACCTTGAACTGCTGTCTCAAAACCAACAACACCAGGTCTGTATTCTTCTTTCATTGTTTCACTTCTTAGTTTTTCTTTACCAGCACTTTGTAAATATCCAACACCAAATTCAACAGGAGCTACGACAGCCGCACCTTTTAAAAAATTCGTAAGATATACTCTTAAACCAGTTTTTAAAGCACCACCTTTTGCTCCTATACCTAGTGGAGTTTTTCCACCAAGAGCAAATGCAAACATTGTACTTGGGGAAGTAAATCCTGCACCTGCATAGTCTTGTGCTTTTCTAAAAGACATGTCTTCACCTTTATACTTCTCCCACACATCTAACAGTCTACCATATCTATGTGCCCTAGAAAGTTTGACATCATTGTCTTCTGAATCATACAAATAATCAAAGTCTCTAGCTAATGTAAACTCATTACCTGTATCGTAGTATCTCTGTCTTTCAGTCCATGCTTCCCATATCTTATCTGGTGTATCTAACTCATCATCATCATAGTTGTGTCTTGCTTTAAGCAGTGTACGTGCATCAGCCATGAAAGATGCATCTTTTAACAAAGATTCTTTTGTTATATTCTTTCTTTCTAATTTATTGTAGGACTTAAGCATTAAACCTTCAGGAGTCGTGTAAGGTTTATTCTTAATATCTTCTATTGTTTTTACGTATGGAGTTCCGGGAGATGTAACATCTACTTCAGTAAAAATGTTACCAAGGGTGGGTTTCTTTTGAGTTGTCTCTTCTTCTTCTTCTGGAAGTTTAAATATATCTCTAGTCTGCTTACTTGCATCAGTTTTAGTACTAAATATATCATTAAACTCATTTAATAGCAAGCTATCATTAGAAGTAGTCTCTTCAGAAGTTTTTTCGGCTTCTTCTTTTAAGTATTGTTCTATGTATGTAGACATATTAATTGCCACCAGTTACATAAGGTCTAATCCTACTACTAAATTTTATCATTATTTGTTTAATTTCAGCTTCAGAATAACCTAAAGCACTTAATCTTTCTCTAATTTCGCCTTCTACTTCTTGGTGAAAATCAGTTCCTATACTCTGATTATTAGAAAATTTAGTAGCATATCTGTTTTCATTGTACTGAAGCAATTGCATCAAACCTACTTTATCTGAAGGTTGCCCTTTTAATAAAGGCAAATAACTATTTTGAGATAGAGCATCAGGATTTTGTAAAGCTACCTGATTTAGTATAGCCTTAATTTTATTTGCATTACCTGCTGTATCATCTATTTTATACTTAGCATTAATATTGTTTGCTACAATAGACCTAGCTTTTGTCTGTGCCTCAACAACACTTAAATTTTCGTCTATCTGAAGTTTTCTTACCATCTCATTATATTGAGGTGTTACTAAATCCACATAAGTCTGTGCTAATGTTAAATCTGCTTCTTTACCTGATTCTGGTCTAAAAACACCAAACTGTGTCTCAACTGCTTTACCACCCATACGAGAAAATATATCTTTAATAAAAGTACTTCTAAAATTATTTAAATCTTTAGCATCTTCGGCAAATACTTTTATTTTACCTTTTCTGCTCAATCCTTGTTGGAAAGGTGTTAAGTCTTTTCTTTCAGCAGATGGTCTTAAGTTTCCTACACCTGCTTTTATTCTAGTTTCTAATAAGTCTTTTGGGTCTTGTCCGAATAAAACATCAGCGAAAGTTTTAGGAACTAAGTCCGAGTAGTCCATCTTAGCTTCTTTATACGCAGGAACTAAAGCATTTATTAATTCTGATTCTGTTAAATTTGTCTTACCTTTAAATTCATCTAAAGCCTTAAAAAACTTAGCTCTATTATCCTTACCATCTATTGTAGCTAAACTACTAACTATTTTGTTTCTTTGTTCTAGGGGAAGTGACATTAGAGCTGCCACATTAGATACGTTGTACTGAGATAATAGCGGTTGTATTTCTTTTTTCATTTCCTCAATACTATCGTCATACTTTTTTCTATTGGCTAATCTTTCCCTAATAGCAGCAGACGATGCGGCTTTAATAGCCTCTTGTTGTGCTTCCATTTGTCTATCTAATTCTTTAGAAGCACCTTCGGCTACACCACCTAAGAAAGTTAAAGCTGAACCACTTAAACCTAAAAATGCCATGTTATCTCCTAACCATCAATCCTTTAGGCATTTCTGCCAATTCTTCTTCTGTTTCTTGTATTTGTATTTCTTCTTCGTCTTTTCCATCTGTAAGTTCTTTTCTAGCTTTAGATATTCCTGCTAAGATTCTAGAATCCCTTACTTCAGCTTCTTTGTCTCTTTCCATGCCAGTTGTATATTCTATGCCTTCAGCATCAGCAATCAACATAATCATTTCCATCAATACAGGAATTACTAGAACACCTACATCTATACTATGTCTGCCTTCCATAACACCTGCTAATTGAATTGTGTTTGCTAAAGTTGTTACAGGTATATCTGCCTGTAATATGTTTATAATCTGTTCTGTTATAGAGTCATCTTGCATACGTTCAATATAATGAGCAATAACTTCTTGTACAGTTGTTTGTTTAGGCGGTGTTTGCCAAGGTCTAGCTCCCACCTCATGTGTCATAGACATCCCTGGTATGGGTGCAACTAAAGGTGGTTCTTCACGAATTGCCATTCATATTCTCCATTAGAGCTTCTTTTTCTTTACGTAATGTTATGACAGCATCTACTACATAATCTATAGGTTCTAAGTACTGGTCACTTGAAACATTTTTTTGTTTATTTACTCTTGTAAGTATGCCTTTACCTTTAGGCATTTTTGTATCTCTTTCAGCTATGATTTTTCCTTGTTTTATTCTTTTATCAACAGCTTCATATATACTTATTGCTGGATTAAACATTTATACTTGACTCCTTATCATACGCCACCAAACTTTAACTTACCAATATAAGCCGAACCTAACTGTCCTATTATATTTCCTATGGCACTAGTACTACTTGCATTTTGTTTAGCAGCTGCAAGTTTTGCTGATGCTTCTGCATTTATGTTAGCAACAGCTACCTCTACTAACCTATCTTGCTCACTTTCAGCACTTTTCCATGCCCATTCCATTGTATCGGCATAGAATGTCCATAGGTTATTATACTGTTGATTAGATACATCCAACACAGCTTTAGCATTTAACTCATTAGCACGATTGATAGCAGCTGTATCTGCTGTAGCTATCTCTCTTCGCCATACTGCATTATTCTGTGCAATTGCTAACTGATTAGTTGCATTAAATTGGTCACGTTGATTAGCTACTTCAGTATTAAATCTTTCTAGTGTATTTAATTCACCTGCATTAAACTGATTCTGTGCATTAGCTTGTGTAGCATTAAACTGTGATACCTGATTTGCAAGGCTAGACATAAATTGGTCTACTTGATTTTGTGTCGTAGCATTAAATTGATTAGCGGCATTTTGAGCAGCTTGGTCTGTCAATATAGATTGATTGATTGCCTGTGCATTAAACAGTGCAGTCTGCTGTTCATTACTTAAGTTAGCCATTTCCATTTGTAAAAAGTTTTGTGCATTCTGAACTGATGCCTGTTGTACATTACTTAAATTAGCCATATCTAACTGAGACAATGCAGCAGCTTCAGCCATAACCATAGCCTGACTATTGCTTAAGTTTTGTAGGTTCATTGTATTTGCTATACGACTATTTTCTAAAGCAACTTGCTGTTGTGCTGTAAAGTTCATGTTAGCTACATCACCTATTCTAGCAGCATTTTGAACTCTAGCTTGAAAGGCTTGGTCAAATTCTTGACCTATAAATGTTGCACGTTGTTGTGCAGCAAGCATGGCTCTCTGTTGTCTGTTAGATAAGTTTTGTGACTCAAACTGTGCCTGTGTTTGTGCATCAGCTTGTGCTATAGGAAGGGCAGATTCTAATGCACCTTGTATAAGTGCTTGACCTGCAATTGACGATGCACCTAATCCTCTTTGTTGTAACTGAGCCTGAACACCTCTAAGTGCTCCTGCTGCCCAAGGGGGAGGATTGCTCATGTCAAAGTTAGCAGTTAACTGTGCTAGTTGTCCTTGGACTGTAGCTTTCTCTGATGGGGTAGCTGTGGCGGCTTGAACCTGTTCTGTAAACTTAGATGCTTTTTCTGCATCTGCTACACCGTTAATTAATTCACCCTGTTGTATCTCACGTTGTACAGGATTGTCCATTAATGTGGCATTACCTTGTGCTGCACTTAAATCGCCTACACTAGAGGATGTTTGTTGTGCAGCTGTAATTTGTGCTCTTGGGTCATTAGGGTCTGTCTGGGCAGCTAAATTGGCTTGTAAAGCTGTTTCTACTGCAGGTGCAGCCTGAACTGCTTCCATCTTAGTAGCAGTAACTTGTTGTGCAGGGTCAGCCTGTGCTGTATCTGCAACTGCAGTACTAGCAGTAGGAGCAGGTGCTAGTTGACCTGTATTAGGGTCTATGAATTGACCATCTTCACGTTGAATGAGTTCAGGTTGTGTGACAGCACCAACAGGTATTGCACCTGTCTGTGCAAGAGTAGTAGTAACATCTCCTATAGTTGGTATACCACTAGCAGGTGGTGGTGGTAAATATCCTGGAGTTGTTGTAATTGGAGTATTTTTTTGTGCATCTAGAAGGTCAGGTCCATCAGCTATAGGAGAATCTACAATACTTAAGCCTGAATCTCTAGCATACTGCTTGAACTCATCAGTAAAATTGTTAGCACCTAATCCTGTAACACCTGCTTCTGATTGATATATAGGTCCTGAATAAACATTACGTACATAGTCTAATACTTTATCAGACCTTTGCTTCAATCTATCTGGAGTAGGAGTATCTCCTAAGTCTGCTTCTAATTCTTTTTTCATGTTATCAAAAGAAGTTTGAATGGCAGGATTTTTAAATGCTCCTGTTTCAGGAAACTTTTCTACATTTTGTCTGTAGTCAGCATAAGGGTCAGGTGTGTCAGCATCAGTAGTAGGACCATAAGCAGGTACTTGACCAGGACCTTCACCTAATGTGGGTACATAGGCTTGTTGTCTTGGTTCAGGCTGAGGTTGTG
>Ga0099849_1001810_pt1 | contig 10005 bp, 10 predicted proteins | sample CB_VirMetaG_4_FD_78177 | JGI IMG/M metagenome (GOLD analysis project Ga0099849, IMG submission 78177) | Freshwater to marine saline gradient viral communities from Chesapeake Bay - CB_1508_1M Viral MetaG | ecosystem: Environmental > Aquatic > Marine > Coastal | place: USA: Chesapeake Bay... | reverse complement strand
AGACAAAAAAAGAAACGAAAAGTAGGAAGGCCAAATGTAAAATTAAACATGGATAGATTTTCTAAAGATTGTCATAAAATGACTGTTAGACAACTATCTAAAAAATACAAAATATCTTTAGGAAAGGCACATAGCTTAATGAAGCAAGTAAAAAAATGAGCAAGCTAATTTGGAAACAGGCAGAAGGGTGGATTGAATATGACCCACCCAGAAGCCATCCTTGCTATGAAGAGTGGATGAAACTGAAAGAAAAGGAAAATGAAGATGAGTGTAAGAAACATACTGATTAATGCAGCCCGGTCACATTTTGCTGGTCATATAAATAAACACCTCGCAAACATTGAGGTGCTATTGGAAAGGCCAGCAGGTATCGGTGAGCATCAAGACATACAAGAAGCAATTGAGATTGAGTTAGGTCACATAGCTGACTACCATGATAAACTAGAGATGCTTACAAAGTTCTTCATTAAACAAGAAGAGGATACCGAAGATGAGTCTGGAACAACAAGCTAAACAGTGGATGCAGGAGAAATACAAAGACATGGAGATGAATGAATACCAACGTAAATCAATTGAGTTTGCAATCTATCCAGCAACACACCGGATACTATATCCAGCACTTGGACTTGCAGGTGAAGCAGGTGAGGTTGCTAATAAGGTAAAGAAGTTTATCAGGGATGGTGCTGACAAGGAAGCATTTGAAGTAAAGAAACTTGAAATAGCAGCGGAGATTGGTGATGTTCTATGGTACTGCGCTAATCTGGCAAATGACTTGGGTATCAATCTTTCTGATATTGCTAGTGAGAATTACTCTAAACTGTCAGGACGAAGTAAGCGAGGCACACTTGGGGGTGATGGAGATAATAGGTAGGATACTTATGTATCTTATACTAGGTGTAATAACTATGTGGCTAGGTTATGTATTTAGCATGGCTGTTATTAACACTGTGTGTGATTGTATACGCACAGGGCCAGAAGATATATGGATATGGTTACAAAAAGAGGGGGCTTAATTGCCCCCTTGCTTTAGTTTAACAGGTTACGTTTGTATCTCGCTTTATTGCCTATATCTACCATAGCTTTAACATCTTCTGTTTTTGTGAGGTCAGGATATTTTCCTCTGATTTCATAGAAGCGTTCTTGTATAGTGGCTTGTGCTTCAGCATTAAAGGTACGTAGCTTAAACAGTTCTTCTACATAAGCTGGGTCATCTGCACCCTTAGCCTTAATTCCTTTCTTATATATCCTACTCTTGATATTACCTGTAAGCTGTTTGATACGAGCCTTCATCTCTTTCTTTATAAAGGCATCACTCTTGCCACGGTCAATTAGCTTTTGTTCAGTACGCATCAGTGACTGAGCAACACTAGGCAAGATACCACTGAGCGTTTCGTTCACAGCATTGTCTACCGTACCAACACCTGTACGACTTGCTAAATCCCAATCGTTATACCCAAACTTCTTAAAGAACGCTTGCTCTTCTGTATACCTATCCATAATGTTTAAGCCCAGAGCAAACTTAAACAGAGAACCTAGCTGACCTCTATCAGTGCCACCTTCTTTAGTAGGCTTTTGTTTGATGGGTGCAACACGGTCATCTTCATCCATGCCCATACCCATTGCTTCACCTAGAAAAGCTGTCAGGCCACCCTCTTGTGTAGTATAACCACGTTGCTGAAAGCGTTCACCAAAACCTTTAGTAAACGAGCCTCCTATATCACCGATGTTAGGGTCGCTTTCGTAATCTCGCACTACAGTATCTCTGAAGCCAAGCCCACGTTCAATGTCAATGACTTGCTGATATGGCTGTGCAATCCACAACAAACGGTCAGCAACAAACTGCCCTATAGCTTCGGCTGTTTTCTCACCCTTACCTGCCTTCAGTTCATTCTGAAGTGAAAGCATGGCATCATCCATAAGCTGTCCTAAACCAGTATTACCACGGAAGTTAACGCCTAAAAATAAGTCACGTGCTTGTCTACCATCCCACCACTCAGTAAAGTCTTTTTCCGAAGTGAGCAGTTTATTAAACATTTGCCCCATAAATACAAGCTGACCAAGAGGAAACTGGTATGTAACATCTAGCTTCTTGCCACCGGGAAGAACAATCTTGTTGTCATCAGTAATGAGGCCAGCATTAGCAGCCATAGTCATGCCGCCAATAGCAGTCCAACCTGCCATGCCACGAGCAGCCATCTGTGCGTTGTACGTGACTTTACCCTGTGAAGTTACAAACTTGCCGCCCTCTTCTCCAAGACCCATCATCTTCCGTGTTACAGCAGTAGGTAAGCCTAATGTAGTCTCGTACATATATTCTGCTGCTTTAAACATAAAGCGAGGAAAGGGTAGGAAAAGAGTGCCGACACCCGCACCTTTATTAAACATACGAAGAAGTTCTTTCAGGTAATCGTTTCTTGGACCACTAGCATATGTTTGGTCCATAGCTGAATCAACGGCATCACCAACCAGTTCTTTGAATGAGCGTTTATCTGCACCAATGAGGTCACTGCTACTACGCATCAAGTCATTCATGCGTCCAGCATTGATTGTATCCACAAGGTCAATACCATATTCACGCTTAACAAGAGTCTCTAGCTTAGTCATAAACGCTGTGCGTCTAGCAAAGAACTCCTGCATACGGTTAGGTGTATTAGCAAGATGAACGTAATCTTCAGCCTTACTAAGTAACCAATCTGCACCTTGACCTACCTTAGTGGTAGCTTCACCTCTACCTAGTCCTAGTCTAATCTCGTTTACCTGTTCAAACATTTGTTTAAATTCAGGTGTAAACTCATCACGCTTTAAAATAAAGTCAGTATACTGTGCAATACCCTCTCTATCTCTAAACATTTCACCAAAAGTCCTCATGCTTTTAGCATAAGAATTACGGAAAGTTTCAGGTGGCAATCCTTTTCTTTGTCCACGTGTAGCCGTATAATGAATGGCATTTTCAAATACGTTAGATAGACCTTCTAGTGGCGCACGAACAAGATAACCCTCAAAGTTACGCATGGCAGTTGCTACTGTACCAACCAACGCACCACGCATTACGTTAAATCCTCTGCGTAATCCTTTTTCAAAGCCCCCTTGATTTTTGAGAGCTTCCATAGCCTCTTCTTCAGCTATCTGTGCTTGAGATTTACGTGCCTTCTTACCCAATTGTGATTGGCGGTTCATAACTTTAGCAGCCATGCTTACGCCAGAGTTTAATTGCAGCACAAAATCTTCAAACCCTAGACCAAACTCATCTAGTGCATCCATTAATTCCTTAGATTTAAATAGTTCAGGGTCTTTTAAAGTTGCCTCAAATACACGTCTAGTAATACCCTTATTTTTAGTAGGGTCTCCAATAACCTTTTTAAGTTCAGGATTTTTTTGGATTGCTTTTATTACCGCAACAAATTTATCGTGAAGGTCAGGGTTGATTACCGGAACACGATATCCGTCAGGACCAAAACCTAATTCAGATACCTCATCATCAGGCAATGCTAAATCGTCTAATCGACTACGGCCTACATTCTTTGCTTTTTCATAGTCAATAACTGTTCTACCGAATACCTTTCGGGTAATCTTCTCATCTTGATTGAGGATACCTAAAGTGCGTAGATTATCCTCATACTCTAAGGCTAAGTTTTCAGAGATTGCTACACCCTCTTCATCTGCAGCAGCCTTACGTGCGGCCTCTTTCTTTGCCTTTTCTACTTCTTCTGTAGCTTCACGAGCCTTACCCAAGTCAAACTTGCTACGTGCTTTCTCTGCACGTTTCTTGGCTTCGCCAGATGCTATCTGTGCATCTACTTCTACACGAATTTCATCAATGGTTTTTACAGGCTCACGAAAACGACTACCTGTTATTGCACGTTTACCTGCTTTAGCCAAACCCTTTGTTAAGGGAATAGCTTCAAGTGAAGACAGACCTGCAATAGCAATAGGTGCAATGTAATCTACTGCACTAGCATCTTCTCGCTGGTTAAGATTACCAATCTCTTCTACTGATTCATCTATAGCATACAATGCACCAAGTGGCGTGACATCAGCAGCACCCAAGCCACCTAGTATACTATCGGCAGATGGGTCTCCTACAAAGTCTTGAGCCATAGAGATAGCTGTACGTCTGTTGCTGGCTACGCCTGTAGCTTCCAGCACGTTAGCAATAGCACCACGATGCTTCTCACGAATGGTAAGTTCACGTGGCTTCAGTTCAGCACCACCTGAGATTTCACGATTGCGGTGTTCTTTGATGGTTTTGGCAATACCCTCTGCCACAACACCTTCAATCTCTGCCAGTGGTTTAACTACAACAAAGCCACCACCTTTAGCGACTACACGAACATATGGTGCAATCGCTCTGGGTACATTCTTTAATACAAATTCACGGTCTTTTGCTGGCTCAGATTCCGGGTCCATATATTTATCTACAATGTCTCTATTCTCATCGTAGATAATGTCCAGCATTTCATTGGTAGGAAGTTGTGTAAGCTGTTCCTTTTGATATGCAGCATCTTCTGGTTCTAGCTTAGAAAGATACTCACCTAGTACAGCTTCGGATTGACCCTCATATAGTTTGTCTTGATTGGCTACATACTCGTCATACGACATAGCCTCATCTTCACCGACAAGACCAAAGGCTTGTTCAGTTTGTGTAGGCTCAACTGTATCGGGCTGCTCTGATACTTGCCTACGTCTACGTGAAGAGTAAGATACAAGTTCAGACATTAGAATACCCTTACAAATTTACCGCCAGTGTATATTACATATTCTTTATAGCCATCACGCCCTTCAATAAACCCTACAGAACCCTCCTGCACCTGAGTGGGCAAGTTGTTAGGGTCAATTTGACCGATAGCACGTGAGGCAGTATTTGCTGTACCACCTGCAGCTTCACGATTATAATAGTCTTCAAGCATATTATTAATGCCGTTTAGTTTTCTATCAGCGTATCTGCCACCTTGTCTATCATCACCATAGATTTCGTCAAAGTCATGCGCTGTTTGAATAAGAGCAGCAAAGTATGCAGGACGTTGCCCTTCATCAATATTACTAATGATTTGGTCAAGAGAACTAAATTCTTGTTGCACATTAAAGCCCTGTAGATTTTGTTTAATCATGTGATTAAATACGGTAGGTGCTTGACCCTTATTGAGTAACTCTTCAAAGCCCTGTGTGTCTGCCAAAGCAACGGCAGATGCTCCTATCCTATCATTATTACGTGCAATCTGTGCCTCTAGTTCTGAGATGATACCCGCATCACTTTCTGTAGCAAGCTGGTCTTCCAACCTTTTGTTCTCAGCCAGTATAGCAACCTGAAACTCTTCAAGGTCACTGTAGCTACCATTGGCAAGAATCTTAGATTCAACAAGGTCAAGTGCTGCTTGTTTTTCTGCAGCACCAAACTGGTTAAGTAGGTCAATATCAGTGCGAAGTTTCTCTTGAGTAAGTTCTTCTGTACCAATAGCCGCAGTGATACGGTCAATCTCAGCCTGTGCTTTCTCTCCGATAAATGGAATCTCAGCAGCTAGTGCTTCAGAACGCTTACGGCTAAGTTCAGAAGAAGCAGACATCTGTTCAATCTTAGCTTTCATCTCTGCTTCACCAAGATTAGACAGGATGTCTGTCTCAATAGCCAGCTTACCTACACGCCCTTTAAGCAAATCAGTATTAGCAGCAATCTGCTCGTTCTCTTGAGCCATCTGTGCAATAATAGCATCAGTCTTCTCAAGGTCTTTACCAATCTGCAGAACTTTACCTTCATTAATTTCTACGTCAGAAGGTAACAAGGCAACAATGCGGTCTGTCTGGGCTGTTGTAAAGCCCATATCCACACCAATCTTTTTGACAGCAGCCTTACGTTCTTCAACCTCAAGAGGCAGAAGTGTTGCCATACGTTCCGTAGACATTTCCTGCGCTGCAGTACCAGCTTCAGTAGATTTAATATCTGCGGATGCTTTCTGTGCAGCTAGAATAGCTTCTACAGATGTTACATCTGGACGGAAGCCGTATCCTGTGGCTGTGCCAAATGCCTGACCTTCAAATGCGGCAGGGGCTTGACCACCAAGTGCTTGTGTCTGCGCCTGAAGCTGACTACGAATATACTCATCAGGAGACTTACCACTACGTGTCATAGCAGCCACAGTGTTACCAATGTTGGCTACACCCGTATCAAACGTGCTTTCAAATGGGCTACCCATTGCAGCAAATGCAGCAGATTGTTCCTCAATACTACGCCCTGCAACACCAGCAGTAACTTCAGGCATAAGGGTGGCAAGAGTAGCATCCCGGTCAAATACTGTACCACCTAATTCAGCACGAAGAGCAGCGTTTTGCATTGACTGATTTAATGCGTCAACACCATCAAGACCACCAGCTAGTACAGCTTCAATCTGAGAATCATTCAAGTCGTACTGGCTACGCAGTTTACGTGCAGCCCGTCCATAATCTAATTTGTCTTTAGTACGCTGCTTACGAGTATCTTCCATCTCTTTACCAAGACGGGCAGCTTCAGTAGTAATCAGCTTCTTTGTATCTTCTTCAAGTGTTTTCAGTCTTTCTGAACCACGTTTAGCAGCACCAGCAAGTACACCAGATAAACTAAATCCCATTATGCTGCTCCTCTACGTGACATCAGACCCACAGTAGGTTCTTCAGATACAGGTTGTTCCATTTCCTCTGGCTCATCATCATCAAAAATGTCAGAGCCTTTCATGTCTTCCATCGCCTTGTTTAGTACAAAGCCATCAGGCCCATCTTCACCATCAGTATCGCCTAGTACATAGTCAATGCCAGCTTCCTTTGCTGCACCTTCCATAAACTCAACAATAATAGGATTAAGCAATACGGCTACATCAATACTGTGCAAGCCTTGCATAACACCACCAAGTGTCATAGTCTCAGCTAGTGCAGTAATAGGAACGCCTCGTTCAAGAATATCAATCATGCGTCCAACAAAGTTCTTGTTGGAAAGCCGTGGTACATAAAACTCAAGAGCCTCTTCTAGTGTACTATACTGAGGTGGGTTTTGCCACGGCCTTGCACCCAGTTCATGTGTCAAAGACTGACCGGGAATAGGTGCATCAAAGTTCTGTACTTTTCTAAACGCCATTGGACATAGACTCTCTAATCATCTTCATATAATTTAATACACGTTTTGCTTCTGGGGCTTGCTGTTCTTCTTCCTTACTAAACATTTTGCGAGGCGCAAGTAATCCCATGCCTTTTGGCTCTGCTTTTACAGATGCTGCCATTTGCTTATCAAGTTCATTACGAAGATTAAGTGTTGCCAAACGTGCTGGCTGACGTTCCATAGTCATTACAGAATACCCCCTAGCAGTGTACCACTCATCGGACTCATAAACATGTCAGTGATAAATCCACCAATTGCATTACTTTCATCTGCATCAATTTGCATCATGCCCAAATCCTTACGTGCCTTAGCATCAAGTTCTGCCATAGCCATTTGTGTCAGGCGTTCAGCGTTATTCTCCGCAGATGTCCATGCCCATTCCATAGTATCAGCATAGTAATTCCACAGATTATCATATGCCGTCTTACTTACATCTAAGATAGCAGCAGCATTGAGTTCATTAGCACGATTGACTGCAGCAGTATCAGCAGTAGCAATCTCTCTGCGCCACTGTGCGTTGCTTTGTGCAATCACAAGCTGGTTCTGTGCATTGAACTGGTCACGTTGATTATTCAGTTCTGCGTTAAAACGCTCAATAGTATTTTCTTGACCCGCATTAAACTGCGATTGTGCATTAGCCTGTGACGCATTGTATTGAGATACAGAGTTAGCAAGGTTAGCAAAGAACTGGTCCGTCTGTTGTTGGCTAGTCGCATTAAACTGTCGTGATGCATTCTCTGCTGCTTGGTCAGTAAACAGTGACTGAATACGTTGCTGTGATTTAAACAAGTCTGTCTGCTGTTCATTTGACAGGTTAGCCATATCACGTTGCATGAACGACTGTGCATTAACAACAGCACTCTGCTGACGGTTATTAAGATTAGACACATCTAACTGTGACAGTGCTGCTGCCTCTGCCATAACCATAGCCTGTGAGTTAGATAGGTTTTGCAGGTTCATTGTATTGGCAATACGGCTGTTTTCCAGAGCAACCTGTTGTTCAGCAGTAAAGTTCATATTAGCTACGTCAGCTACACGGGCAGCATTTTGTACACGAGCCTGAAACCCTTGGTCAAACTCTTGCCCCAAAAACTTAGCACGTTGCTCTGCTGCAACCATCGCTGCTTGCTGACGGTTAGATAAATTCTGTGCTTCAAAAGATGAAAGTATCTGAGCATCAGCCTGTGCAATAGGCAGTGATGCCTCCATTGCTGCTTGCACAATGGCTTGACCAGCAAGAGAAGATGCACCTAGCCCACGAGCAGACATCTGTGCATTAGCAGTACGAATAGCACCAGCAGCCCATGCAGGTGGGTTAGCACCCTGAAACTGTGTCATTAAATTAGCAAGCTGTCCTTGTACTGTAGCTTGCTGAGAAGGTGTTGCTTGTGCGGCTTGTATCTGTGCAGTAGTCTGTGCTACCTTTGTAGCATCAACTGTACTACCACTAATAAGTTCGCCCTGTTGAATCTGCCTCTGTTGAGGATTGTTCATTAAGATAGCATTGCCCTGCGCTTCTTGCAGATTACCTACAGCAGAAGCAGCCTGTTGAGCAGCAGTAACTTGTGAACGAGGGTCTTGAGGATTAAGCTGTGCAGCTTGTGTAGCATTAACCGCAGCATCTATAGCAGGAGCAGCTTGTACTGCTTGCATCTGAGCAGCTTGAGTTTGGGTAGGAGCAGCAGCATAGGTAGTACCTGCTTGTGCTGTAGGAATAGCAACAGAACCAGTTACAGTACCCATACCTGCAGTGATATCTTGTCCTGCAGTTTGTGTGGTGGTAGCAGCTTGTGTAACCCCACCTACAGGAAGAGCAGGTGTATACATACGTTGTGTGGTAGCATCACCAATTGTCTGTGAGCCTTGCGAGGAAGTAGCAGTTGATGTAGTTGTAGCCGCAGGACCACCGGGCAATCCAGCCTGAATGCCACCACTACCACCACCGGGAGTAATTGTACCACCTGTCTGCATCTTAACCACACCGCCTTTAGCCATCATACGTGCAGCATTAGTATATCTATCCATCTGTGCTTTACGTTGTGGGTCTTCCTCAATAAACTGCTGGAACTGTGACATATCACCCTGATATCCCATAGCCCCTGCAATCTTATTAAGTGCCTGTGGCTTAAATGCCTTGAACTGCATCATGGCTTATTTCCTTGTGGTATTATATATTTTAATTGCCAAGTAACAAATTGATAGGATACCTACAGCAAGTGCTACCCACTGGTTCAGTACAGGTAGCCACATAGGTGCAGAGATACCCCCAACGGCAATGGCAAGGTCATCTGGCTTCATCTTAATCTGCATCCTGAATGGTGTTACCTTCAGCTACCCACTCAAGGATGGCTGCGTAATGCATATTAGCTGGGTCAGTAGGCACTTGCATTTTTACGCCATCAATAGTGGCGGTTATCACAGAGTCGTTGCCGTTTCCCTCTACGTTTATATTATATTGCGCTGATGTAATATCCATTTATAACTCCGCAGTTGCCGCCCAATTAGCACCAAAAACACCTGACCCCGAAAGAGTAGGATTAACAGCAATAGTAACTCCGTTTTCAGACAAAAACTGTGCTGCTGGTGTAGCGGTACTAGCATCATATGTTAGCCCTGAAACAGTTGGTGATGCTCTCATTTGAGTGGGAAATATAAAACTTGCTCTAGCATATGTTGAACCTAGCGCAGCGGTTTGAAAACCCCAAGCCTGAGAAAGATGTTTGTAAAAATACCTCTGACACCTAGCCAACTCATCCCCAATAGACCGATGCTCAAATGGTGTGGCCTGTTCGCCTACTTCAAGCTGTACGCCTGTTATTTGCCAAGTTGCCCCTGCTGTTGTTATGAGAGCGTCTGAACCACTGCTGTCAAAAAAGTTTGTAGTT
>Ga0099849_1001806_pt1 | contig 10011 bp, 14 predicted proteins | sample CB_VirMetaG_4_FD_78177 | JGI IMG/M metagenome (GOLD analysis project Ga0099849, IMG submission 78177) | Freshwater to marine saline gradient viral communities from Chesapeake Bay - CB_1508_1M Viral MetaG | ecosystem: Environmental > Aquatic > Marine > Coastal | place: USA: Chesapeake Bay... | reverse complement strand
AAATTCATCAAGTCAAATTTTAAGAGAATACAGAAATGCAAGAACTGAAAGACCTTGGGGTTATTATAGAGTAGTACACGAATTGCATAGAAATGAAAGTTACAATGCAATCAAAGTAAAAGAATTAGTTATAGAACCTGGAAAGTCATTGTCTAATCAAAGACATCAAAATAGATATGAAATGTGGTTTGTAATGAGAGGCAAATGTTTGATGAATGGCAAAACATTAAACGAATACGAACCAGGCACAATCATCAGGCCAAATGAATGGCACAAAGCAGAGAATCCTTTTCAAAATCCTTGTCATATATTAGAGTGTCAATTTGGTAGTGAATGTATAGAATCTGATATAGAACGAGAACCCATAAAAAAGGTAAATGAGAATCGTTCTCATTATTACATAGGATTATATCGTGGTCAAGAGGATGATGGATATCCAGACTGAAAAAAAACAAAAAAACGCTTGACATGGCTTCCTATACCTGTATAATCCAGAGTATAACATATAGGAGTATATTATGACAATACGAAAAAAGCAAGATTCCAACAAGATTGTTGTTGATTTGACAGGCCAAGATGGTAATGCATTTTGTCTGATAAAACTAGCCAGCGACCTTTGTAAGAAACTGAAGCGTGAAGCCAAGTTAGATTACAATTTTGACAACATCTATCAACAAATGACAAGTGGAGATTATGAAAATCTTGTTCAAACATTTGACATGTATTTTGGTAGTTTCGTAATACTAGAAAGATAATATGCCAAAAAGTATGCACTTAGTTCCAGGCATGACCAGCTTGGTAACTAAAAAAAGAAAAATAAAAATTACGAAAGCCAGAATGCTCGAATTAAAAGAAGAACATAGACTTCATAATAAGAAATATAAAAAAGACCCATATCTAGCACCAGTTATGGTAATGGATTTTGACACTTATGTAAAGTGGCGTTTTGGTAAACTTAAAACTAAAAAGAAAAAATCTACAGAACAATATGTACCTAACAATGCAGTATCTACTACCAGAACAAAAACTAAAGTTGAACCTCATGTGTGTGCAAGACAAGAACCTAAAGTATATGATGGTGAAAGAAAACTTATCGGTATAGGTATGTTACATAAATCAAATCTTGTACCTATCTTTGATGAAGAACACGCCAAAGATTTAGCAAAAATGAGGAGATAAAACTTCATAAAAGTTTAACATAACAGTAAGATTATAAAAACTAAATAATTTTGAATAATAATAAAAATTACAGGAGTTATTATGAAAAAATTATTAATTCTACCCATCTTACTTTTAACATCAAACATCTCACTTGCAGACCCATATGTTATGACAAAACACGAATTTAAAATGAGTGATACAAACTACAGCAAAACAATAAATCATATTCGTTTTGGCAATTCTTGGAAAACAGAAGGTGGCCTAAAATTATATGGTGAAGTTGGTGTCGCAGAAAGTGTACCTCACGGTTCAGATATTTTTGAAGGCACAGCAGGTAAATCTTATCAGTTTGGATTTGGGAAAAAAGTTAATGATTCATTTTCCGTAAAAGGTAAATGGGAAGGTGTTGAATTACCAAATTCTTCAAATTCACATAAAGTAGAAATCAAGACTAAGTGGAAATTTTAAAGTTCATTTTAAGAATAATTGCACTTTTAGGTCTATCATATGTGCCATTTGTTATAACACTTGCAATACTATATGACTTTGGTCTTATTGATAATACACATAACCCAATCCCTTTATTTTTTATAGTATTTGGTGTAATTCTCACCATTGACATTTATAAAAATTTCCCTTATAATAGAGTATTAAAACTTATAAATAGTTTTAGAGGTCGCCATAAAGGGGCTTCTAAAACAAAACTTGCTTAATAAAAGGAGGAAAATATGACTATATTCAGTCAATTAAAACCATTCACTATTGGTTATGATGATGTCTTTAGACATTTTGAAGATATAATGGAACATCAAGTTCCAAATTACCCACCATATAACATAGTCAAAACAGGCGATTATACACATCATGTGGAAGTTGCATTGGCTGGTTATTCTAAGGCAGAAGTTGAGGTAATCGTTGAAGAAAATACCTTAACAATTAAATCATCTGATTTGCCTGGTAAGGATAAACCTAAAGATAATGTCGTTCATAAAGGCATTGCTAAAAGGGCATTTAAAAGAGTGTTTACTTTAGCAGAGGATGTCGTTGTCAATGACGCTGTATTAAAAGATGGCCTTCTTAGAGTGGAACTTGAAAGAGTTGTACCCGAAGAAAAGAAACCAAGAGTAATCAAAATCAAGTAAATAAAAAAGTATCGCCTCACGCTTGACATTTCTTGTGTGAGGTGATATACTACTTGTATAAATAATTGAACGAGGTTCGGGTGAATCTCACATTCAAACTTTTTACAAAGGAGTAAAATATGGCAAATTTAGCTAATAATGCTAATAAACTCAGCGTAGTAGCTGGTAAATTAGCGGACCTAAAAGGCGATGTTAAAATAATTGACATCATAGAAACAATCAAAAACATTTCTAACTTCAAATCAGAAACATTAGATAACATTGATTTAAACCCTAATTTATACAAGGGTAATCATGTATCTGAAGAATATTTAATGAACATATCTGATTTATGGGTAGACTTATCTTATCAAAGAACAATCAGAGTTCAAAAACTTATCAAGTTGTTAAAAAGCATTGGTCATTTTGATGAATCGGTTGCAGGTCATGTTGATGTTGCAATTAGACCTGACGGTAGAGCATTTGTTTGGGATGGTTTTAGAAGAACAACAATGGCAGGTCTAGTTGACGGTAGCGTAATTGTGGTATCTAAATTTAAACATCCTAGAGATTTGTCAAATAAAGAATGCCAAAAATCAGAGGCTAAGAAGTTTAAGGTCAGAAACTCTGATTACGAAAAAATGAAACCAGAAGAAGTTTTTAAATCAAAAACTGTTTATGGCGATGAAGAGGCTCTAGAGATTTTAGATACCTTAAAAAAAAGTAAACTTAATATATTAAACTTAGTACCAAATGGTAGAAGTTTAGGCGGGTTTCAACATTTTGAGGAAACTTGGAGAAAGGAAAATTTGAGATATTATCTTCCTGACGCTTCTCAAATAATTCAAAAAGTTCAAAGATGGAAGAGCGATAGTGTATCAGTAAACTTACTGTGTGGTTTAGCAGAGTTTTTACACATCAATGATGAATTATCACATCCATTATCTCAGATAGAAATATTAGAGCATTTTGAAAATAATAAAAATAACGACAGGCAAAATGATATTGCTAAAAATAGATTATCAGGTAAGTCTAGAGAATCTATAGCTTTCTATATTGGCAATAAGGTAGTAAAACTTAATGGTTCAACAAAAGAATTTAATGATATAATTAATTTAGATTCAGAACAATAAGAAATGCTACAAAACTTTAATTCTTAATTAAACTAGAAGCCGTCCTAGGGTTGACATCTAGGATGGTTTCTGTATAATGAACAATGTGAAGGTAGTTTAATGTAAAACATTTTACTTCCAGTAAAAAGATGATAGTGAAAATCTATCCCTTCACTCCAATTAAATTATGAACAAGTGAGGTAATATGAACTTATCAAGTGATACAATCAATGTACTAAAAAACTTTTCTGATATTAATCAGAACATTTTAGTAAAGACAGGAAATAAATTACAAACTATTTCCACAATGAAAAACATTTTAGCAGAAGCTGAGATTTCAGAAAACTTTGAACAAGAATTTGCAATATATAATCTATCAGAGTTTTTAAGGTCAGTTGAACTATTTAAGAAACCATCTTTAGGATTTAATGGCGGTTCTGCTGTTACTATTTCTGAAGAATCAGGAAAAAGAAATGTCAAGTATTTCTTTGCAGATAAATCTGTAATAGTAGCACCCGAAAAATCAATAACAATGCCAGATACATTTGTATCGTTTACACTTAAAAAAGAATCATTTGCTGATTTAATGAAAGGTGTATTGACATTGAATCTACCAGATATATCAGTTATTGGTGATGGTAGTACAATTAAATTACATGGTGCTGATAGAAAAAATAGTACATCAAACACATATTCAGTTGATGTAGGTGAAACAGATAAAACATTTAAGGCACATTTTAAATCTGAAAACTTTAAAATGGTACAAGATGATTATGATGTTTCTATCTCATCACAAAAAATTAGTCATTTTGTAAACCGTAATAGAGCAGTAAAATATTGGATTGCTTTAGAACCAGATAGTGAATTTTAATCATTATCTTTTTATTTAATTATGTTTAATGTGAGGTTTATAATATGTCAGACTTTCTATGGGTGGAAAAGTACCGTCCAAAAAAGATAGAAGATTGTATCTTACCAGAAGATACTAAAAAAACTTTCCTTGAGTTTTTAAAACAAGGCGAAATACCTAACTTGTTATTATCAGGCACGGCCGGTACAGGTAAAACTACCGTTGCTCGTGCCTTATGCGAAACATTAGGCGTAGATTATATCATTATCAACGGTTCTGATGAAGGCAGACACATAGATACTTTAAGAAACAAAATTCAAAACTTTGCTTCTACAGTATCTTTAACTGAAGATTCAAAACACAAAGTAGTGATTATAGATGAGGCAGATTATATGAATGCCGAATCTGTTCAACCTGCTCTAAGAAACTTCTTAGAAACATTCCATTCTAATTGTAGATTTATATTTACTTGTAACTACAAAGCAAAACTAATCGAACCACTTCATAGTCGTTGTACCACAATAGACTTTAGAATTACTAATGGCCAAGTTAAGAAAACTGCTATGGCCTTTCTTAAAAGAATATGTACAATTCTAAAAGATGAAGGTATAGAATATGATGAAAAGGTATTAGTTGAATTAATACAAAAACATTATCCTGATTTTAGAAGAACAATAAATGAATTGCAAAGATATTCTGTTCGTGGTAAAATAGATAATGGTATCTTATTTAATCTAGAAGAAGCAAATCACAAAGAACTCATTGCAACATTAAAAGAAAAAAGGTTTAATGATATGAGAAAGTGGGTCGTGCAAAATCTAGATAAAGAACCAGCAAGTTTGTTTACAAGTCTTTACAAAGTACTTCAAACATCACTTGCACCCAATTCAGTACCACAAGCAATATTAATAATCGCAGGTTATCAATACAAGGCAGCCTTTGTTGCTGACCAAGAGATTAATATGGTTGCATGTCTAACAGAGATTATGGCAGGGTGTAAGTTTAAATAATGGAATCTTGTTGGTATATAAAAAATGCACTTAGCAAACAAGAGGTGATTGACCTCAATAGTATCATAGAAAATAATTATGAATGTATTGAACCATTGGAAACTGGAGCTAGGACAGATGAAGGAAATCTTAAAAAGAATTTTCAACCCAAAGGTATTTCTTGGGGCAAAGTTAAATCTAATTTAGAAGATACCGTAGACAAAATTTATTCTATAAATCAACAGGTTATAGGTTGCGATTTATTTGAAATGAGAAACGATAACTCAATATTATTAAACGAATATACAACAGAAAAGAAATATGATTGGCACATAGACGGTAGCGCTTCAGATAAATTTGATGTGAAACTTACAGCATTAATCAATATGTCTACAGAACCATATTCTGGAGGCAAGTTTGAGATACAATTTAATAATCAACAACATGTTCCTGAATTAGATGATACAGGCAGTTTAGTAATAATCCGTTCACACACATTACATAGAGTTACGCCAGTAACAAAAGGTACAAGAAAATCATTAACAATTTTCTTAACAGGACCTAAATGGAGATAAGATGTACGAACTTAAAGATTACCTTAATGCAATTAACTTTACAAAAAAGAACTTATTAGATACAGATGACAGAGAATGGGTAAAAAAATACCCATCTTTTATTATAAACAAGTGTTTATCTATGCATTGGGATTGTATTGCACAGGCCAATGAGATGAATGGTTATCATTTTCTTGATAAAGAAGTACAATTCTCCTTTTATATAAATAGTATTCGTAAAGGAAAGCGATATGGTGGCAAATGGCTATCACAGAAAAAGTTAAAAGACTTAGACTATGTGAAAGAATATTATGGCTATAGTAATGAGAAAGCAAGAGAGGCTCTCACAATACTCACCAAAGAGCAAATAGAAACTATAAAATTAGCCCTTGATAAAGGTGGGAGAAGAAAATGAGTGAAGAATTTAGTTGGTCTTCAGATAGTATGTTAGAAGTTACTATCAAACAACCAGATGATTTTTTGAAAATACGAGAAACATTAACACGAATCGGTGTTGCAAGTCGTAAAGAAAAGATATTATTTCAATCGTGTCATATATTACACAAACAAGGTAAATATTACATTGTACACTTCAAAGAACTATTTGCATTAGATGGTAAAACATCTACACTATCTGAAAATGATATACAAAGAAGAAACACAATTGCAATATTATTACAAGATTGGAACTTAATTGAAATTCTTAAAAAGGAAGAAGTAGAAAACAAAGCACCTTTAAGTCAAATTAAAGTATTACCTTTCAAAGAAAAAAACGAATGGACTCTATCAGCAAAATATAACATAGGTAAAAAGGTAGAAGATGGAAGTACCGAAGTTTAAAGACTTTTTAACTGAAGCAAAAGATGAAGGCAAATGCCGAATACTTATCGTAACAGATGAGCCAGAAGAAGCAAAGACCTTTCATACTGCTGACCGTTTACAACAAGAAGCAAAAAAATTAGGTTGGGATTTTTATCTTTATAAACTAACAAAAGGTTATGTTACATACGAAGATGGTATTCGTAGAGTACATAATGCAGATGATAAAAAAGGATTTGTTGTAGACCCAAAAGATACTATTGCATTATTTAGAGGTTCAATTGTTCGTAAAGACAGTTGGATGGATTTAGTGTCTATGTTAGAAAAAGATGGTGTATGCTGTGTTAATAGTAGAAACAGTATAGAAATTTGTACAGACAAATATAGAACATCACTAAAACTTGCTGAGTTTGGTTTAAGACAACCTAAATCAGTTATTATATCTGATAAAGATAATATAAAAGAAGACTTTGAAAAGCTTGATACCGATTATCCTATTATCTTAAAAACATTAAGAGGTTCAAAAGGTGTAGGTGTATTATTCATTGATAGTGAAAAAGGTCTTGATTCTATTGTACAATTAATTTATAAACAAGATGAAGATTCTGATTTACAATTACAAGAATATATTAAAACAGATTATGATGTAAGGGTATTAGTATTGGGTGGCAAAATACTTGCTACTATGAAAAGGCCTGTAGTAGAAGGTGATTTTAGAAGTAATGTATCACAAGGTTCTAAACCAGAAGAAATACAATTAACAGAATTAGAAATAGAACACAGTTTAAAAGCTGCTAAAGCAGTAAATGGTTTATGGACAGCTGTAGATTTTATACCTTCAAAAGATAGACAAAAAGAACCACCATTTATGATTGAGGTCAACTCATCACCTGGCACAGAAGGTATGGAAGAGGCTACAGGCAAAAATATAAGTAAAGAGATTTTAGAATATTTTGCAGATAAAAAAAATTGGGTAACCTCACCAGCAGAATGTGGTTATAAAGAAGTCTTAACAATAAAACCTTTTGGTGATATTGTTGCCAAGTTTGATACAGGCAATAGTGGTATGAATGTGATTCATGCTGATAAGTACGAAGTCAAAGGTAAAAAGATAACCTGGAAATTATTAGATAAAACTATAACATCGGATATTATTAGAACTGAAGAAATATCTGTAGGTGGTATGAGAGACTATGAAGAAACCAGATATGTGGTAAACTTAGATGTTGAGTTTGCAGGTACACTATATAAAGATGTAGAATTTTCTTTAGATGATAGAGATAACAGAAGTTTAATATTATTAGACCGTGAGTTTATGAATCGTATGAATGTTATGGTAAACCCTTCAAGAAAATATATCTTAACAACTCATTACACCATTGACAAAAAGTAAAAAGTATATTATAATACAGTAAAAATTGAGGTAATTATTATGGCAAATGTGAAAATATTAAGGCTTACTACTGGTGAAGACATAATCGCAGAAGTGATTTCAGAAGGAACATCAGTAACAAAAATCAAACAACCGTTTACAGTCGTACCAATGCAGGAATCTCCTGGTAAACCGGTTCAAATAGCATTCTCTCCATATATTCCATATGGCGAATGTGAAGAAGTAGACATGAAATCGGCAAATATTATTGCACAAGTAGAACCAAAGACTGATTTAAAAAATTCATATAATCAGCACACAGGTTCAGGTGTGGTAGAAATTGCTAAACCACAATTGATTACATAGTGGTTACTGTTTATTTTAAAGATAAAAACAGTTTATATTCAACAGATATTCAAGAAAATAAAACTGTAATGGAAGCAGCTCAAAAATTACAGTTGCCACATATACCAGCATTGTGTGGTGGAAACTGTGCATGTGCTACATGTCATATCAAAGTAGATGATTCATGGTTAGATAAAGTAACACCAATAGATGAAAAAACTACAGAAAGAGATTTACTTGAAATGAAAAATGATTATGACATAAAGAAAAGTAGATTAGCCTGTCAAATACACTTGACAAATGAACTAAATGGGATTATAATACACTTACTAGATGATGAACTTTTATAAGAATGTAATACAACACAAAGGCAAACTTCTTGTTAGAAGATTTGAACAAACAAATGACACTAACAGAGAAGTCATAGAAAAGATTGATTTCAGTCCTACTCTATACTCTTTGACAAGAGAAGATTCTAAATTCAAAACCTTACAAGGCCAAAACTTAAAAGCTGTTACATTCAATTCTATTGGCGACGCTATGAAATTTAGAAAAGAAGTTGCAACAGCAAACTCGCCTATCTTTGGTTTAGAGAGATATCACTATCAATATATCAACGAACAATGGCCAGACCAAATAGAATGGTCAAAAGAATTTATTAAAATATTTACACTTGATATTGAAACAACTTGTGAAAATGGTTTTCCAGATGTAGAAAATCCACAAGAACAATTAATTTGTATCACCGTTAAGAATCAATCTAACAAACAAATCTTAACATGGGGTGTTGGTCAATATCATACAGACAGAGAAGATGTAACTTATATTGATTGTGAAGATGAAAATCAATTGTTATTTGAATTTATTAAATTCTGGAAGTCAAACTATCCAGATGTTATTACAGGTTGGAATACAAAGTTTTTTGATTTACCATATTTGATGAATAGAATTAAAATGTTAGCTGGTGATAAAGTTGCAAACAAGATGTCTCCTTGGAATCTTATTAGACAAGAAGAAATATCTGTAAGAGGCCGACCACAAACAGTCTATACATTATTTGGTATTGTAATGTTAGATTATCTTGACTTATACAAATGGTTTATACCAACAAGACAAGAAAGTTATAAACTAGACCATATTGGTGAAGTTGAACTTGGTGAAAACAAAAATGAAAACCCATTTGATACATTCAAAGAATTTTATGAAAAAGATTTTCAAAAGTTTGTAGATTATAACATACAAGATGTTGAGATTGTAGATAAGCTAGAGGACAAATTAGGTCTTATTGATTTAGCATTGACTGTTGCATATGAATCAAAAGTTAATTATGATGATATCTTTTCACAAGTAAGAGTTTGGGATACATTGATTGCAAATCATTTGTTAAAGAAAAACATATGTGTACCACCAAGAGAAGAACATGCAAAAGAAACAAAATATGAAGGTGCATATGTAAAAGAACCAATAACAGGTATGCATGATTGGGTTGTATCGTTTGATATTAATTCACTATATCCACATATTATTATACAATATAATATATCACCAGAAAAAATTATTGGTGTCAAATCAAATGGCATTTCTGTAAATAATTTATTATATGGCAAATCTAAACTAGGACATTTAAAAACAGAAGGTGCATGTGTAACACCAAATGGTGCAATGTTCAAAAATGATAATCAAGGTTT
>Ga0099849_1001805_pt1 | contig 10019 bp, 12 predicted proteins | sample CB_VirMetaG_4_FD_78177 | JGI IMG/M metagenome (GOLD analysis project Ga0099849, IMG submission 78177) | Freshwater to marine saline gradient viral communities from Chesapeake Bay - CB_1508_1M Viral MetaG | ecosystem: Environmental > Aquatic > Marine > Coastal | place: USA: Chesapeake Bay... | reverse complement strand
CCAAATTCAGTTGGTGCTAATTGAGAACCATTGACATAATACATTTCAGATAAATAACCTCCATAAAAAGACCCACCAGTAGGGTCACCACTTATTTGATGAGGGTTGGTTCCGCCAAATAAAAAATCAGTATTTTGAGAATGACTAGCTCTATTATCTGTTGCAAAAGATGTTTCCTCTATTCCATTAACATATAATCTGGCTCTAAGTGCCGCAGTGCTATTAGTAGAATCAAGGGCTAATACAATATGATACCAAGCAGAAGGGTCACGAAATAATCTATTTGTTTTTAAAATATCTCCAGCTCCACTATGTTCAAATAAAATTTCTCCGCCTGTTCTATGAACAAGCATTGCATATGAACCAGCACTTGGTCTAACAGAAAAAATATTATTATGGTCACCACCAAAATTTAAATCAGGTTTCATCCAAAAACTTAATGTCATAGTATCAACATTACCAGCACTGGCTGGATCAAAAGATAATTTAGCATCATCTCCTTCATTAAACCTAAGAGAATTATTTATTTCATAACCACCAGCTACAGCAGAATTAGAACCTAATACAGGAAAAGGCATTATTTAACTGGGAACTCGCCTAGTGGTCTTGTATAAACTGGGTTTGCTTCTGTGCCTGTGTTTGTGTATTCAAACAATGCTTTGAGTTCATCTACGTTTGTTGCACCATCTATTTGAGTTTGCATAGAATTACATTTTGTTCTTACGCTTGCTCTCCAAGTTTTCCAACCACTATCCATTGTTGTTGCTGTTTCTTTTGCTTTAATAACTCGCCAATCACTAGGCTGTAAAATGCCAGCACATTGATTGTTTATCATTTCTTTTTTAATTGTTTTTAATCCTTTAATAACAACAACTGGGTCTAGTTCAACGCCATCTTCATCAGTTGCGTTTCTATCTTCTATTTCTTTAGCTGTAGCAGTACCATAAGTACCTACAACTTCATCGCCATCAACAGTATAAGTTATATTTGTATTGATGTACCATGCTTCATCTTTTTTATTTGTTGTATCTATTCTGACAGGATAAATGCCTATTGCTTGTAGTTCTTCATTTGACCATTGAAAGATTTGTTTAGGGTATTGTGTATCGCCAATAGATAAACCTTTATTTCCTTTAAAGAATTTTGTTACTGATCCACTTTCTACTAATGCAAACATTTTAATCCTATGTAGCCGACATATTTAATGATCTGCCGACCTCTTGCCAGACAGTTCCGTTATAACGAAAAACAAATTGATCTGATTTACCACTTGTTGATGTAGCCGTTGGTGCGGTACTTGCCGCAAACTCAAAGACAGTATTCCAAGCGATTGTATGTGATCCACCATATTGAATATTTAAAGATATAAATGCACCTGTTTGAGCATTACTTGGAGCAGAGAAAGTTGTATTTTCTGTTGTTGTATGTTTTGCATTTGGTGCGGCTTGACTATCCCAAGCGACTGCGTTTGATGAAGATGTTATCGCTACTTCTGGATAATAAGCAAGATCATTAAAAACAATTTTACCTGTTCCGTTAGGTGTAAAAGTAATATTACCATTAGATGTAGAAACAAAAGCATTTCCATTAACATCTAAATCTCCACCAAGTTGTGGGCTTGTATCGTTTACAATATCAAATGTTACTGAACTATCTGTCCAATCAACAGTGTTAGCAGTAGTATTAATTGTGCCTAATTGAATATGATCCGAACCATCATAAAACTTTAATACATAAGCTGTAGCACCCCCAGATGTATCAACCCATATAGATCCAGCCGCTAAACTTGCTGGTGCTGAACTTCCTATATGACTTGTATTTAAAGCACCTAAAATATTGTTTAATTCTGTACGGAAGGCACTGAAACCTTGGTTTGCTAAACTTACATCTGAAACTTGACTCATAATTGTTATTTACCTTTTTAACTTGCTGATTGCAACCCATAACCTTGAGCCACATAATCAAATGTCCTTGATATACCACTAGAACCAGAATCTGTAAATGCTATTGAGAAACCAGTTTTGCTTTTTGAGGATATAGTATAAAAATCTCCACTAGCCATATTTTCTGCTGATATACCTATTGCTGGAGTTGCATAAAATGGTTTTCCAAAAGTTATCACATATGTACCAGTTCCAGAAACAACATCATTTTCTGACTCAATTCTTTTTTCCATACTAACTGAAATAGATATTCCAGATACAAATGCTCTGGTTTTATTATTTGCATTAGTTAATCGTAATCTAAATTTAAAATATCTTCCTTTAAAAGTGGTTGTTGTATTCATATTAAAAAATTCTGTTGCATTATTTAAGCTAGTATTTGATGTTGCTATTTGTAAATTAACAGTTGCATTTGTAGGATCATTACCATCAAAAGGTGCTGGAGCGTCATCAAATAAACTTGCTCCTCTACCATCATCAAATAAATCATATGGATCTTCAATTTGATCTATGGTTATATTTTTAGTAAAAGATACATCGTAAATAGCGTCTAAACTTAATGTTTGATCTAATGTATAAAAACCTTCGTTATCAATATTCGCATTAAAAAAATTTGGATTTGATGTAGAGTCAGTTCCACCTAAATCAAAATTTCCTTCAACACTATCAAAGTTGCCAACAGTATCATCAAAGTTTGTTATAGTATCAAGTATAATAGAATTAGTTCCAGAGCTATCCGTTAAAGCAACATCATCATCATATGTTCCTAATGTTAAATCTTCATTTAAAGTATTAATATTATTAAATGCTGGGAGTGAGGAAATATTTGAATAAATAATTGTTTCGTTGTTTGATTCGTTTCCTAACTTATCTACAGCTTTTATTAAAAATGAACCTGTTCTAGCGTTAGTTGTTATTGTTGTTCCAGATGTTCTAGGAACTTGTAACCAGTTAACAGATTTATTCCATTGAGCAGAAGCTGTTACATTCTGATAACGAATTTCATAATAAGAAATATCAAGATCAGTTACAGCGTCCCAGTTTAATTGCATTTGATTTGAGCCTTGCATATTAACAGAAAAGTTTTGAACATCTTGCGGTGGCTCTGTAGCACCAACAATTTTTCTACTTGCACTTGTATATGTTGAGCTTGCACCAAGACTATTAATTGCTTTAACTCTTACATCATAAGTAGAATCATCAATAACGTTAAGCATTTCATAATTTAATTGAGTTCCTTTTGATAAAACAAAAAAATCTGACTCTGTGCTTAACTTAACTTCTACTTGATAATATTGAACAAATTGATCTGTACTTGCTCCGACTAATATATCTAATCGTGTTATTGCTGTTCCTTCATTATAAACAACTAATGTATCTGATAAAGTTACACTTGCTGGTGGCAAAACACTAAAAGGATTTGGAAGTGTTGTATCTGGTATTGTGGCTACTTCTTGTTGTGTGCCGAATGTATAATAACTATCTTGATGTTCTGATAATGTAAGATTAACTGTTGAGTCAGCATTAATTGTCATAGCTTGAACTCTAAAAGGTTTAGCAGAAAAACTTGGAGTAGCGTGCGTGATGTTTACGATATCGCCTATTTGTAAATCGGTGGCTGTTCCGTCTGCTGTGATTGAAACATCTAAACTTGATCTTGATCTACGTAAAATAATTTCAGCCATTTCTTGAGCTTGATACGGATTAGTAAACATAGAAAAATCAAAACGACCTTCTAATAATATTCCCCCATCTTCAGCTAATAAAGTTGCGTGTTGATCTGCACTAGCTAAACCAGTTTCATCTACTGGTGGAAATTGAACTTCGTCTGATTGATAATTTTTATCTGGATTAATAAATGAAACAATAACTCTATTATATCGTGAGTTTTTATTTTTAGATGATATTTGTATTCCACCTATAATATTATCTTCGGTTAAACTTATTGCGGCAGAACCAGTTGTTTCAACTAATATTTTATATGCCCCAGCAGTATAGTTTAAAATACCTCTACAACCTTTTAAAAATTCTTTTACGTTATCAATAGCTTTTCTTGATGTATCTACAACAATATTGCTATCCATTAAATCAATAGCACTAGCACCAGAATAAGGTGTTATATCAGCGTCACAAACATCACCAGCAGTTTGCCATTCAGCAAAATTAGAATCAAAATAACTATTCGCTATTCCCATTCCAAATCTAGTATTACGTAAATAATCTAATAATTGATAAACTGGATTATCTGAATATTCCCAAGTGCTTGATGTATCTTCTCTGTGAGTTCCAGAGCCACCTGTTTTTGTGCTATCTAAATTTGGATTATAAACTTTTTTACCTTTAACGACTGCATTAATTGTTGGTAATGAACCAAATGCGTCAGAGTTCCATTTAAAACGTAAAGCAAGATATGCCAAACCTCTAAGTCTATGGTTAGAACCCCATGAACTTAAAGTAGATAAAAGACTTGACGCTGTTTGACTATCAGAACCAAAATGTGGTTCAACTGTAATTAAACTTTCTGCGGAAGAATCTGGGTCTGGTGCTTTATAATAATTTGAGTCACTAGCATTTACTGTGACTTGCGTATTGTCCGCTAAATCTCCAGACCATGTCACTAATCTATCATTAATATAAATTTCTGTTATATCATTAATTTCGCCTTCACCTAAAACTAAAGCCATGTATAAATATTGATTGTCTGTTCCAGAAGTTTCAGCAAAAGTAATTATACCTCCGACTTTCCTAGTTCCATAAATAATAGGTATAGAAGCATTGGCGGCGGTTTTATTAACTAAAACACCTCTTGCTATTGCGTCTTGGTTTAAATCTCCATAATCTGGAATATCTGGTATTGGAATTAACCATGAAATGACATTTTCTACTATATCAATAACAACATCAATAATGTCGCCAATTATAGGAATATCTATATCTGGGACATCACACATTTTATTTCATTCTCCAAATAGCACCCATTTGTTCAAAACCAGCTCTTTTCATTAATGGTTCTGCAATAAGTTTTGTTGATATAGACATATGAATAGGTTTTTCTTTAGCTTGGTTTTTAATTATTTTCATTATTTGATTAAATAATTCAAAAGACCTATAATCTTTTAAAACATACATTGTTTGAATATTAAGTAATTCTTCTTTAGACCATAGATATTCTGTTTGATGTAATACAGCTAAACCAATTAATTTTTTTTCATTTAAGTTTTTAGCAAGTAAAATTTTTCCATGTTCCATAAAATATAATATTCTTGTTTTAAGTTTATCAAGATCAACACTTGGATACCCTAGTTCTGGTGTTTCTTTTTCAAATTCATAAAGAATATCTACTATTTCGTCCATGTCTGTTTTTTTGCCTTCGTAAAAATGATAACTACTCATGTTCTTCCCCATTTTAAATCTCTTACAGTTAATGCGGCAAATTCCATACCTAGATCGCCACTAAAAAATCGTTGCTGTGAATTATTAGAAGTTTGCCTTCCACTTTGTTTTTCAAATTGCCCCCAATGTGAGCTTATTGTTAAAACTACATTTGATGTATCTGTTGTGTCGTTAATTTTAAAATCATCTATTGTTCCATAAAATAATAAAAAAGGGTCACTTATTAAAGCGTTTGAATCATCTAAAAAACCACGCCAAATTTTAACTTCTGCATTTATCATGTTTTCATTTAAAACTAACGAAATATATGTTTGATCTACACCTGATAAGGATAAAGCTAAACTATTTTTTGTTGGTTTATTTGTTTCACTTACATTTGTTATTCCTCGTAAATGTCCAGAAGCTGTATATGTTTGTGAACTACCAGAAACACTTGATACTAAATCAAAACTACAATTCGTTAAATATACTGGTGTTGCAAATCCTATATAGACTAAAAGAATTGGTCTAACGTTTCCTGTTGCCAATTCTGTTTTGACAGCACTTGTTAATCCTCTTGCCATTAGATACTCTCAATAACATCAAATTCAAAACTAAATAATAAATTTCCAGAACTATCAACTTGGTTAGTTTGGAACTCTTGTAGATCGCTATTCAAATGAACTGTGAAAGGTACACTATCATAAGTTACAGCTTCGTCATCTGCTAGTGCATTAGTTAGTGGTGGTTCTATTGTTAGTGTTGATGCGTTAGAACTTGGCGTAACATCAGCAACAATCATATAAACTTTAGAATGACCAGCAAACTTTATAAGATCTCCAGCTTTAAAAGAACCAGCAGTATCTCCAGCATGACCATCAACAGCAATCGTTGTATCGCCAGCACTATGAACTCCATTAACTAAAACTGTTCCTGTTTCACTACCCTGTGCGTTTAAATAGCTTGGGAAGGTTATAGTGAAATTTTCTTTTTGTGATCGTTGTCTTATAATAAATGCTTGTATTGGTGCGAAATCTTGTCGTGTTTTAAGAGGATAAGAAACTGTAAATGTCCAACGTTGTCCATCAACTTGTCTACGAAATGTTTTACCGCTATCTGTTGTTGACATAAGCGTTTTTTGTTGGCTCTTAAAATTAAGAGCATTAAAATCATTACTTGGTAAAGCTCCACTCATACTATTGCCATTTTTCCTTTTTCATTAACAGCACTATTAATCATATTTACAATTAAACCTCTACTGTTAACTAGTAACTCATTAAATCCTCTAGCGTCTACTGTATTAATATTAAAGTTTACAGTTACTGGTTGACCGCTTATTTGATTATTCGGTACGATATTTCCAGATTGATTTGGAACAAACATCTCTGGCCCTTTTTCTCCAACCATATATGCTTTACCACCTTGAACTGCACCACCTTGTGCTTTTCCACCCCCAAAACTTAATAAACCACCAAGAGAGAAACCACCAAAACCAAAAAATCCTGCCGCTTTTTGTAAAGCTAACATAATCATTTGTTTTGCTATTATTCTTGTAATATCTAAAATTACTGATCTAGCAAAATCTTGGAAAGCAAATTTACCTGTCATTAATGCGTTTGTTAAAGTATCAGCAAAAGAATCAAATGCTTTTTTACCAGCTTGATTAAATTGTTCTAGCGCTGTTCCTTGTGCATTCATTTGTTCTATAAAACCATCTGTAAATGATGATAATGCTGTTTGTTGTTTAGTCATTACTTCATCATTAATACGACCTCTTTCTAGCATAGCTTTTGTGTATGCTTCATTCATAGCTTCTTGTTCTTTTCGTGTAATTCTAATTAGTTCTTGTTCTTTTCTATATCTAAGTGACATTGCATTTGTGAAATTAGTATAAAATTTTTCAAGGTTTTTAATTTCTTCACCAGACTTTTTAATATCTTCTTGTTCTTTTTCTGAGATTGGTGGAAATAATTTTAATTCTAAATTTTTTAAATCGGCTATTTTCTTTTCAACTTCAATTAAGGCTTCATTTAATGTAAATAATTCTTTTGAAAAAGCTAGACCCATACCTTTTTTTTCTAAAGGTGTTAGACCTTCTAATTCTTTTATTCTCTTAGTATATGTTTCTAATTCTTTATTTAATTGTAATAAACTTAAACCCTCAAAAGACTGCTTAACACCAAACATTTCTCTTTGGAGCATTGCAGATTCATCATTAATAAATTTTATTGCTAAAGCTATTGCACCTAGTGTTGTTGGTATAGGTGCTATTGCTAATAATAATAAACCAGCAACAATTTTAACTTCATCCATATTATTAGCTAATGTTTTCATTCCATTAGCAGTAGCAACAACTGCTTTAGCAAGATTTACACCTATCTCTGTTGCTACCTTATCTAGTGTTTCAGAATTATCTTCTAAAAATTTATTTAAATCACCAAATTGTTTTTTTAATTCTGCAAAGAAACCAGCGTCTAATAATGTTTTCTTAAAGTTAAAAACCTTATCACCAATCATTGATAGCGTTCCACCTAATGTTGTAGCTAATTCATCAGTTGCCCCACCAAATTGTCCGCCTTTTCCAAATACTCTTTGAAATGCTTCTGCTGTTTCCTCTGCTGTGACAGTTGCACCAGCTTTAAAACCTAATAAATCTCTAACGCCTCTTTCTCTAAATAAATCAGCCGCACTAATCCCAGCAGATAATGATCTTTGAATTTGTTCTGACGCTGTTCTAAAATCTAAACCTGTAACAGCCGCAACATTCCCTGTAATTTCCATAATGTTAGATAATTCATCAGCATCTTTTGATACGACAGATAATACACCAGCACCTTGTTGTATTTCTTCTAAACTAAAAGGAACTTTAGAGGCAAATTTTGCCATGTTATCAAAAGCTTTTGCTCCTTCTTCTGCTGTTCCAAATAAAAATTTTAATCTAACTTGTAGACTTTCAATTTCCATTCCTGTTTTAACAAGACTACGAACTGCCAAACCTGCACCAATACCTGCGAGGGCATTTCTTACATTAAATACTGATGCTTTTACTTTATCTAAACTACCACGAACTTTATTTAGTGCCTGTTGGGATTTATCCTTAGCAACTATGTCTATATTAACTCGTTTTGTAGCCATTATTTATTCATTCGTTGTTGTTGTTCAGCTTTTTCATGTTGTAACTGAAAATATGCTAACCACATATTAAACTCTTGAACAGGCATTTGCAATACATCTCTAACGGACATATGCAAGCGTTCTCCTAATGCTAATACGTTAAATAGTTCTGGGTCTGAATTTACTTTTTTTTAAGGTCTTGAATACTATCTTGTGCGAGTATCTCTGAAGCAACTCTAGAAATAACATCAGTATCTGCTTTAATTTTAAACTTTGGCTTGTGAGAGAGATCAAACATTTTCTCACCGCTTTTTGTTTCTGACTTTTGGATTATAACATCTACTAATATGTTTAAATCTGAATCGTTAGCACCCTTAAATATTCGTGCTTTCTCGTTCATTGTAAAAGGGCGAACATAGATTGCTCTGTCGCCCTCTAAACCCCATTCTGGAACTTCTATTATTTTAACTTCTAAACTTTCAAAGTGACTTGCGACACCTTGAAAAAAATCAATTTTTTCTGGCATTTAATCCTTATACTGTGCTGTGAGTTACTCCACCACTAAATTGAATATTAAGTGTTCTTGAAATTATTCCGTCCATTGTAACTGCTACGTCAGCACCTGTTACAATTCCAGTTCCAGTATAATATGCATCGCCACTATCTGCACCTTCTGGATATAATTCAATAGTTGCACTTGTTCCCACATCTAATGCTTCTTGACCATTGGTATCAGTTTCGTCCCAATGACATTCAATAGTTGCAGTAGCATCGCCTCTTAATGCTAAATAAGATTTTTTTGAATCAGTTAAGCTAGTATCTTCCACGGTATCATTGGTCTCGTTCAACGTGAAGCCAGTTATCTCCGCAACGGAATTAGCTCCAACCTTAACAACACCGTTTACGCCTGTATGAGTTGCCATAATTTACTCCTCGTTGTTTTCTTCTGGTTTAATCTCAACCTCAACTTTTTTTGAAGTTGATCTAGAAACTTTTTTATCTTTTTTAAAACCATTTGCAAGATATTTTTCTAATTGGTCATCATAGATTTCAATTTGATCTTTGCCATTTGGAAAATAAATTTTAATTCTTTTAGCCATTATGCAGTACCTCTAACAAATTCATAAAAAACTCTTACCACAATTCTAACACCACCGTAAGGAAAAAGTACACCCTCATCTGTATTGGCTTCAATTATCTGGGTATTTAAAGCATTTCCGTTTCTTGTAATGTCATTATCCAATGTTTCTTCCACTACTTCTATGAGTTGATTGCGTAGCGTATCTATATTGGTATCTGTACCTTTAACAAAACCTACAATTAAAAAATCTATTGTGCCAGATCGTTTACCTGTTCCTACTTCGCCTAGAGATAACATTTCCCTAGTTTCATCACCTGTTTGTATATAACAGCTTGGGAACTGTGGATCTGCTAATTCTTCTGGTTCAAATGGCTCTCTAGTGATCTTTTTAAACGTAATAGGGGAACTAACAGCAGTTAGCTTTGTTATTATATCACTAGCAATATCTTCACGTTTACTCATAGTTTTATAGCCCTATTAAATATACTTCTTATCTTATCTTCATCTCT
>Ga0099849_1001804_pt1 | contig 10021 bp, 3 predicted proteins | sample CB_VirMetaG_4_FD_78177 | JGI IMG/M metagenome (GOLD analysis project Ga0099849, IMG submission 78177) | Freshwater to marine saline gradient viral communities from Chesapeake Bay - CB_1508_1M Viral MetaG | ecosystem: Environmental > Aquatic > Marine > Coastal | place: USA: Chesapeake Bay... | reverse complement strand
CAGTTTTATCTATGTTAGCATTAGAAACCTCGTTAGAAACGTTCTCTGATATTCCTAGATCGTCCGCTAGTACTTTTAACTTAGTTTTTCTTTCACTTTCAACAACCGCGTCTTCAGAAGTTTGATCAGCGGCAACGCCTCTAGCTTCTGTCACGTCTTCTTCAAACTCTGTTTTTAAAACTCTGTTAGCAGCCTCAATAGCTCTAGCTGGTAAGAACTTGTTTATGTAAGCGGCTAAAGGTACGCCAGACTCTGGATCATAATCTCTAATTAAGTCGTACATACCTCTTTTGCCTATTTCTATCTCTGACATCAACTGCTCAGCATCGAAACCAGGCACGTTTTCATATCTTCTAACTATTTTTTTAGTTATAGGTTTAAACGTTTCAAATATTTCAAAAGCTCCTGCTTCGCCTTGTTTTTCATATATTTCTTGTACTTTTGCGGAAGACTCTTCTTTTGAAAACCTTAGCTGACTGTTTATCTCTTCTTTAGTTAAGCCAGTCTTTTTTATTATATCTTTAATCTCTTTGCTTTGGTCAATTGCAAATTGCTCTATAATACCTCCTGTTTGTATAGTTTCTCCTGACAATAAAGATCTTTGAGAAGCACTAAGCTCTCCTTTAGCTATGCTTTCGTTGTAGTCTCTAATAAAGTTAAAGACATCTTCTGGCTTTTCAAAGGTAATTTGAACACCCATAGACTGCATTATTCTTCTTATTATATCCGCGAGTTTCTGTGAAAACGAAGCATCAAAAGTCATTGTTCCATTGGCTAAAGCATCAGAAGTTAGTGCTAACACTTCTTCCATTTGATCGGCCTTACTTTTGTTATTGTAAGCCGCTAATCTAGCTCTAAAACTAGCATCTTTTATTTGCTTAGGATTTAAACTTTTTAAGTGATAGTGTAGCGCTGAACCAAAAGCTATTCTAAGCTCTGGGCTATTTTCTAACGTATTTTTCAATAGTCTATGTAAAAACTCGTGAGCAACAACGTTAACGTTTCCGCCTTCTAAAGCTTTTTGTTTGTTTATTATTATTTCATTACTTTCGTTTACAAAAGCACCTTGACCAGACTGCGCTGCTTCTTGGTATTTACTTTCCACAAACTGTATAGTCTCTTTGTCGTTTATAACTTGCCCGTCAGACTCTCTAGTATACGTTACGTTTCCTTGAGAGTCTTCAGATCTATTAACTCCAAAAGCGCTTTTAAGAACGTAATTACCTAGCTCTTGTCCATCTTTAAACTCACGTATAACAGTGTCAGAAGGCTTTATTCTTCTTATAGTGTTTAAAGCTTTTTGATAAAAAGGCTCTCTTTTTTTTACGTTGGCTCTATTTTTAGCTTTACCTAATAAAGTGTTTTGTCTTGATATTAATTCTTTTAATTTATCTTTTAATGACTTTTTAGCTTTGTTACGCTCTTCAGAAGGTAGCTCTGACTGCTTGCTAGACTCTATTTGATCTTTGACTTCAACAATTTTCTTTTCTAACTCTTCGTTCTCTTTTCTTATGTCGGCTGCAGACATGTCTTCAACATCGTTGTCTTGTATTTCGTTTAGTATTTCAACCTCACTAGCGGTTATAACGCTACCAGACCCAAGAGATGAAGCGCCAGTATCTATCTGATCTTCTGAAAGACCGTTTTCTTTTAATACTTCTACGGCGTTGTCTACAGTTTCAAAATCATTTTTAATAACAATTTCAGTATCTTCGTTTAGTAAATCGTTTTCACTCAAAGAAAACAAATAGCTATTAAAATCTTGTTCATCTTTAAACTTTATACCGTCTATTTTAAACAAAGGATTTTTATTTCTTCTTGTAAGCGAATAACCAGAGTGCAAAGCAAAACCACCACCTTTAAATATAAGTTGACCACCAGCAACGCTTCTAGCTATAACATCAAGATTATTCCAATCTACACCTAAGTTTCTACCAAGCTGATCATACTTGTATATTCCGTTCATGGTTATATCACCCATGACAAGGTTAGAATAAGGTATGTTTATCAGCTCTTCCGCAAATTCGCCGAAGAAACCGTCTATACCTAAGTTTCTTTGTAACCAAGCTTGTGGCGTTTTGTACTTTGTTAGTATCCATGAGCCAGTCAATCTTCTTAAAAAGTCGTTGTTATTTACAGCCCTACTCCATCTACTGTTTATAGGCGCAGACAGTCTATTAAAACCTCTACCCATATACAGACCAAGCCTTTCCGTAGAGTAATCACCCCAGCTCATACCAACACCTCTAGTAAAAGCTTTTAAAACGCTATCATCTTTAGCTTCGCCACCTTCGGGCGTATACGTGGTTATACCTAGACCTAACTCGTTTAAAACACCATCGGCATCTTCAGTCATCATATAAGCCATTTGAGGCGTTAGATTTTGATACATGTTGTTTAAGTATCTCTGAGGATTAGCTAGCGTCTGAGTTAACGAACCCGTTATAACACCCATTGTTTCAGCTGCGTTATCAACCAGCTTGTACTTAGCGTTCTTTTTAACAAACATGAGTTCGCTAGTACCTCTTTTAAATCTAGACTTAGCTGTTCCTAACAAGCTTTTCTTTATAGCTACTTCAGCACCTTTTTTAGCAAAAGAGTAAGCACCACCAGTTAAACCCATCTCAAACATAAACGGCATAGACTGTCTAGTCATAACACCGGCTTTGTAGTTTTTACTAACCTTGTTTAATGCTTCTTGGTGTTGGCTCTGTATTGATTTTAAAGTTATGTAAAGCTCTTGCGCTTTAGTTCTTTTGTCAGCGGGTATTTTAGATATGTCGTACATTGTTTTAGTATCGTTCAAATCCATTATACCACTTAGAAAAGGTATTATTTCGTAAAGCTTACCTCCAGACACGCCCTTCCACCAGTTTAATATTTCTGGATTATCTTTCAGCTCCTCGGGGCTTGGAGCATTTAATATTTGAGAAGCTGTATTAAGACTAGTAATTAGTTCTGGGTTTTTCTCCTGCACGTATCGCATTGCAGCTCTTCTCTCTTGCTCTTTGTTAGAGTAGCTTACATACATGCCAATTGTTGGGTCTAAGTATTTTATTTCTCCAGACTCTACGGCTTCGTCTATAAGTCTATCAAACTCTATTTTTGTAACTTCATATATTTGATTTACAATATCTTTTCTTATAAAGTTTGTTTGATCATTTTGATCTACTGTTTTAGAAAGCTTTTGATAGAAGTAGCCATAATAGTCTTTCTTCATATCTTGCACCTCTTCAGAGTCTATTACTCCGTCGTCGTCTCTAAGCTCTGATTCAAGTTTTTGCCAGTATTTATTTATTAAATCTTTTTGCTCTATGTAAGAAAGATCTGCAAAACCATGTATTAAATCTAGCTCTTGAGTTATTTCATCTAAAACGCTTTTATCTATGTTGTCAAAGGTTATATTGTTAGAATCAAACTCTGCTGAAAACTTTTTAAACTCACTTTGCTGTAATTTTTCTAATTCTTCAAACTTTTTACTGTTAAAGTCTTTCATTAGATCGCCAATTATTTCTTGGCTTTTCTTGTCGTAATCATCAAAAAACTTTTGGTAATCAGGCTCATTTTTTAGATTATCAATAAAAGAGCTTCTTATTATGTTTATTCTTTCGTTTAACTTGTCGTTTAATTGTTCTTGAGAAAGATTGCTAAACACTCCAGCTTCAAGCTCTCTAGACATTAAATCTTTTTGCTCTTGTATTATTATATCTGTTTCTTTACTTATAGCAGAATTAAACGCGTTAAGCTGCTTTCCAAATATTTTATTAAGAAGTAGTTCTCGTTCTTTTAAAAAAGTAGTTGTAACACCGTCTTCGTTAGTTCTCTGTCTTTCAAGCTCTGCTAAAAATTCTTGTTCGTATTGAGTCTGCCAAGAAGATTGCTGATCAGCAAAGCTTTCTAAAAACTCGTTTATTTTTATATCTTCTACATAAACCTCGTGATCTATGTAAGAATATGTATCTATAAAATCTGCGTCAGCAACAAGAGATTCTGTAATATCTCCATAATCACCAGCTTCTTGAACTTCAGTCTGTAAAGGCTCAATGCTGTAAAATTGCTGCATTATTCCAGCGTCTGAAATCTCTTCATACTCTCCAGATAGTCTAGCTCTTAAATCGTTGGCTTGTGTTTTTAAATCATATAAATATTCAAGAAGTTGAAACTCTCCTTTTCTTTTAGTATCTGAATAAGTTATCTTACCGTTCATTAAGTCTTTATACCTCTTAACGCCGTTTATTTCTGTAACTTCAGACCTATTGACAGTGGGCATGCCAGTTAAAGGCGATGTACTTGCAGATGTTTCTTCTTTGTAAGTTTTAGGAGTTATTCTTTTGTAAAAATCTTCCGTATTTTCATTTTCTAGCTTGAAGTCTTTCTCTATTTTAGACGCATTATCAAACTCTTTATCATAGTCTACTTGAGATTTATCGCCTAAGACAAACTCGTTTATTTGTCTCCAAGAGTCTATTATCTTGTTTTTGTTTAAAAAGAAAACTTGCTTTTCACCAGTTTCTTTATTTGTTATTCTAACTTTAGGTGAAAAAAGCCCGGCTTTACCAAAATTATATTTGTTGTAGGCTGGATTTAATTTTGCTATTCTTCTTAACTCTTCCACACTAGCGTCTTCACCTTTACTTATAAAGTTAGCGCTAAAAGTTTCTAGATTTTCGGCTGGAGTTACAACTGTCTGCTTTACATCAACAGTTTGTAAAGTTTCTTTGTCTTCGTCTTTTACATCAGTTTCATTGTCGCTTAAAACAAGCGTTTCGTTTGTAAAATCATCGCTCGTCTCTTGTAAGTCCAAAGAAGTATCTTCCGAAGTAGAACCCGTAGTATCTGACACCTCCGTCGGGCCCTCGGTGGTGTCTTCCTGAAAATTTTTAAGTGGAGATTTTAATTCAGCCTTAGGATAGGCTAATAGAAAGTCTTTTTCTTTTTCTTCGGGAATATCATATGTTTTCCCGTTAACGTAATATTTAGGCATGTTTTTTTATTTTGTTCGCTATTCAACAACATACTGCTCAAATCCTTTATCAAAAGTATTATCTTTACCGGATTCACTGTAGCTACCTTTATTATTACTTGCTTTTTGATATTTGTTATATGTGTTTCTAGCAACCTCAACATAATACTCTATAAGCTCTTTTTTCATGATCTCACCATGAGTTTCTTCTCCTTCGCCTATAGTACTACTCCAAAGATCAGAAGACGCGTTTAGCATATCGTCTACGTTTAACGGCGTGTCTAGATTATTTGAGTATGCTTGAAGATCATCTTTAAAACTTTTACCTTGACCATTCAAGTCATCGTGCATCCAAGACATAAGCTTATTGTCGTTTGCACCTTTTAACATATACTCTATATCAGCTCTAACTTTATCTTCGTCAAACTCTAAGTTGTCACTAACGTCTCTTCTTAAACTTTGTCTATAATCTTTTAAAGCGTTCTTGCTATTTAAGTCAACTTTATAAACGCCTTCTAATGCTTGATCTAAAGTAATGTTTTTTGTGCTTTCTGGATTATCTAAGTCTTTTACTTGAAAAACCATTTTTCCATCTTCCATAATCATAGGAGCGTTTTTAGAAAATATTTCATTCAAGTAGTGTTGGTTTGTCTGGTTAGATCCATCTGAATAAGTATTTATACCGTTGCCATCAGGACCATAGCCGTTAGTCTGAACCCACTCTAGTTTTTGATCTTGAAGTTTTTTCATCAAGTTGTTCATAACTATAGCGTCATCTTCAATTCTCTGCATCTCTTGCTTTAGCGCTCGATACTTTCTACCCTTGTAACCAACCGTTGCGGCTTTAGATTTTAGCTCTGCTAATCTTTCTTTAGCATCGGTAAAGTATTCCGTGGCGACTTGATGTCCATTACCAAAGCCTTTGAAGCCTTCGACGCTAGCTTCATTTATATCGTACGACTCTAGTTCTTCTTGAGCAACGCTTGCAACTTTAGCTTTGTATGCAGTTTCTATTTTTTTTCTAACATCTCCGTAATCTACAGTTTGTTGAGAAGCTCCTCTGTAAGCACTGATTAAACCTCTGTCTACTGTGCCAAACTTCATTGGTGATCTTTTACTAGAAAGTGGAAAAATGTTTGAAAGATTAAAGTTGTTTGGCGAGTCTAGTAAAGTTCCACCCTCTAAAAGATTAGCTTTATCAGCTTTTCTCTCGTACTTCTTTTGTTTTCTTTTTTGTTTTCTACTACCCTCTTCCGCTGCTGCCGCATCAGCTTTTGCTTTATTAGCTTTGAGGCCTTTGCGAAAAGATTTAGCGTCTAAGTACCCTGCTTCTTCAGCCCTAGCCTGTCTACGATCTCTACCTGCTTGTATTTTTTCCGCAAAAAAATCTTCAACGTTTTTCAAGTCTTCTGTAACTTGAGCCCAATCTACTCTAGCTTGCCATCCGCCAGTATTTATTGACGATGCTCCAAACGAGCCACCACCACCAAAAGGTTTTCTTTCTTCAGACATAGTTTTATTTTTTATTTCCTTTAATAGATTTAGCAACAACGTCTATTAAACTGTAGTTAACCATATCGTGCTTTCCAGGTCTACTAACAACAGCGTAAGATGGAACTTCGTCAGACATAACTCCTTGAAAAGTTCCCTTTCCATTTTTCTTATTTTTATATTCGTAGTTATAGACGTTTAGCCCGCTTGGCGATTCACCAACTTTCTTAATGTTCTTTTTCATTCTTCTATCAGAAGCAAACAATCCTCCGATAACACCAGCGCCACCACCAATTATATCTGCAGTAGATTGATCAACAGCTGCTTGAGCGTTTTGCTGATCTTCTTTTGCCATAGCTAGTAGATTAGCCGCTTTATCAGCTTCTCTAGCCTGTTGTTCTGATTTACCTTGTGCTGTAGCCATTTGGTTTGCCGCTGCTTGTTGAGCTGCCATTTTTTGATTAGCCGATTCTTGTTGACCTATACTAGCTGACGCTTGTCTAGCAGATTGACTAGCTGCGCCCATCATCGCTTGAATATTACCAGCATCAAAACCTCCAGCTTGCTCCATACTACCCATTATGTTAGCTTGTTGTTGCTGCATCATGTCTCTTTGAAACTCTGCTTCTTGAGTATTTACTGTAAGGTCTTCAGCTGTATTTTGTAGATTTTCATAAGGATTAGAGGTGTCTAAATTTCTATAGTCGTCCATAGCTTGAATAGCAGCGTCATTAGCATCTCTTAACGCGCCTTTTTTCTTTCCTCTACCTATTAATCCACCTGCTAGTTGACCTATGGCGCCTAAAAATTTCATAGGGCTATTATCAAAGTGTATTGGGTCGTTATTTTTTTTGTTCATAATATTAATATTTACTATAAAATTATTACATGTTATTTACTGCTTTCATTTATTTCAACGCCTATTTGATACATTTCAGCTTTTTTTATTGACGTGTTTATAAACTTAAGCTCCGCATAATAACCTATCAAAGAACTTAAGTTAGCTTTATTGTCCTTACTAAAAAACAAAAAATCACTAATAGTAGGTAAGCTTACGGCTACGTCGTGGTCTATAGTTATAAACCCTCCTGATCTACCTTTTCTAACTATATTAAGAACAGGTCCCATTTTTTTTATATTGCTATAAGCTGTAACGGTATTAACGTTACCAGTGTTAGTTGTTGGAGAATAAAATAATATATCTCCAACTTGCACAGAGTCGTTTATATGAGCGTTAAATTTTAATGTTAAATTAGGCATAATTATTAAGCATAGTTAGTAAAGTCAATTAATACAGCTATTGAAGACGAAAAGTTTAAAGAGTTACCTTGTTCTGCTAGATTTTGACTAGGCGGCGTAAACTTAACTGTTAACGTTAATGTGTCGTCTGTGTCTACGTCAGTAGTTATTGTTGCTGCAGTTGAAAAATCGTATATTCCTATATAGTAGTATTCTGGTGTAGCATTATATATATTTATAAAGTCGACGCTAGAATAATCAAAACTACTATTCCAGCCGCCTGAATTCAATAAAGTTACAGTATACAAGGTGTACTGATTGTTTGCTGGTGTTAGAGTGGTGTCGTAAGCTTCTACTAATCCGGGCGTACCAAAACCACCAGCGCCGCCAATTGCAAAAAGATTACTTTCATATCCACCGCCATCGCTAGTTTCTACAAAAACCGCGCTTATATCTGTATCTCCAACGTTAGGCGTTGTGATCGTAGCTTGAGGTTTTTCATAGTTTGGGCCACCAGCAACTGACAACACACTACTGTACCTAAGAGTTTGTTGACCTGATGTAGTTAAGTTTGCTGGATTTCCAGCTATAGCAAAGTTCCATGTTTCGTTATCGTTTACGGCGTACTGATCTGAAGCAAATGTTAACGTGGCTATTACAGTTCCATCTGGACCGTCAGCAAATGTAGCGTTAGTAATATCGTCTTGGCCAAAGCTAGAAAAAGACCAATTACTAGCTGCAGCAAGTATATAACCTGGTAATGGAGAAAATACGACTTGATGACCGTTAGCTGTACTTAAAGCGTTTCCTTCTACGTAGCTAATAGGTAAAGAGCTTTGATCTATTCCGTAGCTAGAAAGAGAGCCTTGATAGCCACTATCAACTCCAGCTGAAACATAGTGAGTAAACACTTCTAAGGTTTCGCTGTCATCTACGAAGCTAGGCTCTTCAACCAAAGCTTCCATAGTAACGTTAGGAAACACGTACTTGTCAAAGGGAGTTGAGCTGTCAGGTATTGTGTTACCTGAGGTTAGAAGGTATGTATAAGAGTATTTAACAACTACTATATCGCCATTATCGTTGTACGTGTAAGTTTTAGTTTCGGTCCAGTCATTACTGTCGTCAAGACTAGCGGTTGGATCAAACGAGGTTGTAGATGGAATAGCGTAACCATCAAAAGCTGTGAACGTTATAGAAAACACGCTTGCAGCGGAACCATTATCAGTGTAAGTACCAACAAGTTCTGTTTCCATCAAAGAGCCTGACAAACTTTCTTGATACAGCGTGTAATCATCAGTAAACATGTTATAAAAATAATTATTACTAGGGAAAGTTATATCTACGTCAACTTGATGATCTAAACATACGTTTTCAACACCATTGGCAAAGAAAATATCTCCAGGTTCAAAAGTTAAATCTTGACTAGCAGTACCTGTTAGATTAAATGATATTTGAGCAGATCCATTTGAGTATATTAAGTCTCCAGCATCCCAATTATCGCTATAACTAGCAATCCAACTAGGTAAACTATCAGCAAAATCAAAATCGTCCACATCTATTTCGTAGCATGAATCTGGAGTCCATGTTATAGTTAATTGGCCATCTAGCGTATTTAAGTTTGTTCCTTCTACAATAGTTGCTGAAGATCCAGTAACAGTGTATCCTGTGCCAGTTATTTGATTAACGTCTATTGTTATAGTATAAGTTCCAGCTGCAACACCTTCTATACCTTGAGCTCTACCTAGGCCTTGTACAGAAAACTCTTGAGTATCTAAGTTTGCTGCCGCGTAGTCGCTGTTGTCAAAAACTAAGCTGTCGCCGTGGATGTAATTAAACCACTTACCTTCTTTTTCTTTAAACTCTAAAACCTTACCTGTTTGCTCGTTTGTTGTTATAGACTCTAAATACCAACCTCTTTTAGCCGTGTTATTATAGTATTCTTGATAACCAGGACTTATAAGATCGTGCGTTGAGTCATCGTCCAATTCTAGTATTCTAGCTTGAGTTCCCTCGTAGTTTACAGCCATAAAGCTTTTTATACTACCAGGCATTTCGTTTACAACAGGAGTTATACTAGAGTAAAATTGCGTGCCGTAAAAATTATTTATAGTAGCTGACTCAGCGTGCTCGTATGTCTCTCCTTTCTTAAACGTGTAATAAGTATTGTTTAAAGAAACTCCAGACTCTAGATAATAAGACTTAAAGCTAGACCAACCTTTAATAGACTCGTTATACGAAATAGTTTTAGCTCTAGCTGTAGGCTGATCAGCGGCCGTGTAATCGTAATATATAGTTAAGTCGTATTCACCTTTATCTCTATTATAAGCT
>Ga0099849_1001800_pt1 | contig 10035 bp, 13 predicted proteins | sample CB_VirMetaG_4_FD_78177 | JGI IMG/M metagenome (GOLD analysis project Ga0099849, IMG submission 78177) | Freshwater to marine saline gradient viral communities from Chesapeake Bay - CB_1508_1M Viral MetaG | ecosystem: Environmental > Aquatic > Marine > Coastal | place: USA: Chesapeake Bay... | reverse complement strand
GATTGAGGAGGCATTCGTTGTGAAACACGTGCCGAATCCTCGATTGATGCTGATCGGGTTCCCTGGGCGAGAAGGATATGCCAGATGCGTCAAGCGTCCCGAGGACAATCGCCCGGTCAAGAGCGTCCTTCTCGTCAAGCGGGTGGAAGATGACCTGTACCGACTCGTATAATGAACCACGGGATCAATTCGAGTCACGCATCGACTCGCTGTTGCGGGAAATGGTCGTCGAAGAGGCCATCGGGGCGATTCAGGACGATCGGGACGTTCGTTCGTTCAGCCTTCAAGAGATTTCGGACTACGTCGGGCTTGGGGTCACGACTCTCTTCGTCATCGAACAGGACGCCCTGAAAAAATTTAAAAACTTAATGTTAGCTTTGGAGGAGAAATAGATATGGAAGACGAAACGAATGGATTGAGCGTTCAGGAATTCAGCGAGAAATCGCCTGACGTGGACGAATTGAAACGGGACTTTGATGATGCGAAGGCGAATTTAAGCTTTTGGATGGACAAGGCGGAGGACGCACGGGAGTGTCGGTTCAACGAATGGGCGGGCAAGAACGACACGGGCAAGAAGATCGGTCCCGAAGCTTTTCCTTGGGACGGCGCGTCTGATCTCAGTCCCCAGCTTGTGAATCCGTTGATTGAGGGGGACGTTGCGTTCCTCCAACAAGCCTTGACCCAAGCGAATCTTGTTGCGGCCCCCGTCGAATCGGGCGACGTCGCCTCGGCCAAGCTGGTGACCGAATTCCTTCGATGGCGGATGGGCTCGATGGAAGAGCTCGGCCGGGAAGCCGCCATCGGCGCGAATTACCTTTTGCAGAACGGCCTGACTTTCTTCGGCACTTCATGGAAGAGGGAAACGACTCGAGTTTTTCGCCCGATCAACCTGGAAGAGATTGCGGCTCAATCGCCCGAATTAGCGATGGCCATCGAAGATCCCGAGATGAAGGATGCGGTCGCCGATATGTTTTTGGAAGCCTACCCAAAGTTGAAGCGAGGCAGGATCAATCGAGTAATCAAGGAACTTCGTGAAGAGGGAGTAAGTGAAATCCCGAGCGAAAAAGTGGTCGAAAATCGCCCGTGCGTAAAAGCGTACGAGTTGGGTCGAGAGATCGTAGTGGATAGCAACGTGATCGACTTGGAATCGGCTCGGGCAATTTATTGCATTCATTACTTCAGCCCCGAAGCGTTGAAGCAGAAAGTGAATGACGGCTGGGATGCCGCTTGGATTGACGAATTGCTCGAGAACTCGAAAGGAACTTATACGGAGGAGAGTTACTCGAACAACCTGATGACTTATGGTTCGACGAGCGGCTACGGGGACGAACATTATGACGGCATGGTCCGAGTGGTCGTCGCCTATCGTAAGGAGATCGACCCGATGGACGAGGTGCCGGTCGTCACGCAAACCGTGTTTGCCGACGAGGTCGATGGCGCGGCTTATCATAAACCGATTCAATATGACGAGGGAAGGTATCCGTTCGTATGCATTACGAGGGAAAGCCTGAATCACCGTCTGCTCGACTCGAGGGGCTACCCTGAAATTTTGAAGGACTACCAAATTGCGGTAAAGACGGAGATGGACGCCAGGCGTGACCGTGCCTCGATGTCCACGGTCCCCCCGGTCGAATATTTAGCGGGAAAAAAGCCCTCTGCGATTGGCCCTGGTAGTCAAATTCCCGTGAGGAGGAGGGGAGAAGTCGGGTTCATGGAGATTCCTCGATACTCGCCCGCATCGATGGAGGTGGAAATGCAACTCAGGCAGATCGCGAACCGCATGACCGGTCGGGCCACTTCGGAGGCGGATGCGGTCGAGGCGAACGTTCTTCGTCAGAACTTGGTCAATCGTTGGCTGATGGGATGGAAGCAAATCCTGAAGCGGGTCTGGTGCTTGGACAGGGCTTATGCGGGTCCGCAAGTATGGTTCCGTGTGACGAACAACGAACAGGGAGCCACTCTGATCATGGACGAGACCAGCGAGCTGTATGATTTTAATATCTCATGGAACTCGATGAATGCGGACGAGTCCAAAGTGATCGAGAAATTGGACACGGTGGGCAAGTTGATGTCAACTTATGACCGGTCCGGTCAAGCGAGGTTCGACGTATATCTGCGCAAGGTGATCGAGGCCATCGATCCAAATCTGGCCAATCAATTGATTGCTCCTATGCAGGAGGCTACGGACAAGGAGATCGAGGAAACCTCGGCTGACTTTGCAAAGATTGCATCGGGCCAGGTCGTAAACGCTCCGCAAAATTCAAATTCTCAACTTCGCTTGAACGTCTTGCAAAGCATCGTCCAAGGGACCGAGGAGATCCCGGCCACGGACGTGCAGGATCGGCTCCAGCAGGACGAGGGCTTTGCGGCCCGTCTGAATCAATACGTTCAGGCTTTGGAGTTTCAACAGCAACAACAACGCAATGCATTGACGGGTGCATTGGGGGTCGCCCCCGGCAACGTTCCCGGTACGAGCATGGCGGCGTAAGGAGGGAAAATATGCACGGAAAAGGAAAGTGTGGAATGAAGGGCGGACGCAAGTCGGCACCTAAGAAGATGGTAAAAAAGGCGGGCTATGGCAAAGGCGGGAAAGCCAAGAAAGGTAAATAGCCCTCGACGAATCCGTGCGGGTGAACCTGGCTACGGAAAAAAGAAATTCGTCGTTTTGGCCTCGGAAGGCGGGAAGACGAGAACGATTCGTTTCGGCGATGCGAACCTATCAATCAAAAAGAGCATCCCCGCTCGGAAGAAAAGCTATTGCGCTCGGAGTGGAGGGATCAAAGGGAAGACGAGTAAATTGAGCGCCAATTATTGGTCTCGAAAAGCTTGGAAGTGCTAATGCGAAAAAAGAAATGACACTCGGCGAAGCATTGATCAGCCTCAAAGGCCGGGACGATTTCAACGTCGTCCGCCGATTTATTGAAGAACAAAAAGAGTTTTGCCTGACCGACTTTCAAGACCCCGAGTTGATCGACAACCCAAGCAAGCTTGCCCGCCTGGCCGGCGAGATCGGCGGCTTGGTTCGCATTGTCGAAGCTCTGAAAGACCCTGATGAATCTGACCCCGCATGAGCAATTCAAGCGGGCTCATCGGGCGTTGTTGAACCGTTGGATCGAAGAGAGCGATATTCAGGACATCGAGTTGGCCAAAATTGCAATTGCCGACGTCGACGAGTGGCTTGACGAGGAAACCGTCGAGTTCGAGGCCGACTTCGATCCTGAGGACGAAACTTAAATCGATTGCCCTTGGGGCTTTGTACGAATCGGAATTTGAGGCCGAAGCGTTGAGACGTGGATTCGTCCCTCACCGGCCTGCCTATCCCAAAGAGTGGGATTTTTTAGTGGAATGTCCAAAAGGCGTTTTGAAGGTTCAAGTCAAAGGTACTTCAGTCGAAGACAAGGACTCATTTAAGGTCATGACCGCATCAGGCCGGCGAAAGAAAAAAGTGATTGGCGAAGAGGTGGACGTCATCGCTTGCTGGGTCGATCCCGTTCGGGTCTGGTATTTGATCCCGACCTCGTCCAAGCCGACCGTCACGGTCCGACTGTTCGCAACCAATCCCCGCTCCTCGAGCAAATACGAAAAGTATCGGGAGAATTGGTCGCCATTTTACGCTCACTAGCTCGTAAAAAATTTTTCCGACCCCCCTTTATTTTGAAGATGGCGGATCAACAGGTCCGCAGAAAATCAAACGGGAGTGCGAACCCGGTAAACGCAGGAAAATATGGCAGATACATTTACGACCGAGGCTCCGGGTACAACGGGGGCAGAAATAGAAACGCAGGGACCAATTACCAATCTCGAGCAATTGACGGCATCGTTCGTTGAGAAAGTCGAGGAAAGTGAGGAAGCCCAACAGGAAGCCGAAGCATCGGCCGAGTCCGAGACTCTAGTCGAAGCAGATGCGGAATCCACCAGGAAAGACGTTCTTTTACAGTCAACCGAAGAGGAATCGGAAGAAGAATCGGAGGAGGAAGTAGTTGAGGAGGAGGAAGAAGCCGAAGAGGCCGAAGCCGAGCCCCCCAAAGCAGTAGGCAAGCTTTTGAAACAGGTAAGCCGCTTGACTAAGCGCGCGAAGTCCGCAGAGGAGAATGCCGAAGCATTGAGGGCCGAGATCGAAGCTTTGAAAGCCAATCCACAATCCGCCGCCGAACCGACAAAGCCGGCACTCGAGGAGGTCAATACCTTCGACGAGTTGGAATCTTTGAGAAAAGAAGCTTTGGCGGCCAAGAGGTGGAGTCTCCAACATATCGGGAAAGATTACGTTGAGGTAGATGGAAGGGAATATTCGGATGACGACATTCGGAGAATATTGACTCAAGCCGAAGACTATCTGACCGAGAAGATCCCCGAGCGGGCTCAACATCTTCAATCTCAAGCCCAATGGGCTCAAGACACTCTGGCGACTCATCCGTGGATCAAGGAAAGCGAAGGCTTTGAGAGTCGAAAAGAAATTTTCGATCAAATCAAAAGCCAATACTCAAAACTCCTTGCATCACTCCCGAACGGCGATTTTGTAGCGGCCACCCTGACTAGAGGAGTCGAAGCAATACAAGCGGAGAATGCGAAAGCAACCAAGGCACCGGCCAAGAAAAAGGCCAAAGCCCCTCCGCCGAGCCAAATCGGTGATTCCAGCCCACCCGTCCAAACGGCGGCCACTCGAGCGACTGTTGAGAAATCGAAAATTCTGGAGCGTAAACGACTCTCGGAGAGCGATCTTGCCGCATTTCTTGCGGATTAGATGTCAAAAATCTAACAAAATTTAAAATCTTAAAAATCTTATAATTATGGCTATTGCAACATCTTACAACGTAGTAAGCACCAAAGGTGCGCGTGAGAACTTGGAAAATGTGCTGAAAACCGTTTCTCCACACGAGACACCAATTTTCAGCACGATCCCTCAATCCGCCGCCCCCAAAGCGACTCTTAACGAATGGCTCGTAGACAGCCTTGCCGACCCCGTTGGATCGGGTGGAAACATTGACGGCGTTGACTTAACCATTTCCGATGCCGCCAACCTGATCGACACTCGTGCTCGCTTGTCTAACCGGGTCGCTACATTGCGTGACATCTTCGCAGTATCGCGCCAGGCTCAAATGGTTGACGTCGCTCCTGGCGGTTCGCTCTTTGCGGCTTCCAAAGCGAAGTCCCTCATTCAGTTGAAAAACTCACTTGAAGTGGCAATCGCATCGGGCAACGATCAGTCCGCAGGAACTTCTTCCGCCGGCGCAAAGATGGCGGGGCTCGGAATTTGGTCAAACCCGACTGCGACGGGGAATACGTTCGATACTTCCCTCAAGCAGGGCTTCCGTGCCGTTAGTGGCTCCCGTGTTTCGCTCGCCAGCTTGACCGAATCCGCTTTCCGTGGACTTCTCCAGGCTGTTTATACCGCATCTGGCTCGAAAGGAAGTTTTCGACTTTTTGCTGGACCGGCCGCTGTAAATAAAATCACGGATTACACCCGTTCCACGACCGCAAATGGAAACTTCAATTTTGATCAAAATGTTTCCGATGGTAGCTTGAGGTTGAGTGTCGTTCAGTATATCTCAGACTATGGTACGGTAGAAATCCTCCCGGATCTTTGGCTCGGTAGAAATGACTCGGGCGCAAGTGGAACGGACACGGCTCTTGGCACGGTTAACACCGACCGGGCTTATCTCCTGCCCACCGACGATACCGTTTCGCTCAAGTTCCTCGAAGGCATAACCGTCCAGGATCTTCCAGACAACGGAGCCGGTCAACGCGCCTTCTCTGAGTGCATGGCGACGATACGAGTCAGTAACCCCCGTGCCTTGGGTTCAATCGTTTGATTTCCGCTAATTCACTTAGCGTTTTATTGGTTGTTTTGGGGAGCCGGTTTAGATGGGGTAGCCGGCTCCCCTTTTCTTTTTAAAGAAGCATGAGTCTCAATATAATAGTCAAAGGTGGGAAACGAAGTGGTGAAACGTCGGCTGAAGAGATGGCCCGCTATCTAGCCAAAAAAGTTGAGCGTCAAGCCGAGTATGAAAAAGCCGGCTATAGGGAAAGAGCATTGAAAGCCCGAAAGTATGGTCAATCGGTTGGCGGCGGGAAAAACTTTCGTGCTGTTCGTTCAGTCGATTTAGCCACTTACATGAGGCACGAGCAGGAACGGCCTGGATGTATGTCCGACCCCGAGTATTCGAGAGACTTCGCCAAAGCGAATCCTGAAACGGTCATCGGCAGTTAATGAGAACGGTCACGTACGACGAACTCAAATCCCGCTTCACTTCGGCCATCGGAGTGGACCAGCTTTTGACTTCGGAGGAGACTGCATTCAAGAACAGCTTGAACGACCGGGTCAAGGGTGCATGGACGAGAGCCAAGTGGCCCGAATTGATGACGGTGGTCGAGTTATCGGTTGCCGCCACGACTACACCTGTTGCGGCCGACAAAGCCGTGCAAATCGACAATTCTTCGGTCCTCGATGTGTTCGGCGTTTACGACAAGAATCCGTATGCTGACCGCACGGCCGTTCAGCTCGATTATCGATTGGTGAACGGATACATCGTCTTACCGGCCGAATCCTCGGCCACTTCAATTTTCGTAGTGGGCAATCAAGTACCTCCGAGCGACTATGGAGACGGCACGACGACCCTCCCTCGATTCCTCGAAAGATACCTCGTTTTAGCCTGCGTCTCCGATTGGTACAAGGCCGATGGAATGCTCGAGAAGAGTCTGGCCGAGGAGCAAATTGCCGAAGAAACCTTGGCCTTGGAAATCGACCGGGTCGAGCGACTCGAGGGCATGAACAAAATCACAATCCAAACTTACCCGAGCTACACGCTGGGAGTATCAATTTTGCAAACAACATAAAAATATCATGGGCTTATCAGGAGTAAATATTCTTAACAGTATGGGCGCAAACGGGTGCGTTTACGTCAACGACACGGTTGCGAGAACCAACGGAACGGACGGCTTCACGGCGATCCAATTCACCGAAGACTCGGTCTTGGGTGCGATCACCGGGAAGATGGACGACTCGGCGGATCTCATAAGTGACGCAACGGTCTTCAGCCAGGGGCAAGTAATCTACTGTCCGGCAACTTCGGTTCAACTCACATCAGGTGCGGCCATTCTTTACAAGGCGTAGAAGAAAATGCCCTTTCTTTCGCTAGGACTTCATATAGGTGACGCAGATGCGGACGGTGCGGTTGGCCCTCCCATTGACGGGGCATTACGAGCCGAGAGTGGCCCATTTTTAAACTGTGAGGATGGGAGCATTCTCGCCTTCGATGCGAATGTTTCCTATTGGACTCCTGCTTCATTAACTACAGAGAATTGGTATGACTCAGCAGATACTTCGACTATTACAGACACATCAGGTGTAGTTAGTCAATGGGACGATAAATCAGGAAATGCTAACCATTTGTCTGGCGTTGGCAGTGGTATATTTACAGGCAGGAGAGCTAGAAACAGTAGCAATGTTATGGATATCGAGGAAGGTTCTTACTTTTCTAAAACTGCGTACCAACTACCCGCTGACTGTTCGATCTTTATGATGGCAGGGATAGATGCTATTAGCGTCAATACAGATGCACTTTTCGCGCTACGAGGAGGATCATCTCAAAACTTTCAATTCGATTCGGGGGATACAGTAGGAGATCAGGATCAGTTTTTCGCTCGTTTTAATCAGACAGGGATAGGTACTACCAACACATTTTCCCCTACTACAGACCAGAAAGGACCGAGTATATACGAATTAATTTTCGATTTAAATGGAGACGGTGACTTAGAGGTTTTTATAGATGGGAACAGCTTTGGCACGACTGCCTACACAGCTCAATGTGGATCAGGAGCGGAATTGCTTCTATTCACAAATCGCTCTCTGAATCAATATCCTGATGGGTGTGTTGCTGAATTCATTATAGTTCCTTCAGTTCTTTCCGCTAGTGATCGGCAAAAGATGGAAGGTTACCTCGCGCACAAATGGGGACTTACTTCTCAATTAGATGCTGGTCACCCTTATAAAACTTCAAGACCACTTGCTTAAATATGGCTAATAAAAAAATAACAGAACTTACTGAGCTTTCGGCAACTCCCGCAGGAGCCGACTTACTCGCCATCGTGGACGACGTTTCGGGGACTCCGACGACTAAGAAGATTTCGGTGACGAACCTTATGGCGGCTGGATCAGGAGGCGATTTACTCGCTAGTAACAACCTGAGCGATTTGGACAGCGCCTCGACCGCCCGAACAAATTTAGGATTGGGAACTGCGGCGACTCAAGACGTCGGTACTTCGGCAAGCAACGTCGTTCAACTAGACGGGACGGCCAAACTCCCAGCCGTTGATGGGTCGCAACTGACTAACCTCTCTTCCGGCTCAGTTACCGCCGAGCAATTACGAGGCACGGACAACCCTCATATTGGCGCATACCCGAATCAAAGTTTCTTGGTCATAGACAACCCCTCCAAGTCGGTAATGCTGTGGGCTAATTCTGACGGAACGATAAGCCTTATAACTTCGACGGGTGCAGAAAATCTTTCAGTCGGTTTTTCAGTCGTAGAGGATGCTACGGAGCCTGACATCGAAGTCGCAAGCGGGGGAGAGAACTACTCGGTCATAAGCGGAGACTCCGACATTAAAGGGGCTAACGAATTGCCCGTCCGACAAGGCTTTAACAATCCCGATATTGGGGCAAACCCGGCACCTATTCTCATCTCAGGCGGTTCAATCGCTTAACCAATTCTAAACACACAAATATCATGGCAACAATATACTTCTTTAACGGCACACAAAGCGGGACCGCAGACGGTTCTTCTAGCGATCCATACGATCTTACCCAACTAGCTACTCAGGAAGGTTCCGCAACTAGTGGTGACATATTTATTTTTAAAGACGGAACATACACCCTTTCATCCGCTCTTAGCTTTGGCTCTGCGATTACTAGCACTTCACTATCCTATCGTGCTGAATCCACTCGTGGGGTGACTTTTAGTAGCACTAGCACCTATGACTTTGGGAACACTAACCTGACCGCCGGGCAAACTTATGAGGGGTTGATTTTCAATACTAGTAGCACAGGCGACGATCTGATCACATGGGATCAAGACGGCACACTAAGCACTAAATTACACACCTTCAACGATTGTGATTTTAAAGCAAAGAAGTTTTCTGAGAATGTTGGACTTAACACCCGCCCCAAAGTTACCTTCAACCGTTGCCAATTTGAGCAAACAGGATCAGTTTCATCCTATTGGTTTGAGCAAAGAAGTGGGTCCGTTGTTGCTGACCGCGCTGAAATTGACTTTGTAAATTGTACAATTCATAACCGCACCGGTACAGGCACACCTCTCAATGTTTTTCGTAGGTGTACTGTGGATGCCAAAAACACAATTGTTTTCGATTACAGTAATTCGATCACAAGCGTTATTACCTCTGATGCTACAATCAACCTAAGTGGACCATGCGATATTATTCGGGATGACGACACTACTATGTCATCGGATGCAAATAACATCGCTCAAGACCCTCTATTCGTAGATCAAGCAAATGGTGATTTTCGCCTTCGTCCAAACAGTCCTTGCATCAACGCAGGATCCGCATAAGTCATGGCACTCAATAAATTGCACAAGAAGGACTTTTCGATTGCGGTCAAGACGGGGACCGATGCGGACAAGTCGAAGTTCAAGAAGGAAGCGGTCCAAGGAGAGCTATACTTTGCTACCGACACTAAAAAAATCTACGTAGCCGAGACAACCGCAGGGGCCTCTGATGCAACTATAGCTGAATTTGCTCCTACCTCCACGGGGAACTAATGCGACCGCGGATGAACCCATTATGATCAAGCTTTGGATACTCTTGACCCTGACGCTTACCGGATGCTCGATGACAAAGCTCATAACGCCTGCGGCCTCTGTATCAGGAGCCGCATTAGGCGGAGCGATTGCCGGACCCGGTGGGGCCGCAATCGGTAGTGGGGTAGGGTATGCAACAGGTGAAATTTACCACCTTTCCTCCGAAAACGAAAACCTTGAGGAAACCCTCACTCAAGCGGGAGTGGAAGCACTCCTC
>Ga0099849_1001796_pt1 | contig 10047 bp, 18 predicted proteins | sample CB_VirMetaG_4_FD_78177 | JGI IMG/M metagenome (GOLD analysis project Ga0099849, IMG submission 78177) | Freshwater to marine saline gradient viral communities from Chesapeake Bay - CB_1508_1M Viral MetaG | ecosystem: Environmental > Aquatic > Marine > Coastal | place: USA: Chesapeake Bay... | reverse complement strand
GGAAGTTCCATGTAAGTATCTACAAATGGTTTGTCTATCCCTGTTCTGTTTTTAAAAGACTTGCTATTGGGATTATCCCCACTTTCTTTTATCTTTCTTACTTGCTCTCTAGTGATGCAAACTTTTGCACCTACTTTTGTCATTGCGTGTTTCTTTATCGCCATCCTTTTGTAAATTTAAACCATTGTTCACGAGGGTCTTGTGGTATATAATCCTCTTTTAATTTTAGTATCAACTCGTATGCTTGATTATAGTTAAGATGCAAAAGACCTTTCATTATATCATCTTTAACTTCCTCATCATAAGGTACTCTAGGAAGAAGGCTCTCAATAATAGCTATCTGACTATTACTGATAGGTTCTTCCTCGAATAAATCATCTACCCAATCAAGAACCATTAGTCTGCCATTTCATCTTGACCATAAACTCCTTGCTCGTAGAAGCCTGTCAACATTAATACTGCTCTTGACTTTGCTCGTTTCTCTGCCATAGCAACAGGAAACTTACCTGCCATACCCATAGTATTCTCTTTACTGCTTTCGCCAAAAGATTCTACCCTTGTATGACCTATGTCTTTTCCTTTTACCATTTCAGCAACGCATCTCAATACTACCCATTCTTTTTCCATAACGATTGGCTCATACTGTAAAGTGATGTTTCTATTGCTGATAATCTTATCAATACCTGTTCTTGTGATGATTACAAAACCTCTCTTGTCCTTGTACACATCTTCTTGCACTAGACCATTCTGTTTGAATAATCTACCTAACGCTTCTTTTCTAGTTTCTTTTTTTAGTTCTGTCATAATTATTTAATTTAAAGTGATTGTAAATAAGTTCTTATTTCTTTTAGTGTAGATAGGTCGCACTTTCTAGCTTCTACTCTGCCATTAGTCCACTCTGCCATTACCTTGCTGTTCTCTGCTCTGTATTCTATTTCTTTGTTCTCATCTTTAGATAATAACATTTCCAATAGCTCAATCTTACTGTCAAGCAAGAACATTGCATCTCCTTTTTTAATCATTTCTACTTTTAAATCTGTCATTTTGTTAAGTGTTTTATGTTAATAACTGAGGCAAATATACAACAATTATTATAACTACCAAACAAAAAGTAAAAAAAATGTAAAAAAGTTTGCTTTACTAGATACGAGAAATTTTACTACCCAAATCCATAGGTATAAATAGTGCAGTCTTGCCACCATCAAGAACTACACCACAGCCAAGAGTTGGCTTTTTAGGAAAGTTTTTACCATAAGAAAATGCCATAGCATCTACATCAATGCCACAGCCAACATTCATTCCAAATATTAAATCACTACGAGAAGCCATATAGTTTACACCACCAAAGGAATGGCAATGACCTATAACAGTTGATTGTCTATTTGCAGTTGCTCTATTGACTGCTGCTCTAGCACCACTACTTCCTGTTCCATGCTCATATAGAACACCATCAATCTCCCATTGCAGTTCCCATTTCCAACCTTTCGGTGCGTTCCATATTTCTTCATAAGACTTTAAGAACCTTTTAGGAATACCTGCTGTTGTTGCTTGTCTAAATGGTAGTGCAGAATGATTACCAACACAGACCTTAACATCAGGAAATGTATCATACCATTTCTCCATAGCTTTTTGTGCCTGTTCTGCTTCGCTTTCTGCATTAGGCATCTCTATTACTTTCTCATGATACGATAGAGCTGCGTTGTCAACTTCATCTCCAATATGTACAATTTGTGAAACACCAAACCTATCAAATACTTCATAGCAAAAATTCCTGTAATCAGGGTGGCAGAATGGCTCATGCGTATCTCCAATGATACCCACAGCGTTACCACTTCTATATTGCTGTATTATTTCATATTCTTTTTTAGATAGTCTAGGTCTAAATTGTTTCATAATGAAAATTTTTCGCAATATATAAAAAAAAATGGGAGTATGCAAATACCCCCAAATTTAACTAAACACTAGACAGAATATCCTAGAACGGATATAAAGATTTATAAAACTACTAAAAAGAAAACTACAAAACAAATCATTTCTTAACTTTTTCGTATGACCTACCTCCAAAGTATGCACCGAAGGCAGTTAGTGCTAGAAGTTGCCAAAGGTCAATCCAAGAATCTTTAATTTCTAAATTCACAAAACCAAAATCAACCAAAGTAAAAACTGTAAGCACAACGAGTAGAAAAATAAGCGAAAGAGGTCTAACCGACTTTGTGAGCCAATTTCCTTGCATATCAGCTTCCCAACGCTTTGTAACTTCTTTTTGAATGTTGTAATCATAGTCTAATATAGTTTTTTTTATTTCAGCTTTTATAAGCTCTTTTTCCTCTGATGATGTGTGCATCTTGTCAATAGCATTTCCAACACTATCAACTAAATCTTTTGCACCACTACTAAAAATTTTACCCAAAATACTCATATCCTTATCCTTATCTTTAACTTTATATTTATCTTTATTATATAGGGTATAAACTACCCTTTGTGAACCCTTTGTGAAGGGTTAATTAAAAAAATCGTTTATATGCTTATATTCTATAAAAACTTGTTCTCCTTTTTGTAGTTCTTCTAATATATGCTTGTAAATTCTTTTATAGGCTTGTGTAGATTTTCCTATAAATCCATCGGTTATCAATCCGTTGTTTTCTTGGCTGTCGCCAACAAGTAAGCAACCTGAAGTATGCTTATCAGTATTCCCACAATGTATAAGAATATACTCAAAGTTAGGAACATTAGTGATATGCAACATACCATCATGTATATCAGGAAATCTCTCGCTATATCTATTATGAAATCCACCCTCTTTTCTTAATTTAATTTCATACCTGCCATAAGGTATCATTGTTTCTCCTTTGACCTTTTTATCTCTGTATTCATCTTCAAGAGTGTAACAAAGAAAATCATAGCCTATCCAACTTTTCTCTAGTAGCATACCATTTGTGCTATCCGAAGATAAATTGTATCTTAATACAACTAATTCCATTATTTATGATGTTTACAATTTTTATAAGTAGCTAACTCTTTTTCTAACTCTACAATCCTATCATCACAATCATTGAGAAGTTTTATCTTTTTATCTAATCGCTTTTCAACTATAACAATATGTTCTTCTAAATGTGATATTTGACTATAAGCAGTTCCCATAGTAAATATGATACCTACAATCCAAATTATATTACCTACGGATAATGTTAAGTCCTTTTGTATCATTAGCTACCACAATTTTCACAATCTTCAGGATTTTCTATGTTGCAGGTAGGTTGCTCATCAGTTTCAAGGTCATTTATCCAACTTGAAAAATCATTAAGAACAGTATCAATACCTGTTGAAATTACCTCTGCTTCTATAATCTCAGCAGTTTCAACAGTTTCAGCAACATTTTCAGCCACAAGGCAATCACAAGATGCCAATGCTTTTTCACAATTACAGTTCATTTATCTTAAATTTTTAAGTCTTTCGTTTTCTTTTTCTAAGAACTCAACTTTAACTGATAATTCACTTACTTGTTTTGTAAGTTCTAACACAGTATCTCTAAGCTCATCTTTTTCATCTGATGATTTGGCTAGTAAACTTTCTAAGTTTCTAACTCTATCCTTTAAATCATCTCTGTACTGCATACCATCATCATTTCTTAAATCATCTTTACGAGCCTCTGTTTTGGCTTTTATTCTTTCACTTAAAAAGTTCCATAATGCAGTAGAACCTGCTACTGCTGCTAATGTAATTAATATCTGTTGTATTGCTTCCATTATCGAAGTATTTTTTGTTTAAATACTCTTATCATATTCCAAACAGAAAGTATTAAAATTATAAACCAAGCAGACTTGCTACCCCCTAGTAACCCCTGTGTAAATAAACTCAAACAAGTTGATACGCATACTACACAAGATATTTGAACAGCAACCAATCTTTTATTCAAGCATCCACACCAAGCAGAAGCATACAACTGAAAGATTCCTGAACAAACACCAAAGATTCCTAACACCCAATTCTGTATTAAAAAGTCTTTGTATATCATTATAGGAAGGACAAAAGTAATGGCAAGAGCAATCATTATTTCATTAGGTTCGCTGTCGCTATACCAAAAAATATCTTTTACTCTTTGCAACCCCTTTTTCATTACTCTGTGTAAACTATTTCTAAAGTTCCGTTAAATCTACAAGTAGTAGAATCTGTATTACCTGCTGATATTGTAACAATTATTACATCACCTGCTGCAAATGTTGCAGAAGAACCTAAAGAACCTGCTGCAAATACATCAACATTAGTATTACCACCACCTACTTCAGTAGCAGTTGAACCTAGTTGAGTTAAATTAATAGCAGCAGCACTAGCATCAGCAGGAGTGCCTTTATATACTTTTAAGTTTATTGTCTTTCCACTTGTAGCAGCAAGAACACCATTAAAAGCATTTACAAAACCTGCTCTAGTGCAATATAGCTGTGCTTGTGCAACAGCATCCTGTGCATCAGCAGTAGGGTCAGTAGTAACAGTAGTAAATTGGTGAGTTGTACCACCTGCATAAACAGGTGCAAATTCACTTGTAGAAGTAACACCTGAAAGAAAACCTGCAACTCTAATATGCTGCATTGTTCTTAACCTATCATCTTGCCAAGATATATTTCCTGAACCATTTTTAGTAAGAACAGTATTGTTACTTGCTGTACTAAAATCTTTAGGATTATGAAGTTGGTCGTTAGGTAAACTGTTATGTTCGTTACTTGCCATATTATATACTTGCTACAAAAATTTCTATATCAACATCATTAGAAGCAGGATTCACTTGAATACTTGCTATATCAGCCATTGTTCCAAAGCTAGGACTTGTGTCTGCTTCTGCCAACATTAAGTCATCAGGAGAGCCTAATATATGAGATTCACCTGCTGCCAAAACAACTTGATATAGTGTTGCTGCACCTACGACAGCTAACTCAAGAGGATTTGCATCATCCATATTAGTAATTCTAATGTACTTTGTATCTTCTAAATCAATAGCATTTGCTGAAGCAAAAACATTACCATTGAATGTTGCAATAGTTGTCGTTTGACTAGCTATGCAAGTAACCACTCTTTTGAATATGCTTGTTATATTAGCAATGCTTAATGACTTTGTGCTACTATAATTAGTTCCACCTAATGTAATAGTTTCTGATATATCTACTGTAAGCGTTTGTGCTGTTACTGTACTTGCCATTATTTCTTAATTAATTTTATTTCTGTTATTAAATCTTCTTTCATTATATTTAGTAGCTTTACAAGTTTTTCTTCATCAACTTTGTTGTAGCCACCACCACCATGTTCTTTACCACACATCCAAGAGCCATCAGGCATTTGATGTTCCCATCCATCAGGACAGTTAGGGTTTTTTCTTGCGTTCTCTGTTTCTTTCATCTTTTCCTTTACAGGGTGTCCTTTTGGTAGTAAATCTGTGTCGTGAGTACCACCTTGAAAGCGACCCTTTCTCATAACAAAAAGAAAAGAATTTACTCTTGCGTATGCCCATTGTTCCTCAGATTTTACGTTGGGTCTAACCGATTCTTTATTTGTGCGATAAGCACCGATGCCTCTGTCAAATACTTTCTCTAACTTCTTGTAAGTAACTCTTGGATTCCAATCTACCTTTAAGTCCTTAACATCTTCGTTATGTTCTTTAACTTTAGCCTCAAGACCTTTCTTTACAGTAGGAGATACATTTTTAGGCTCTTTACGACCTTCTAGCTTCTTTGTAAGCTCTAGTATCACATCTTTCATTCCCTGCTGTCCTAAGTTTCCTATTACACCCCATTTAATCTGTGCAACAACACCTGCTACATTGCTGAGGTTTGGCTCTACATCTCCTTTGAACTTTTGCCCATCTCTAAAATGTCTTTTTGCCCAACTCTCTCTTTCTTTTATCCACTCTCTTATAGCTTCAGTATCTTGACCATCTCTTGCTCTACCCCAAAGCATAAAAGCCTCATTACCTCTAATGTTGCCTCCTGCCTTCCATATCTTTGGCTGTTGCTCTTTTAGGTTTTTAGCAAACTCATAACTGAACTGCTTTTCCTCGCTGTTACGCAAAGAAATCTTTTTGTCATCACCTTTCTTTGGAAAATTTGTTGCCATTAGTAAAAAATTATTCCGTTCATTTTTTTAGCTACATCTCCATCGTAAGGCATAGAGCTATCTCCATCTTTTCCGTACAATGGATAAGAATTTGTTTGGTCTTCATGTGTAATATAAGCAATCATATCATCACTAAGAACTTGTGCCTTTCTAAAAGTGTCAGACTTCATTTGATTGAACTGCTCTACATTTGCAGGACTGCTAAACTCAGAAACATTAACAACTAAACCTGCTGAGGTTGTGTTGTACTGTATTTCGTTCATAGCCTCAAATCTAACATACCAACATAAAGCATCTTTAAGATAATGTGTTAGTAGGTCAGAGTTGGCAGTAGTAAGAGTTCCTGATGAATCGTTTTGAGTTTTAAGTTCCTCATACATATCTAAACCTAACATTGGTTTGATGTGAGCAAGTTCAGCTATCGTAATAAGTTCATCACTAATCAAAGATAAATCAGTCGCTTGATTTGTAAAGGACTTGGATATAACCTCTGATGCTGTTACTAAATTATCATATTGTCTTACATTTGCCATATTACCCTTGTGTTTCGCTTCGTTCTACTCTTATTGTTTGTCTGTCAGATATTAGTAGTTCTCCATCAGGAATGTTTGGTAAATCCTTGTTAAGCATTAACCTCTGCTCATTGATAGTAAGAACTTGTTTTGGGTCTAAGTCTGATAAGAAAGAGATTGGTGGTTCATAAACTACCTGTAAATCTTGTGTATCAAACCCTAACTCTCTATTTAATACCTTTTTAATAGGTGCAAGAAGAATGTTAGTAGTATCTTTAATTACTGTACTCATTGCTAATTCATAAGCAATTCTAATCTCGCTTCCTGTGTTGTTCATCTTACCTGATGAAACAATACCACTCAAGGCAGGTTGCCATCTGTGAGCAGTAATAATGTTTTGGTCGGTGAGTTTCTGTAAATCTAAGAAATCACCATCTTCTTTGTTATTAATGATTTGAACATCAGTTCCACTACTGTCATCACCATTCTTAACTAAGAATAATATCTTTGAGTTGTTTCCACTACCTGTTAAGGTATCTTTAGCAGCTTCAACAAACTTCTCTGCTTCTGATTCACCAAAATCTCCGTTAACAGTAACGATAGCTGATGGACTGAAGCCATTTTTAAATGCTGTATGGTTATATTTTCCTATTTCGTAGTCAATCGCTATATGCTCAAGTGATGCTACATAGTCAGGTAAACCATAAAAACTAAATGTACTTTCGTAATCCTTGTAATGTATAATAAATCTACTAGATGATATTCTAGGATATACAGGAATTACTTGCTTTTTTTCAGGATGTTTTTTGTAATTAGTCCAATCAGGATGAAAACAAACTGATTGCTTGTTCTTACTAACTCTTGCTGTTGAAGCATCTTTATGATAGAAGTTGATACCACCATCATAAACAACACCCTCTAGGTAAGCATTACCATAAGTAAAGTAATCATCAGCTAGTTTCTTAAACACATCCTTCAAACTTTCTCCATCAGCATTTACATCTTCAATGTAATTCTTTAGAGATTCACTTGTAGTAAAAAATCCACTACCTGTTGTAAATGTGGTTTTTTGTGCTAATACAGACCTATGCGTAGATGAGTTTCTTTTTAGTTCTGCTAAATACTGAGGAAATAGATTGTCCTTTCCAAAAGGAATATAAGGCTCTCTTAACCTGTCTAAATCCTTAACCTCTGTGTTTATTTCAGGAGTTGATAGATTTACAAAAGCATACTTAGTTCCGAAACTACTCTTTATCTGTGGAGTTGTTTTCTTTTGCTTTTGATTTCTTTTTCTTTGGTTTTGCATCTTCTTCTTTTGTTACAAGGTCGCTTCCCATTTCGTAAACTAACTTCATTTGTTCTTGAGTAGCTTTTGACCAATCAACAAGAAGTCCACCTTTACCAAATCTAGTAACACCTTTTTTAAGTCTTGCTTTATACATAATGCTAATATAATAAAAAGGAGGGGAATGACAAATAGTATGTCAAACCCAATCCTTTTCAGTTAATTATTAAGATATTGTAACTGTACCTGCTGAACTATCAGGAGTAAATGTACCTGAAAATGCTCTAGGCATTTCGTGAGCTACACAAGTGATTGTTACAGTAACACCATGCTCATCACCTAGTGCTGCACCTGTTCCACCTTCGATAGATGAAAGTCTGCAAACTACTTGCTGATTAGCATAATCATCTTCTAAAGCAAATGCTGAATGATAGCCAACGCAGTAAGCCTGACCACTATGGTCTTTTACAAACACAGCTAAATTAGTGTCTTTCATGCTTTCTAAAGCTCTCATGTGAGCAGAACTCATGTTAGGAACATAGAAAGATACTGTATGTTCAAAAGCGATAGTGCCACCTTCTTTCGTTCCTGCTGTTGTCAAAGAACCTGTACCTAATTTTAGGTCAAATAACTTTGCATCAGAAATTCCTGCAACAGCACTTATTGCGTGGTCATCTGAATCATCAAAAGTAACTGCTGATGCATCTGCCCAAGTAGTAATTGCAACATACTGCAAACCACCTCTTATTTCCATATCGGTGTTGTTAACACCTAATGCTTCTATTGCCATTTTATTATTATTTTATAAGTTAAAAATTAGGGGGAGTATTTCATCCCCCTTAATTTAATTCAATTATTAGTAACCTGAAGTTTCCATTGTGTTAGGAGTGTAGAACACAGCTAACTTAGCATCTTTCAATGCACAACCAACAGAATAAGCTACTCTGAAACGATACTCTTTGTTATCGTTAGAGTACCATTGCTCAACTGAATTTGAAGCAAAGTCAGTAGCAACAACGAAAGCATCTTTTGTTGTTAATACAGCTCTGTGAGTTTCATTAACACTTGTACAACCATTGATTGCAGTAGCATTGTCTGCTGATGCAGCAATAGCAATATCCCAATCTCTACGCACAACAACAGGAATACCTCTGTACATTAGTTGTGGCATACCATTAACTAAAGTTCCGTAACCACCTGCTGCATAACCTGTTCCTTCTAAAGTAACTAAGTAGTCATCAGCAATATCTCCTGATACGAAGAATACGTGATTTCCTGCACCTAATAACTCAGGAGAAGCAGTATCGTATAAACCTTGTAAGATTTTAACACCATTACCTACTACTAAAGCAACATTGTCAGCTTGTGTAGATAAGCCTGAGTATGTTCTTGCAATTTGAGTAGCACCTGCATTACGCATAGCTTCAAAGATACCATCATAGATACCGAAATTAGCATCAGGAGTTGATGAATCTAAAGTTGATAACCATAGCTGACGATTGAAGTCAGACTGTACACCTTGTCCGATTAAGTCAAGAAGAATATTCTTAACAACAGAACCATCAACATTATCAAACTCGTGTCCACCACGCATTAATTGACCTTTCATTTTATTGAAAAGCTCGTTTGCTCTAAACTCAATCTCAGCTTCTACTCGAGAAGGAGTGATTGTAATTGTAGCACCTTTATCTCCCGTACTTTCAGCAGAGAAAGCATCGTTTGTGAAAGCCTTTGTAATCTTTCCTAATTGATTGAACTTGTCAATCACAGTAGTACCTTTAATGTTAGGTAATACTTCCATATATTGCATATAATCCTGACCCATAAAGATAGGTTGGATGATTGCTCTGTTTACATCATACTGCTCAACAGTTGGTAAACTTGTTAATTGTAAAGCCATATTATATTATTTATTAATTATTTTAAAATTGATTTAGCAAAAGCATCCCAAGCGTTAACTACAACATCACTTTCGTTGATTGCAGGGTCGCTTTCTACTTCTACATTAGTTTCAGTAGCTTCTAATTTAGCTAGTTTAGCTTCCATATCAGCAACCTTGTTAGTTAAGTCAGCAATAGTGCCTTCTTTCTCACCAACAAGACCTGCTAATTCTTCTTTTTCTTCACGTAAAGAGTTAGCGTTTTCTTC
>Ga0099849_1001795_pt1 | contig 10051 bp, 9 predicted proteins | sample CB_VirMetaG_4_FD_78177 | JGI IMG/M metagenome (GOLD analysis project Ga0099849, IMG submission 78177) | Freshwater to marine saline gradient viral communities from Chesapeake Bay - CB_1508_1M Viral MetaG | ecosystem: Environmental > Aquatic > Marine > Coastal | place: USA: Chesapeake Bay... | reverse complement strand
TCTACTCTTTCGCCAACTGGGAAAAGATCATCGGTAGAAGTATAATCATAATTCTTGCTGACGGGGTTGATACTCCACTCTTCCAAATCAGTCAAGAAAACCGCCCCAGAACCCCTCACAGAGGCGCTAAGTGCAGTTCCAAGGGTAGAGTACCCAATACCCGTTTTAGCGACCGTAGCGGCGGTTATAACGCCATTCTCAATGGTGGGAACGATCTCTGCTCCAGTACCGATACCAGTAACTGTAATAACGGTTGTAGAGAAGTAATTTTTACCGCCATTAGCAACGTTAACACTAGTGATGCGTCCATTATTGATCACTGGTCTGAGAACGGCATTCTCACCAGTCACAACATTCACTTCTGGTCTATAATAGTCATCAATAATTAGAGAACCCCAACCAGATCCTTCCTGACCATATACAACATGAGTTCCAACAATCTTACCAGATGCCAAAACTTCTACAGTTGCATTGGCGGTTGTAATGCCCTGTCTACCCTTAAGTGTCGCAACAATTGGTGGGTGATAGAGGTGATGAGTACCAACACCAACGGATACTAGATCTACGGTTGTAGAAAGATCTGTCGAAATTGACAACCTGAGGTTATCTTTATCTACTATTTTAATATAATAATCAACGGTAGTGGATAGACCACTAATAGCAGCACCCTTAGAAGTATAGTTTACGATATCACTATTTTGATATCCGTGATCTTGGATTTTAATTGTATTAGTAAAAGTATTAACGCCTACTGGTCCAAAGGTAACTTCGTGGTTTGCATATCCAGAACCACCATTCACAACAACGATGCTGTCAACTACATTTCTAGTAGCAACTGTTTCAAAAGTATGGTCACCAATACCGTTTGTTGTGATGCCAATAAAGTTAGTACCCAATTGAGCATCTGCCAAAGATGCCGCAAGTTTGATACTGTAGTCGTTCTCTTTAATGACGTAATAAGTAGCACCACTAACTAACTGCTCAGCAGTACCAATACCGATCTGTTTATTGCCCAGAGAATTATATACGATTTTCTCGTAATTCTTGAACTCGTGGGTTTCGGGGAAGGTAAATGTATCTGTAGCAGTATTAACAACACCACCAGTAGAAGTAGAGTCAAAGGTGATTTTTTTATGTACGGACTTCATTCGTACATCGCCAATGAAACCCTTACCATTGCCGCCCTGAAGCGTTAGTTTGGGCACTTCTAGATAATCTACACCTGGAGTTAAAACACGCAGTTCAGAGATGCTTCCAAGGACGTGTGGGATGATGGATGCACCAAGACCAGTATGACCAGTTTGGGTTACAGAAAGTCTAGGTCTATCGTGGATGCCATAATCAGATCCACCATTCAGTACATTGACTTTTGTGATTGGTCCGTAGTAGACTTTGTTATCAGATTTTGGCGTAGAAATTTCGATGCCGTTCAAAAACAGACCAACACTATCGCCCTGAATAAACTCTTGTCTTTCAGATCCAAATGTTTGTTTTTTGGGGAAACTCTTAATTTGATGTTGTGGTTGAATACCCTTACCGTAGAATTCCTTAGGAGTCAACTTATAATTTCTTGCCCCTAAAGATGAAGCGTCTACTTCACCATAAACATTAACATACTGACCCTTTCGTGCCGCAGATGGGGAAATGGCAAGATACAGGTTATCACCATTAACCTTCTTTACAACATAAGATCTACCCGTTTCAAGACCAGCAGCACCTTTTGTTGTATCAGATGGCGAATAAACAACTTCATCACCATCAAAGAACCCGTGGTTAGTCAAAGAAATCTGGGCACTAATTCCAGTCACACCAGAGTTATTGAAAGTTCTTACTCTCTTTGTTACTGTGATATCATAACTTGGTAGACCTGTAGTAGCGACATATACATCATTTTTTGTGTTGTAAATGTCTTGGATATTAGTAGTGTATTGATTCAAATAACCGTTTGCACTACTGAATGCAAACTTAATCTTTCTTCTGATGTAATACTTGGTAACACCAGTAGCGTCTAGTACAGAACCGCCAATAACAGTAGTAGTTGTGGGACCACCATTACCAGAAACAGTAAATTCAAGTTCTGCGCCTGTACTGCTATCAATAACAAGAATCTTATCTCCAATCATCAAGAAGTGATCAGAACTACACTCCAGTCGATATTGATTCGATCCAAGACTTACAACTCTATCTACATTACTTCTAGTGGGGATATTTTCAAGCCAAGAAGTGAAATGTAATCCTTTTTCGTTAGAACCAAACCCCTTAACTCCAAATGTATCTCCTTTCTTCTGAGCATCCGCATCAGAATAGAACTGGTCAAGAACACCAGTCAATCTAAACTTTTGAACACTTACACCATCATCAACAGTCAGACTGTCAAAGGAAAATATTTCCGCAGTTGCATCAGATGTTGTTGTAATTCCAGAACACCCAAAAAACTGGTTATAACTCTTTGAGGTATAAGTTACTTCTTCAGTATTGAGTAGAATTGATCCAGAAGTACTAAAACCAACAGTAGAATCAACTGTGATGACAGTTGCACCAACTGCAACAGGACTAGTAACCCTTGTTATGCCGTTCTGAACAAAGATCCCTTCAATATTCTCTTCATTTGTAAAGATCTTATAATAAATTGGTCCATTAGGAATTCTAACAGAGTCAAATGCAGAAATTGGGCAAGATGCGCCTGTAGAACTCTGTGTAATGGACTTACCGATCAGAGTTGCCGTTGTGATACCTGCATCATTGTCAGATCTTGCGATAAGAACGGTCTTCTTATCCCATTTTGCTTCAGATGGTCTAAAAAGAAAATCCTGTGGTCTAATTATAGACGCATCTTCGTTGTAAAGTACGCGGAAAAGGATTCTGAACGCTTCTTCTGTACCTTTTGTGCGATAAAAGTCCTTTACTTGACGAATAAAGTTAGATCTGCTAACATTCTCATTAAAATCTCTGTCTTCAAACCCAGGAGAAAAGAGTTCTTTAGTCTTTTTAAAAAACTCTTGCAGGAAAAGACTGCTTAGATTAGTTACAGTGCTTAATCCAGCGTGAAAAGATGCTAAAGTTTCAGAAAATACTAGAGATTGGGGATCGTTAGTCTTGTGGTAGTTAGAAATACCACTAAAACCACGGACACATCCAGTAAACGAGTTTGTAGTAATCCCCGTGTACGTAATAATCTCGTCACCAATCTTCAGTAGACCATATTTCTGAGGCCAACCATCAGTAGAGTCAACATACACTACATCATCAAACTGTCCCAAGTCAGATGATGAAAGATTTGTAGATTTTGTTAAATTGACATTGTTTAGAAAGTCTAGATTTTTATAATCCTGCAGACTCTCGGCAATATCAATTACACCCCCCTGGAATTCCTGAGAGATGTAATATTGACGCATGAAATCGACAAATTCAGGATTATCGTTTACGATAAAATCAGGAATCTGATTATCAATTACTTCATTGACTTGAACTCTGTTGATGGAGGTGTCGATCATCTCTTATCTTACTATCGTTCCGTTAGAATAACTGGATTGGGACTCAAAAGTAGTGCCAGATACATTTGCACCAGATGCAATCAAATCTTTTCTCATATAGATGTTGCTATTTGCAATATCCAGTTGAAGATACAATTCTTTTCTGGCAACAACATCATTAGAAAGTGGAACTGCTTCAACTTCAATGACGTTGTTTGGTTTAGCGGTGCTGATTATATTTAACGTGTTCAAAAGGATCTCACCTTTTTCATAATTAACGGAACCAATATTGTTAATCATAATCACCATTTCACCATTCAGAATTTTAAATAGGAACAATGCTCCAGTTTTTACGCCTTGCTGAACGGGGGCAGATGCCGCAAGAGCACCTTGCGTAGTTAGTGTTGCACTAATATTGTTAGGAACGATAGAATCACTAATATAAACAGTATCGTTGGGGAACTCAGCAATCGTGAAACCAGAAGACTTAATGTTATGTCTTGGTTTCTGCCTGTAGAATTCATTGTCAAAACATAGTTCATAAGCAGCATTTTGAGCAATTGCTGCTACCATATTCCTTCTAATCTTAACGTGTGTAATGTTAGAAGTAATCGATGTGGAGACATCATCAATGAGACCGATCGTCTTACTATATCTAAAACGACCACCAAACCTATTCACTTCATTACTAGACGCATATTGACTCAAAGAGTAGTTAATATTACTCTTTAGAGTGTCCACATCACCCGTATAGTTGGGATCGTAGTAAACATAAGAGTCAAGTTCTACATACAAATACTTAATATCGATGAGTTGAGGTACAATCCCTGCAACAGAGTAACTTTTTAGACTCTGAACGATACTATCCTTGGTCGATTTTGACAAAAATGTGCCGTTTCTGGGTTTTACTGCCAAAAATACGCGCCCATATTGGGGAGGATCTAGTTCTTCTCCGCCATAAGCAGTAACAGAGTCGATATTTGGGTACAATGTAGGCAGAATCGCCTCATAATCGGACGCTGTGACCGCTCTGTACTGCGAGGAATAGAGTCTTGGAGCATAAGTCTTGATAGATGACACAGACTCGATGTCATCGCCGTTAGATGCGGGTGTTACTGCAGTAGGAGTAGCGACAAATGACGTAATTGCTGCCCCATCTTGGTCATTAATGATGCCAGAGAAAGTAAAATTACTAACTCCGTTCGATTCTTTTCCGTTTGTGACAATGTAACTAACTGTCACATAGTTATTATTCTGCAATTTCTTGCCAAAAACACCATCACCGAACAAAAGTTCGTACTTTTCGTCGGTTGTTTCTTGAATTAGGTATGTATTTGACGTAGAATTGATGCCAATAATGTTATCAACCAGTCTAAAAGAGGTAGAAGTCGTACTTGCTTGAGTATCTTTGACTTTTACGCGGATTGTAGAGGTGTCAATATTAGCATTTGGTAGTACAAAACGCTGATTTGGTTGCGAAGTGTCTACAACAAAGTTTTGAGTAATGAAATTACCTTGGTAAATGTTCAAACTACCCAAGGCAGTACCATTACTTGCGCTAATTGTGATCTCTTCAGGGACAGAAAATACGTAATTGGCGTCGGAGGCGTTACCAAGCGCCACAATTCCTGGTTGAATTGCCACCAAAGAGGTATTAGAAGAGATACCTGCAATAGAAAGGTTAATATTTGCGATTGCAGCACGCTTTGAGCGGGGCACATACCCAATATTACGCGCCAATGATACAATATTTTCCCTTAGAGTCGCTGTATCAATGAAAGATTCATTGACTGCCATGTTCGTATTGAACGCAGTCAGGTAAGTATTGTACGCTAGAGTGTTGATAATGACAGAAAGGTTAGAACCTTCAAAGTCAAAGTCCGTAAAATTACTATTAGACCTCAAATAGTCCTTGATAGACGCCTTAATGTCCTCAAAATTTAGATTCGTGAACTGTGTAAAGGTCATTATAGTCTAGTTGGTTGTAGTACGAACGTAATAATCTGTGCAGGAAACTCCAATCCAACAATATCATACTTTACGGTAACACTCAAAGCGTTCTCATCGGGTCTAACATCAAGTAAAACATCAGTTAATCTGACCCTTGGTTCAAAGTTTTCAATCGTAGTTTCAATCTGTGTCTGAATTGGGTCAAGAAATGCCGAATCTGCTATCTCAAACAGTGCATCATTAAGGTTTGTCCCAATCAATCTATTAAAAAAGACCTCCCCAACCGTAGTTCGTACAAGATTTTGTACAGAACGCTTGATAGCATCCTCATTCTTTAGGGGTAAAATATCGTTTGTAACTGGATGACGTTTGAAAGACAACGATATGTCTTTAAAACCTCTGGATATTTTCTGGAGAGGCACTTTATTACCTAGTCTTTATTGTTTATTTATTGGTCTTTTCCGAAGGATGGTTCGGTGCCGTATTCCCAATCATCATAATCTTCATCATTACGAATTTGCTCATGAAGAGTTGTTTGCCTTTTCAAGTCATTGATGTGGTCTCCCACAACTTCACGTAGCATCTTCTGGTCTTGGTTGTCCATAGGGATCTACAGGTATACGCGATGTATTTATGAAAAAAGCGCCTGAGGGTTTCTCAGACGCTTGATGACTACTTCTTTTTACGAGTGGAGGATGCTCTCTTTTGTGCTGCAGAACGGTTGTTACCAGTGCTGTAACGCTTGTCCTGCCTGAGACTGGAACCGCCGCCTTTGGTCTTAAATGAACGCCAGGGAGATTTGCTCATTTGCCTTGTCCTCGATACATTTTACGTGCTTTGTTACGGGAGGTTGCAGCATATTTAGTATTCTTGCTACGACCTTGACGGGTGAGTTTGGGTTTGGACTCAATTTTTTTCTTTGAGCCGCTCAATGTTTTTGCCATAATCAGTCCTCTGTGTCGTTACCTGCGTATTCTACCACAATTTCGTCGGGATGTGGAGTACCCTCTTGATAATACTGGTGGGCAAGGTCATCTACAATATCTTGCATTGTCTCTTCGTCCACCGCATCATGTACTAGTTCTCCAAAGATGAAAATGTTATATTTGTCCATTATAGAAATCTTTCATATATCTTCTTAGAATATGTATACGGACAGAACATTTTCATGAGTGATTTGCGACGTTGATTATCCCAAATCTCTTGTGGTACTTCTTTTCTTTTTAGTTTGACCTTTTCATCACAAAAGATGGTGATCGCATATAGAGGTTCACCACGTTTTAATGAAAAATGATTCTCTCCTGGTTTTAATGCAATGGCACCATTGACTTCACGATGAATGAAGTTCTTTGGTAACATCCCTTGAATGACATACCAGTTACGATATTCCGTTAGGTATTGTTGAGGAACATCATGTAACCAAATCTGTATGTTCTTCTTATGTGCCAAACGGGGTGTCCAGAACATATACTTTGGTGAATTGATCTGCATTGTGATGACATCAACCTCATCTAAGCGATCAAGGTCATCACAAGTAAACACCCAGTCAAAACCATACTGCCCTAATGTGGGACTATGCATGGTCTTATTTGGTTTGTCAAAGTACACGTCACAATCAATCGATGAACGTGCAATAAATGTATGCTGATACGATGCAATAGACGCAGGACATTTCGCAACCCGTTCAGAACGAAATGGAAACTTCTGCGGTTCTAATTCGTAAGACAAATCCCATAGGGGATCTGCACGACTAGCATAACCAAAATCATAATACAGTTTCTGCATCAGAGGATACGAGTCTTCTCGTGACCAACACGGATAACGGGATCACACCAAATCTCGTAACCTTTCTCTTTGGCATCCAAACAGAACGACACGTCTTCACCACACATGTCCTGAACTTCACCAGAGTCAAACACTTGCATCTTAGGAGCAAACCAGGGATACTCAAGGGATTCAAAAACGCCCTTCTTGATCAGGGTCCAACCAAAACCAGTGTAGTCCACAGTGAAGGGTTTACGACGCTTAGTGATCGTGTCAATGGTCTCATGGTTCATCACGCCACCATTGCTCTTAAAGTCGTCTTCTTCCAACCAATGGGCAACCGAGGTCGTACTCCCGTCCTCAGTAACATACCACCCGCAGGCAATATCCTTATCCATCGAGAGAACCCGCCAGAAGGACTCCGAGTTAAAAACAATATCAGAGTCGATCCAAAGTTGATAATCGTATTCGAGTTTGCCGTCCCAAGGTTTCTGATTGGGTCCACGAAGAACATTAGCACCCAAACACTTACAACGAGCAAAGTTCACCATCGAGGAATAATCCTGAGAAATCTGAATGCTCGCTCCCGCCTGTACCAGATCAAAACAGAGTTGCACGAAGTTCTTCAAGAAAATATAAGAACATCCACGCCCAGGCATACAAAAGACAATACTCTTGCCTTTCACCATCTCTTTCGCTGCTGCAATATCAAACTCTTCCGAATTATCTTTCGGAGGAGTTGTAACAATCTTAAAACCTTTTGCCATGAATTCTATAGAAATGAATGTAGGTATTCAGAGACCGTCGTCTCTCAATCCATCTTACCACTTATATATCACAATGTCAATACGATCCGTCACAATCCTCACAGTCAAGTTGCTCAATTTCATGCGTATCTAGTGAGATTTCGTTGTTTCTTAATTTATTAATAATTTCATCTACAGATTCCATGACTCCTACTACCTTGTCTGCATTTAAAATCGCGCCTTTTTTGTAAATATGAAATCTTGTCTCAACCATCGTTCTCTATCCTAAAATCTTCCTCTGTATATTGCGTATTAATCCCTGCTTGTATCATCTGTTTGATCATCGTAAGATTCTGATTCGCTTGCTCATAACTTAGATCACTTAAAAATACTACTTCCACGCCCTTGCTCTTCTTACCAATGATAGAATAACTCATACACTTTTAATCCCCCAGCGTTTACGAAACTCATCAAACCCCTCTTCTGGTTTTGTTGGTTTCTTCTTATCTTCTGGTTTCGGTTTCCATTCCCTATAAGGACTACCACCCTCTGAACCTTCCATCTTACATCTCTTGATCTTTAAGACCATCGGTCCACATTCAGGTTCATCTACACACTTCGCAGGGCGAAGACTTAGATTTCTCTGAATCATACACCGCATCTTATCACCGAGATTCATCTCAATGACAACCGCACTCTCATAATCTTCAGCGATTCCTTCCTCTAGTAGGTACTCGACAATCTCTCTCATTTCCCTTATAAGGTGCCCTACAGATATTTATGCGACCCTGGGCGATTTTTTTGGCCGCGGGGATTTTTTAAAATCAAAGGAATCGAAATCACTCTCTCGTTTTTGGCTCGTTATAGATTAGGGTAGTTAGGGGTTTTTATATACGGGGATCGCTTTACCCACGGCAAAACATATAAAAACCCCCGAAATACTGCTGTCTGGCATACACCTTCGTCAGCAACATTTCAGAGGTTCTTTATACTAACTGTTCACCCCATAAGTGTAGCGGAGGTCCCACAAGTTGCATAGAATTCTATCATCCTATCTGCTTCTTCTTTAGTCTCAAAAGATTGGTAACGATACCCTTCTTTATAGGGAGAAGTATAAACAATCCAGAAGAGATTGCCAGTTGCTTGAGGTTCTTGAGTGAAGATTGCCATGGTTTTGAGTGAAGAATACACGAAGTTGAGGACGACTAATTAACAATCAAGCGACTGCTAATTTACGCTTAGAGTTATAACCTCCGAAGGCACCTTGTGCCTTGCGTTCTTTTAACTTAGCGGCAGCGATTGATCCCTTAGGTTGAGTGCCATGCACAAGAAGTGCAAAGGGTTTGTTACCGAAACAGTGAGAGTCGTCGTGATCAACTTCCAACCCAAGATCCTCTGCTTCTTTATCATTCATCACTACTTTGCTGTAACGGGTAAAGAATCCCTCATCAATCAGGTGATCGAACTTACCCCCATAAGATGCAGTTAGGTAGAAATTAGTAGGGAATGCGCGATGATTCCAGGCGCGATCTATAAAGAGATTGAGAGACTTACTGTAGCAATAGAACTTAAGGTCAGGATTCTGCTCTGCAACTTTAACCCAAGCGATCAAATAGGCAAGGTTAAAGAAGTCACCAGACTCATGAATTCTGACCAGTTTAGTATGCTTTGTGCGGTTAGTTTGAATGCCATTGTTTATAAGATCGGCGGCAGCATCAACGCCGCCATCCTGCAGCGCCTGCACAATAGTTTCAAGGTTCTCAGCACGGGCGGCAAAGGTCGCAGGATACTGCGCCTCAGAACTGGCGGCAAAGCACCGAAACACCGTCTCAGAACCGTCCTGGACCTTTGTGCGACCGTCAGCGCCCTTAACGGCGAACGCCTTGCAAAGGGAGGCGCCTGGGCAGGTCTTGCCTGCAGGCAGGTTGAAGATCAGGGTCTGCTTGCCTAGTTTGGCGTTACCCTTGGAGAACTTGAGCATGGGTCGGAACCGCTTGACTGATAGAAATATAGGGCATTTCTGGGCGGATCCCCGCCACTTGTGCCACTTTCTCAAACTGTCCACTAGGGGTCGCGATCGGGTCGGATGGCCTGTAGATTACTTGTAATCAGATGAGG
>Ga0099849_1001794_pt1 | contig 10053 bp, 21 predicted proteins | sample CB_VirMetaG_4_FD_78177 | JGI IMG/M metagenome (GOLD analysis project Ga0099849, IMG submission 78177) | Freshwater to marine saline gradient viral communities from Chesapeake Bay - CB_1508_1M Viral MetaG | ecosystem: Environmental > Aquatic > Marine > Coastal | place: USA: Chesapeake Bay... | reverse complement strand
TCCTTTTTTAAATTGTTGTACAGGTAGCATTACTGCCAACGCTGCTTCATCAAAATCAACTCTTAAAAAACTTGATCTTACATGACTATACAAGTATTTCTTAATTGTATTTCTCGCAATACTAACATTCTTAATACCATCGTAGGTAGCATCAATTCTTGTTGTTGACTTCATACCACCAGAGGCATATCTTTGTAAATTGTTCAATAAACTAATTCGTTGAACAGGTCTTATGTAATGAAAGTTCATTCCCATAAATCCACCTGGAATTGTTTCCAAAGGTAGAACAAGTGGGAACCTATCATACAAAGGTAATACTCTTTTATATTTAGGGTCATAAAAGAAGAAATTCAGTCTTCCTTTACTAGGAATACCGTTTAATTTGCCTGATCTCATTAGTTTAGCCGCTGTTATACTATCAGATAGTGTCGCAACGTTTTTTCTATACCAGTCAACACTTTTTCTAATGCCGCCTTGAGATACTTTGATAGGGTCTAGGATACTTATTGCCATATGCTAATATTTATATAAAAAAAAGGCGGCCTTTCAGCCGCCCTTTCAAAGTTATTGATGTGAGAGAGAATTACTCCTCTTCAGCCAATTTACTAAAGTAAGATAACGTATCGTCATCATCACTAGCTGCTTTTGGAGCAACATCAGTACTTTTCGCAACACTACCACTTTGAGGCGGGAGGTCTGTTTTATCAGCAGTTGTTGCGCTTCGTACACCTGTAATCGTCCTATTCAGTTTCTCTTTGAGTTCGTCATAGGTTTTAAAATTATCGGGTGCAAGAAATGGTTTAAGAGGGTGTTGAGAAGACCACAATGTTTTAATATCTTCATCACTCTCTTTAATTTGTGATACGCCCTCAAACTCGGACTTATCATAGTTCCAGTAACCGTCAACTTTTCTGATTTTTAGTTTAAAGTTTGCACCTTTCCAAAAATCAAATGGATTGATTGGTTTCTCATCTTCAAACGCTGGTTGCATTGACTCTGTAATCTTATCAAAAATCTTTTTACCGAATTTAAATAAGAAAGTCTTACCTTCGTTCTCTGGATGCTTAGGATCAGATACCACTAGAATATTTGAGTAGTAAGATAATTTTCTTTTTCTCTTTCTAGCAATTTCTTTATCACTATCTAAACCAGTATTCCATAGTCTAGTGTTTTCTTCTGACACAGGGTCTTTGTGACCTAATGTAGTTAGTGAGTTCTCAATATACCAACCACCTACATCTTGGAATGCATGTGACCATACTCTTTGCCAAGGTAAGTCTTCACCTTCTGGCGCTGGTAAAAATCTAATTACAGCAAAACCATTTCCAGTTTTATCTAGTTCTGGTTTCCAGAATCTGTCGTCTTGGTATTTTGATTTGTTATTTTGTTTGTCCTCAGGATTGAGGTTAGCCTCTATGGCTTTCGTAAGTTTGTCAAAGTTACTTGACGATTGTTTTAATGTATCAAAGTCCATTATATTTTCTCCTTGTATATATTTTCGTATTGTTGTTTTTGTGTTACCTGTATAATCGGTATCATAGTTATTTATAAGACTTCTCCTGTTGTTTTACCCATTTTGCTAATTCTTTTTTATTGGGTTTAGGTAAAGTCTTATCAATTCTGTATTTCTTATAACGCTCACACCAGTCCACTATTGTATCTAATAATCTATAAATTATTCTATCAAACATATTGTCCTTAGTATAACACATTATGAGCCATTTGTCAACCCTGAAACACAATTAAATCTCTTGTTTAATTCATCAAAGTTTATATAATCTAAATTCTTATTAGTCCACTGTGGTACTGTACTATTTACAGGATCACTACCTGATATACCCTTTGGATTGACCTTAATAAATTTCACTTTAGGAAACTCATTCATTAGTTCTTGCCATTGATTAACCCAATTTACATCTGGTATAGGACTATTCTTCTCGTTGGCGTAGTTTGATGTTGACTTATACATATTGTTGACATGATTATCAAAGCTTTTCAAGTCATGTCCAATTAGATACATTTCTTCCATATCTTCATTTTGATTACATGCAACAAAACCAGCAGTTGAACCAGCTGCCCAACCTCTATCTTTATTATCTTTTAAATCTTTTAATGTGTGTGCTTTATCATTTGGATTCACCCAACTGACATAACAACCAGTGTGATTAATTTGTTTCTTTTCTATTTGTTCACCCCCAGCAATTCTTCTTATAATACTTGCTTGACCTGATATAGCAGAACCATGAAAAACAAACTCTTGTCTATCTTCTCTTTTATTTTCATGCATCTTAAAATTTTTTTTAGCAATTTCTATTTCATTTGGAGTTAAATTAGCATAGACAATACTATTATATACCATACCAGGAACAGCGTTCCAATCTCTAAACCATGTTTCATTGATGTCAGCATAACCACTTTGGTATACTTCGTGCATCATTGGACCATCAACAGAAATTAATACATCTGGTGTAAAGTCTCTATATAATCCATTACAACCATATATCTTTCCATGTTCTTTTAATTTTAATAAATCTACTGGTGATCTACTTTGACCATTCCCTATACAAAATACTGTTTTAGCCATTAACAAATACCTCTTTCATAATTAATTTACATTCTGTTACATTAAAATTTATAAACGGTCTCACTCTGGTAACCTTAAGTGAGATTTCAGGCCATACAACTTTCTCGGTAATTTCTTTATCCCAATTTTTAGTAAAGTTAAGAAAGTGATTAAGCACGACCGCGGTCTGGTAACTAATTTTCCTTTGAATAAGTAAACGTAACATTCTTGGATGCTGCCCATTAGGAACAGCAAGACCATCATCAAAAGAAAGCCTACGGTTGCTAAAGTCATCAACAATATTATTGCAGTCTCCTCTAAAATGGTAGGCAAACGATTCTTTGCGTTTCTTATAATCCAAATAAACATCTTTACCATCATTCTGTAACAGATTACCAATCCATCTCTTACTATCTGAAAGAAAGTTAGCAACAAAGAAATCAAGTATATCATCTTGTCCATATTTTGTACTCAGTTTGTGAAAAAAGTATCTATCTTTTCTCCTTGTAAACGTATCCAATTTTGCGTTGACTTTACCACCATACTTATAATAGTCATATGTATCCGATGCGAAATGTAACTTGATAGCCAAGTAAGTTTTATATACATCAAATCCACCATACATAATTAAATGGGTAACATACCACACTTTGGAAACTTCAACATCTTTAAGTTCATAGCTTCTAACTTAATTTTTTCTTTTAATGATTTTGAGATTAATGATGATACTTGACTTGTATCTAAACCGTTTTCTTCACAGTACCAAACAACAGCATCCATGTATGTTATTCTTTTTTCTTTTACAATACTTTCAATATTTAAACTAAATTCTTTACTATTCATTAAAGTCCGATCTAACTATATGTTTCCTTAAAGCTCTTAATAGTCTTTCCATATTATCAATAATATCAATAAGACCTTTATCTGTTATGTAGTGCTGTTTGGCTTTTAATTTGTCGTATTCTTTAAGTGAAATTTGTACCATCGGTGATGGTGGTGTAGCTTCGTTTTCGTAACTTGCGTCTTCTGATCTATCGTCTGTCATTATATTCTCCTAATTATATAAGTGTAGGTTACTTACTCTCGCTTTCGCCTACACAGTTGCAACTCTATTAATATACCACACTTTTACATTAATGTCAAGTGTTAGTACCTTCTAATAAGTTTTTATTCATTATCATATCAAACGTATGGAATATCATACACTTATATGGATCCAGTGGTGATTCTGCTACTGCTAATGTTTGTAAATTATCGTTTATGTAATATTTTATCGCAAACACTATCTCACCATCTTCTTTAGCATTTTCTTTACCAAAACTTACATTGATAGCAATAAAGCCTTTATCTTTTATATATTGATCTACTGTTGCTGGTAATCCACACATCATTGGCATTGTCATACCGAATAAATCATACTTCTCCATATCAGCATAACTAGTGGTGTTCCACAATAGACAGATTAAGATTAACAATTTTTTCATATCTTTTTATAAGATATGGGCTACTCTTGCTTGATCTTATCCTTGTTTAGTTCTTCATAATATTTATAAAAGTCGCCAATTGATTTCTTCAAAGGTTCCATATAATCTTTCTTTTCTTTTATAAATGATTGAACTGAACCATCTTCAGATGCTAGTAAAATAACAATTTGTTCTATCTCTTTTCCGAACATCTCCTCATACATTTGAGCATAGGCTGTAGTCTGCATAAAGTAGTTCTCTATCCAAGATTCTTGTCGTTCTTTGTTTGCTGTTTTAAAATCAATTACTGATAACTTACCATTGTATTCAGCGATACAGTCAACTTGACCTGCGATGGTCAACTTCTTACTGTACATAATTGTTTCTAAACAATGTATGTTATCAATCTGATCTACATATGGTTTAATTAGTCTGAATAGACCTAATGGTAATACACCTCGTTCACTTGGTGTTAAACCTTTGATGTATTGTTCTATTAATAAGTGAGTTGCCTTACCACGTCTAGCCGCTCTACCCATTTCCCAATTGGCAACGTCCTCACCAATCTTATCTCGCCACTCTTGTAATTGTGCTTTCTTTTGAATACCTAGTACAGTAGTAATTGATGGATATGCTTTTCCCTCTATATCATAGAAACGAAAACCATCTACTTTTTTACCTTTAGTTACTGGTAGTTTTGATTTATCTAAATCAATAAAATTAAACTTTGATGTCATTATATATTCACTTTCATATTTGTATTACTATAATATATCACAATATATGCATTCTGTCAAGTCTATGTTGACCTGTACAGTATCATATGATCTTTGATCTTTTCAGGATCGTTTCTTACTTCGTCTCTTTTCTCTTTTCAGCTAGGGTCGTATGATTCGTAACAAGTCTTCTTGCTTTCATTTCTGTAAGCTCTTAATATCTGTTTACGATTTTCACCGTCTGATCTATATGAAACGTGTACCCAACCACTATTAGGTTCTCCTACAGTGTGGTACTCCAAAATCATCTGATCAAAGTCACAGTTTTCACTAATCCATTTACATAAATCAGCATTAGACACACCAAAGATTTCAAAATCTGCGGCTTGGCCCTTCGCATGCTGTGAGTTTATTGATGACCCTATTGCTAGGCATAGTTCTGGACTTCTATATCCACTAGATATAGATACAACTTTACCATAATGATCTCTAACCTTTTGTAGCACATTTTCACATAATGCTTTCAAACTGTTCATATGGTCTTCACTAGGATTATTACTAATCCCTTTTCGTTCAGCTGTTTGGCTCTTAGTCATTTCGTTTAGACTAAAATTATTACTTAATTTCATTTAATTACCTCTTGTAAGTTTTAATAACTTCTCTATTTGTGCCTTAATAATTGGTCCTCTATTAGGCCAATGAATATAAGGCTCATCTGTTTTACCTAAGTTATATAGGAAAGGTAATACTATCTTTTCTATATCCTTAAATCTTTTGTCAATGTCAGCACTATTAACTTCTTTTGTAATAGTATCTTTCTCAGCAACTATCTGCATTATCTCATTCATCATAGCTTTAATTGACCCTACATCATTCTTAACTTTAGCTATTTCTAAATTAGTTTGTTGCCCTAAATTCTCTATGTCTTTTTTTTCTACTGATGGTTTAACTTCTTGTGTAGGTGCTGAAGATACTGCGGTTGCTCCCCAATCTTCCTCAAGGTCAAACCCTCGCATATAATCTGGTATATCTTTAGCCATTATCGTTTTCTCCTTGCTGCTACTCGTTTCTTATTCTTTGCGACAGCCTGTTCAGTTCTAATTTGTTTTATAGACTTCTTTTGTGTCTGTTGTGCTAATGCACTTCCTGGATGCGCCTCACCTATTTTAGATAGAGTTTCTTTCCAACCACTATCATTCTTCATGTGACGACTTCCTGTACTCGCTACAATATTTATACCTTTAGGGACTTGTTTAATGTGCTTGTTTTTAGCTAATAATTCTTCCATCTCAGCAATGGTTATCATATCGTCATATTCTTTTTTAGTTTTTTTATTATAAAATGTATATAATGGCATTATATTTTTAATAATGATTCTAATTTATCTTCTGCGTGTGCTAATGCTTCTAATTTTTTTTCTGCTGTTATTACATAATCTATATGTTCGGCAACACCAATTGGATTTGCTAAAAATGTTTTTAGGTCTACTTTAGCAACTTCTATATCACCTTCTAGTTTTTTTATTAATGCTTCTTTAATCATTAAAATCCGTTCCTTTCTTCTATTCTTCTTAATGTTTGTTCTTCATTGAAGCCTTCCATAGCTAATTCATGTAAGGTCTTATTGTCTTCTCTTAAACCGTCCCACAATAATTTCTTTTCATCAAATGTAAATGGTCGTATCATATTTAGTCCACTTTCTTTTCGTTCTTTTTTTTGTCTTTTAGATTCTTCTAATGACAGTTTTTCAATTTCTTCATAGTCCATTTTGTAAACCTTTCGTATACCATTCAGGTGGGGTTGATGGCGCCTTCCACGATGCCATAGCTTGTTTCTTCATTACATAATACTTTCTATAAGAGCCAACTACATCACCTGGTATCTTACACTCGTCAGGCATTGCTGGAGTAGGATCTGTTCGTATTGTAGTTAAAGATATTCCTTTAGGTGGATTACGAAGTATAATACCTAATTTTCTAATTGTCATATGGTCTTCTGTATGATTGTATCTTAATTTAAATTCATCATTCAACGCAACCATATGATTGTATAACCAATAGTAATTGTATGCTGATGCCATAACCCAAATTGTACTAGGGTGTTTTACATGAGAAGCTTTATAGATAATATCTTCGTGTGTTTTATCTTTTAATCGCCATCTTTTTATTCTTCTATTAGATTTAGTTCTATCTTCATACTGTTCACCATCAATTAATCTGTGAGCAGTAGATAGCATTTGTGCTGATTCTATAATCATTTTTACTACATGCTTATCAATAAGCATTTTCGCAGCAACCACAGGGTCTTTATGTACATAAAATATATTCATTAGTGTATCAACTTTCTTGTCACATAGTCCATTAGTTTATATTTTTTTGCTAGTTCTATTAACTTCTTATACCATAGTTCTTTGAAGTCATCACTAGCGGCGTTCTTACACGCACTAGCAAGTGCGTCAAGTCTTTTAACTTCTATTGGTATATGTATTTTTGTTTCCATAGTATATAATATATCACTTTTTTTGCTCTTTGTCAAGTATAGATTTGGTGAAAGGTTTAGTTATTATATCACCAGATTTAACCGGTATAGGGCCCAATTGAAACAGTGTACCTCCAAAACAGCCACTTAATAGAATCAATAATAATATACTAATACTAGCTCTTATCATTCCAATCATATATTTGATCTAATTTTAGTTTAACTTCATCTGGTGAAAGGTCTTTTAAATCTGCTACCTGAGCAACCATCTTCTTATAATCTCTACTCTTTTCTTTGAATCTTTCTGCCTTCTTTTTTTCTTTCTCCAGTCTTTGTTCTAAAGTATATTGTTTTTCTGTTTTAGCAATTTCTCTTTTTCTTCGCCATTGTCTTAATGATATATTGGCCGCTATCAATAGAAGTACAGCTAATGGGTCAAATACAAATATGAGTATCAATATTACTATACGAACTGCCTTGTCAAAGTTATCTTGTGCATTCTCGCCATAGATTAACTCTGCCACATATTTAATTGGTCCTACTTCTGCTTCTATTTTATTTTGTTCTAAACTTAATACACCTTTTTCTTCGGATAGTTTAGCAATCTCATTACTTGCTTCTTTGATTGCTGTATTTAATTCTAATCTTTCTGGTTCTTGTTTCTTTCTTTCTTTAAGACCTCTAGTTACAAATTCTTTATCTATGTAAACTTCTAATGCCTTATCTAATAGTGTTAATGTCTTTTGTGATCTATCAATAATAAGTTGTTGTGACTTAATTTGATTGTCTAATAATTCTATTTTAATATTGTTACTTGATGTTGGTTTGACTTGATCTAGGTGTGCTTTAGATAAAAAACCAAAGATACCCATAGATGTAATAAAGATTAAGATTATAATAGCAGAAAATAGATATGCTTTGAGTAAGCGTGGTACATCACTATTCCAATTGTGATATAACCAACTGGCCGCAACAAGTTTACCAACTTCTAATGCTGAACCCATTAATATAATAGGTATTACAGCACCAGCAAACAATGTCGCTAGACCTATGATTGAATACCCAGCCGCTATAACAGATATAGATATGGCCGATAAAAATGTTAATATCGTTAGAAACATATTATTGATAGTCTTTTCTAATTTTGCTTAATATACTTTTGACTTTTGAGAAGTAGTCTTTATCAGATGCGTATGCGTCAAGTGTTTCTGTTAGTAAGAAAGGATCAGTTATACCGTCTTCTCTCATCTGTCTATACTCTTTGAAAGCACTACCATTATTTAGTACATTTATATAGTTCAATACACTATCACATTCGTGCATATAAACTTTTACACCCCACTTCTTTGGATTGTTTGAGGGTAACATATGTGGTTCTTTTAGATTATATGTTCGTATACCAAATAGGTTATTACCTTCTCTAGCAAATCTACTAGTACCCCAACCAGACTCTAATGCTGCTTGTGCTAGTAATAGTTCTAGGTTTACTTCTTCTACATTATTATAGAAATAAACATAGTCAACACACTGTTTTACATTATCTAAAAATTGTTTGTTATTACTATGTTCAAAGTTTGGTCTTTGTGGTAAATTATCTTGTGCTAATGTTTGATAATGATTCCAAGTAAATCCACAAAAGGTTACTATGGTTACAACCATTAATGTTCTAATTATAGTTTTTAGTGTCTTCATTTTTTAATCGCAATATATTCGTAACCTGACCACTCTACACCATCAGCATCTGTAAAACTTGGTACTTTCTTTTGAAATAGATGTACATGCTTATGTAGTTTTGCCATAGCGTCAAATATTTTGTTAGATTGTTTTTCTGTAAAATTATCTAGCACATCTTTTCTAAAGTTACCTAGATAATAAGTTCTTTTTGTACCCGTTGGATTACTTGGTTTGATTAATTGTTCTAATTGTGTTCTAGCCTCACCAATACGACCTCTTAAATAAGGGTCTAATTCTTTCCCTGTTCTCACTCCACTCATAATATATCTTTCTATAGGTCTAAACCTATTCTGTTCAATTTTGGCCTAAAACTATAAAATAGTTTGTTATGATTTCCAGTATCACCTACATTGGCCATTTGATATAGGTGTACCATTTCGTGTCCTAAAGTGTCCACAAAGTCTTTTTTATTTCTGTAATATGGTAACATTTCTAAATGATAAACTCTGGTACCTTTTCTTTTCCACTCCCAAGCTATCACTTGACCATAGCATTTCTTCTCACTAGAGTCATAAATTTTTTTAATTAAAATTTCATTAAAAGGCGATAATAAATTATTGAATACAGCCTTGTTAATAATCTTAAAAAACTTTTTGATGTCTTTGTAAGTAGTCTTATATTTACGATTACTTACAAGTTCTCGTTTTAATACTTTCTTAATCACTGCTGTGTTTTTTTGTCTTGGCATTCTTTATCCTCGATTTTAGAATCTTTTAATAATAAGCATTTGTGTTTCTTATCAAGGTCAAGTCTTAACTGTGTCATTACGGAATCCATAATGTAAGGTAGATGTTGTTGTAGTACATTCACCAATTGCAAAGTAAATGTATGTGCCATTTTACTCATTTCTGCTTCTAACAATTTCTGGTGGTCCATGTCGGTACCTTTAATTGTTTCTGATACAACATGACCGATTACGGCTGTGTTATACTCATCTGCTTTAACTGAATTATTTAAGGCGGTTAAACCAAACCATAATATCGTTAAAAATATTATCAATGTTTTCATTATATATTTCTCTCTTTCATATTTATAATATACACTATAATAGAGGGATTGTCAACAATTATTTTGCTAGTATTTACTAGGATTTAGGGGGG
>Ga0099849_1001790_pt1 | contig 10063 bp, 2 predicted proteins | sample CB_VirMetaG_4_FD_78177 | JGI IMG/M metagenome (GOLD analysis project Ga0099849, IMG submission 78177) | Freshwater to marine saline gradient viral communities from Chesapeake Bay - CB_1508_1M Viral MetaG | ecosystem: Environmental > Aquatic > Marine > Coastal | place: USA: Chesapeake Bay... | reverse complement strand
TCAAAAAGGATTTCACTAGAACTTCCAGTGTTTAGGTCTAGAATCGTCTCAATAGATATTATATCTTCACTCATCATGATGTATTTGTTATCTATATCCGTTTGAGTTAATTGATGTTGAATAATAACTCTCTCAACACCATCATAATGGAAATCATGGTACATTTTTAGAGCATCATCAATTCTATCTTCAAGTTGGGAATCATCAACATTTATTTCGATCACAGGTTTGCCAAGTTTCCTCAAACAAAACTGTTTTAATTCTTCTCTAGTTTCAGGGTTAGCCATACCCACTCCTTTATAAAAACAAAAATTGGCGAAACCTCAAAATATTTCCGCTTTAGTCCTGCCAGACCCGAACGATTTGTGATAATGTTTTGGCAGTCACATTATGCTTTGTCGTCCCTTATGCGAATACAAGGATTCTTTACAAAATTAATATGATGAAAACCTTTTAAACTGTTAAAAAATAAACATAAAAATATAAAAGTGTTTTCTTTTAAAACGGTAAAGAACTAAACTTATACCACATCAAATATATTTATAATTTATACTCCAGCTGGTTCTTGTAAAGCGATAGCTCTAAGATTTCTAACTTTAGGTGTTTTTGATTTGTCATCAGAAGTGAGCTCTATCTTGACTGCATAGATATTGAAATTATCAATCTCAGGTGTCTGACCTTTAACTGGTTCTACACCACCATTTGTTCCGAAAACAAATTCTCTATAATCATTATTATATTCCGATATTATATGTTGTGGTGTTATCTGTTTCATCAAATACCATTCTGAATCATTAAAACTTTTATCACCATTAGTATTAGCAACTTTATAATAAACAAGTATCTTAGATGTTGTTGTTGGAACATAAGCATCTAAATAAACTCTAATATCTTTAGATTCGTATGGGTATTTTAAATTAACTCTTTTTGAAATATAGACACAATCAGATTTCCAATTTGGATCAACATTATCATAAGAGTTTACTATATTATCAACAGTTATCAAACTAGTTCTTTCTAAATCAATAACTGGTGAAACATCAGAGTCAGTAACTTCGAAATTGGTTTCTATATAAAAACTATCATCACCAGTAAAGCTCCTAACAACATTTAATTCAGTATTTCTATTTTCGTGAAAATTCATTTGAACTGTCTCATTCCCAATTATAGTACAATTAAATGAAGGGTTTTGAGTGTTGAAAAAATTCTTTAACATAGAAACATTAAATTTAAATAAACTAAAGTCATAAGTTGATTGAGAATCTTCTGGTTTCACTTTCAATCTCAACTTTTTAGATAAACTAGTGTCAAATTTACACTTATTAAGTCTAAACATTAAGTTTTCATCTAAAACAGGTTCCCAAACACCAGAATTATAAGAAGAATATAATCTACCAATGAGAGGGAGTCTAGTTGTTGTAGTATTGGTAATGTTTGTAGAACCATCAGATTCTAAAACTGGAACACCATTTTGACCAGACCATATCTCATATTCAGAACTATTTGTCTTTACAACTAAAGCATATTCGCCAGGCCTTAAATGTATCGGTGAGTCAAAAGTAAATCTAGTATTAGATGTTGTATCATCAGGTTTTGGACCTTCTGATATCTTAACCTTAGAAGAATTTAATATAACTTCAGAAAAAGGAATTACAGTAGAAGTTGAAGGCATCCCATTTGATGTAGGTCTTATTTCAATTGAAACTGGTAATTGGTCATCTTTAGACTTAAAAAACAAATCAACAGAACTTAAAAATATACCGTTTCTATTAGAAGCCATATCAACAACAAAGGTTTGTGATAATGGATCTCTCCAATCGAGACAACGAGATAAGACATTCTGTTCTCTAGTATAAGGGTCTCTAGCGAGTGATAATATGTCACATATATTTGACCTTTTCTTTAATGGTACTCTAGTACTAGAAACAAAGTTTTCTGGATCTTCCATAATACCTTGCGAACTAAAAGTATTTTCACAAAGAGACATTAATGGTTTGTTATTTTCAGAATCTAAAGGTGGTGTTAAATTATTTTCAGAATTGTTAATCAATCTAAACAATCTTTGGCCAGTTCTAAACTTTACATTGTCAGAGGGTATATTCAAAACTCCACACAATTGACCATGTTCATCACTTTTAAGTTCCGATTGTGTTGAATGTTCAACAATAGTTGAAGATAAACCAGAAACACTTCCAACAATAGTTTCATTCGGCAGGAAACTTCCTTGTATGGGTTTAACGTATATTTTACCACTTCCATCTTCTTTGTTTTTAATAACTTTAGCACTAGCTCCAGAGGAACCTAAAGATGTTAAAACTTCACCATCATATATACCATCATTAAATTCAACATTTGTATCTGATATAGTAATAATGTCACAAGGCGTTACATTAGAACTTACAGGTGTGTTATCCAAGAATGGATAGAAGGTTGTTTGAGGGTTTAAGTTAGTTGCTATAAAATCAACTTCAACACTTCTCATATAAGGAACAACACTGTTGTCAACCTTTTTATTTTTCATAGTCTTTTCAATTCTATTAGAAAGACCAGTATTAACAGTACCTATTCTGTCAACAACATCAAAAAGATAATTTTTTGTAGTATCATCTTCAAGTTTTTCAACAGAACTAATTTTTAAATTATCTAGATTTACCTCATCACTAGCAAAGAAACTTTCTCTACCAGTCCACAAAGTCTCCCAATCATTCCATTGAGTTCCAAAACCTTTACCGTAACCATTTTGTACAGAACTATTTAATTTAATCCAAGCATCATTTTCACCAAATTCATTCACATTAACTTTTGGATCTAAACTCTTATTGAACCACATATCCGAAGATGGATTCATTTTTATATCGCCAAACCAATATGGCATTTCATGTGGGTTTAGATTTCTATGTTTAGTTGAAAGAGGTTGAATTTGATGTTCAACTTCCACATAACTAGAAAGAACTATAGGGCCTTTTTTAACAACGTTTTGGGAATTTGTGGAGTCAAATTCAACACCATGAGAATCACTTCTAAATGAAGGTCTTAATTCTTTAGTTTCAAAATCAATAGAACATTTATAATCTGGATCAATTACTTTGCCTATATTATGACCAGAAAAATCATCAATAAGAACACCGTTCTTAAAAATATCATTACCAGAAGCACTTCTTATTTGTATATTCTTAGATTTCTCTTGAAGTAATCTTAAATTAGACCTAGCTTGTAATTCTTCAATTCTTCTATCCAATATACCGATATCCCTCATAGTATATCTTCTATTATGAACTGGAACAGATTTTACGTCATTACTACTATAAGTGTAAGGTGGAACTGTTATAATATAAAGTGACATAGAATCTTGGTCATCTGGTGGTGTTCTAGGGAACTCAGATGGTGTACCTTCTATTATTCTAAATTGTTTATCTTTTGTTAAAACTAACTTATCAATTCTAGATAGGTAATATTCATAAGATGTTTCTATATAATCACCCTCTTCACCATACGGAATATTAGAACCAGATATATCATCTTTAAATAAATCTGAAAGTTTAGGAAAATCCGAAGCTAGGACATCATTTTCAGTTAGTGTGTTTAAATCGGTTGAATGACTATACACATAATTTTCTTTAAGTGAAACACTACTTCTAAAGTCAATATAATCAGCTAATCTATAAGATTTACCAGTATTATTAGAAATAAATTGTGGTATATCCTCATAATTTATTGAACTATAAGAACTTAAAATAAAGTAACCATCATTTTCAGCACTGTGGTCAAAATATTCATATTCTATAGTTAAATCACCACTAGGTTTTTGTGAACCAGATTTAAGAGTTAAAACACCATGATTGTAAAAGTCATCTCTTTGGCCATTATCCAATTCAAAAAAACTTGTAACGTCACCATCATCACCTTCTGTTGTATCAGATGAAGTGACTTTGACTAATTTATTTATGTCAGTATTTTTCAAACAAATTATATTATTAATCTTCCAATGAGCATGTATAACTTTATCAATATCATTACTAGGTACAGATGATAGAGTCACAACTTGATTATTTGATGTAACCAGTTGTTTTATCTTTTTTGTATTAGAATTTTGCGTTATAGATTGTATCTGAGTTCTAAAAAGAACTTTTAATTGGTCAGGGTCATTCGTTAAATTGTCCTGAGTTTTTATCCTTAATTTTATTTGAGTACCGGCACTATTTTGAGCTATACCAATATCATATTTTAAATTACTACTGCCGCTTTCTAATTCTTCTGGGTCATAAAATTCAGAACCATTATAAATTATTACATTATCTCTTATTTTTTCCTTATCTGTAAAGTAATCACCCCAAATTGTAAAATTATCAATTTTATTTCCAATTAAACTTTCTTCATTATTACTCAAATCAAATTTATAAACAACATATTCAGTTCCACCACTATTACTATTAACAAAACTATCTTTTACAGCTTCAACATACTTATTTGAAAAGAAGTGTACCCTAGAAACAGATTTTAAAGATGACTCTTCAACACCAAAAAGTAAAGGAGATTTTTCTTGATTTGATATTACAGTTGGGCCGACACCAGAATCATACTGAACACTAGTATCTGTACTAGCGCCAGATCTAGAATTTCCAGAAACTTTAAAAAGTAAATCAGTATCTTTTTTAAAATAAACTATATCTGAAACATTTTTATTATTATCAATTTGTAAATCTAAAATTGAAAGAATGAATTCACCTTTAAAGTCGGAATCAGAATTAATAAACTGTTTGACTCTACATGTACCAATTAGATTGTCACCTGAGTCATATATATCTAATTTAGAATGACCATCAAAAAGTTGTTGAAAATGAGTATTTAAAGATGACTCTTCAACAAGGACTTTTATATTATTACCAATAAAAGAAGAATTATTCTCCAAATCTTTCGAAAGGCTTTGTCTACCTTTTTTCAAATCTATTTCCGTTGGGAATATGGTTTCTATTTCATATCCCTTAACATAAGCTTTGCCTGGATCTAGCGTTAATAAAAGTTTTTCGTTATCTGTAGGATGTTGGTCTATATCCATAACGAAATTGTTAACTATGAAATCACCATTGGTATCATATGTTCTTCTAGCTAGCTCTTCACCAATATAAGAGTATTGAGAATTCTTTATTTGGTCTACTTTTTCACCATTACGGATTCTAACAAATTCGAAAAAATCATATGAAGAATTGTTAAGAATAGAATCAACTTGAGTTATACTATTATTATCAGATTCTAACAACTCTTTTTTAGTTAATATTAAGGATATTTTATATCGGTCAGCACCTGGAGCTGAATAGTTTGGACTCCCCTGAGCATTATCATAAAGTGAAATATCGTCACCAGAAGTTATTAAACTCTCATCCAATTCTAAACCAACTCTATATGATGGTGTGTTTGAATACTTATCTAAAACGATGATTTGTTTAGATGTTTTATGAAAATATCCAGCTATGTAAAAAATACCATCATCAACTGAAACTAAAGATGATTTACCAGTTATTGAAGCTCCACTTGGAACAGAATCGGTCACTTCTGGAGTAGCGACAGTTACTTGATAAGTTTGCCCATCACTTGATTCGGTTGTTAAGACTTCACCAGCTTGGACTACGATATCACCCGAAAGATAATCCCCAATAATTGTGTTTGGTTCAGTTGTATTGTTAGCTTCAACTTTTCTTACTTTAAATTTAACACCATTTGAAGATGTTAAGGTTCTACCTTCTAATTGTTCTATGTAAGTATTAACACTTAAAGTGCTGTCGTTTATTAATTCAAATTGATGTAATTTTATATAACTTACATTGACATTAACATTAAAAGAACCATCTATAACTGGAGAACCGTCTTTAAAAACATAATCACCAAATCTAGATATCTGTTCTGTTATTAAGGATTGTATTTGGTTTAATTCTCTAGTTTGTACAGCGATTGAAGGCTTGAATAATACTTTTAGAAAATTTTTATCTTTTGAAAAATCGTCATAATATGGTGATGTGTTAAATTCTGTTTTTAATTTTCTAGTCATAAAAAAATCCTTGTATATATTATAATACTATTTATACTAGAATTCAAGTACTATTTTTATATCCTCTACTTGAGAACCTTCACGTTGAACTGGTTTCCTTTGTTCTATAAAAAGAACTTCACCAGAATATGGTTTTAGAGTTTCAGAAAATATACTGTTGATCTCATCAATAGAACCATTAGCAGATTCTATTGGATGTCCAGCACCAACTTGAAATTCACCCTTTACATCATTAACCCTAATGTCTAAATAATTATTATTAGTTGAATTTTGTTGTATGTCAACAATAACACATGTAGAACCTGTTGATTCTTGTGTGATTACATCATCTTGTAAAAAAGAGTTATAACTCGGTAGAGATGTATCTATAACTATAGTTTTCATTTGATTATAGACATTCCCAGTAGCTATCTCAGTTTCTACAACACCAGAAGAAGTTGTTTTGAGTGTACCGTCCTCATTAAACTTGTACGATAATGGTTGTCTTATAAGACCTATTTGTCTAAAGTCATTTTGAGTTGGTATATTTTCTTTATCATATTCAAACTTAGTGTTCATCATAACAAAGAATCCACCTAATTCTGAAACTGGATCTGAACCATGACCACCTCTTGGCGGTATAACAACAGAAAATACAGCATCAATATTATCACTCTCAGGAATATCTAAACCTTCACATCTAGTAAAAGTTACATCAGCATAAGTGTATTTTTGACCTTTATTTAAAATTTGAATACCACTTATCGAATTACCTGACATCACAGGAACAGCTTGACAACCAGTTCCATCACCTTTTATATTAACCGTAGGTAATATTTGAAACTCGGTTCTTGTTTCCGTAACAGTTAAAGCTTTGGAAGTTGCAGTATTATTTTCATCACTATCCCAAGCATATAAATCATCTCCAATGACAAAAACTCCATTATAACTTTCCATAGTTATTATCCATCGGTCATACACATCATCAGAAACTATTTGAGATATAATTCCATAGACTGAAGAATTATATTTATCTTCATTTGTCAATTTATGACCAACTGTTAAACTTCCAGCTTCACCAGAAGGTTGGAGTAATGTTTGATTTTTATTCAAATTTATCGTTTGTGATTGTGAGTAGGTAACTTCACCTTCACCAATAGCGTTGACCTTAACAACTTTTTGACTTTCATCATAAACTTGGATTATATAAGATTTTGAACTTTCTGGAAAATAGATTGAAGCGCCTTTATAATAATTAGGTATAAGGCCATCAACTTCTTCAATATTAAATAAAGTATATCCGTCAGCGTTAGAATGATCACTAGTCAATCTTCCAGTTTTGTTGACATAGTTTTCACCTTTACCTTCTAGTTCAGCATTAGTGTCCCTCAAAATAATATCAATAGAACCTTCAATAGCACCTTGTTGAACATCCCACTGGTTGTTAACAGAAGAACATCCGCTTCCAGGATTCTGTAAAATCCTTTTAACAGGAATATAATTAGGTGTCATAAATTTAAATGCATCAGCTGAACCAACAGTGTACATATATTTCCAGACATATCCATCGGAAGTTGCAAAAGAACCATCAGTTTCAAGTCGATCAGGTTTCACTGTTGAAATAGCTCCATAATTATTAAAAAGACATTTAAAAACATGGAAATCATCAGTCATTACATAAAATGATTGTGTGGTATTTTGATTAAATAAAACACCATCTTTGTCAGAATATTGTTTATAAATTTTATTAACTTCATAGTCAATTCTAGGTATAACATGTGAAACATCAGATGATAAAACCCTTTTAGCAGAAATCATATTTCTCCACAAATCATATTCACTTTGAAGATGATCCAATGGTAAAGGTGGATTTAAATCACTGAAGTCACCATTCGAAACACCAAAGTTTTTATCTTTTGGAAAACTCCAAGGAGTTGATTTTCCGATAGTCATATATATGTTTGTCGATATAACTTCTGTTGTAACTACATCATTTTCGAGTTCAACAAACTTAGGGCCTTCACTAAAACCCTCAACAAAAGATTCTGCATTATGTATTCTAAAATTACTAGTTAACTTTGTCGGCATCTTTATTCCTTCACTTATTATTTAGTCACCCACCAAAACCCTTTTATATAAAACATCATCAGTCGAACTTTCACTGGGACATATATTTGTTATTATTTCATCATCACTATTAATATTTTGAATTACAAGTAACTGGTTATTTATAGAAATAACATCACCAACACTTAAAGAACTCAAAAAATCTGTATTACTACCTATAACTTTATATTCGTTATTATCTATAGAAATGTTAACAGTACCTTGAACTGGATTCCAATTAAAGATTTCATTTTTATCATCAACACCAGTTACCAAACTATCATATTTAATTTGATAAATTTGATACATAGAATCCCAAGATAAAGGTTGAGTTATTTGCATTTCATAATTAATATCAGAAGACCCACTACCATCAAGAACAATATCAACTGGGTCATCAACTGTACTCGCATCACCAGAAGAAATCTGTGTTATAGAATCTGAAAAAATATTTTTATAATCTTCTATTTTAGTAGTTAAAAATTCAGAATTCCAATTTCTTTCAGTTTGACCGTCTAATTTATAATATTTTAATCCATCAATTATATAAGGGATTATAGTTTTGATATCTGTATCAACCTTAGCATTTTCTAAACTTTGTAACGAAAGATTACCAAACATTTCCATTCCAGCTGGATGAATAAGTCTTTTTAACAAGTCTTTATACTTATTAACCTGTAAAGAAGTTTCTATTACATATGAAAATATTTGGTAATACTTCGAATCTTGAAGTACTTTAGAATCCGATAGAAAACTATTATTATTTAAGAATCTACCACCATCATCAAAAATAGAACTTACTTTCACTTTGATGTTTTTAACGCCAGTTCCATTTAGGTCAACCTCTTGATAAGTTGTCCCAAATACAGTATTTGAGCTCCAAAGTTGATTTCTATAAGGTAAATTTAACCAAGGTATACCATTAATACCAACTTTATATTTATTTGTATCTGTCTCCAACCCAATCTCATTATCATTTAAAACTGGATTTAAAGTTACTAATTCCTGACTTGTTCCTTGTATAATTTTAGATGAATAATCTATTCCACAATCTTTTATTTTAACTTTTTTTATTGTGCCAACGTTAGAACTAGTAAATGTAAATTGATATGTTTGTGAATCGGATGGGATATCAACATCCCCAATCTTTACAATTCTTGGATGTTTTATATATCCCTTACCTTCTCTATCAATTTTTATCAAAATAACTTTTTTACCATCGTCAGTGGTGACAACACTTTTAACTGAAGCTATTAAAGTTCTTCTGTTCTCATCAGATAAAAAACACCCATCTTCATCGAATAAAACGTTATCACCAACTGAAAAATTATCAATTGAAGAGTTTGTCAGTACGTGTTGTATACCACTTATCTTCCCTATATTAATTTCACACACAACCATTTCTAGGATTGAACCCCTATCGTTAATTGATAAAGATTCCCTCTCAACAACATTCCAATTTCTATCTATATAAAATTTCTGGTCAAGTGAAAAGGATTCATTTGTTTGTAATACTTCAATATCAGTACCACCCAAATAAACTTTACCTATCTTATTACCATCTTCATCTTGAATTATCTCATCAATGACAAATTCACCATTTATAGATTTCTCATTCAATATTATCTCAAAAACTTCTTTATTACCTTTAAAAAATCTAGTTATAGACTCAACATAAGAGCTTGAACCAGAAGATAATCCAACTATCTTTTTCGATACAACATCAGGTAAAGTTAAAATAGTGGGTTTTAAATAAAGTATTTTACTATTTTTAAATTTATTATCAGAAGTTTTGAAAATTTGGTCTTTTGGATACTTGAGTTGAACTTTTTCATTAAAAACTGTTTTGAAGAAATACTTAAAAGAATCTTCGGTTCCTTTTGATTGATAAAATTCTCTAGAATGTTTAACCAAGAACTTTTTAAATTCTGGAAC
>Ga0099849_1001783_pt1 | contig 10079 bp, 6 predicted proteins | sample CB_VirMetaG_4_FD_78177 | JGI IMG/M metagenome (GOLD analysis project Ga0099849, IMG submission 78177) | Freshwater to marine saline gradient viral communities from Chesapeake Bay - CB_1508_1M Viral MetaG | ecosystem: Environmental > Aquatic > Marine > Coastal | place: USA: Chesapeake Bay... | reverse complement strand
AGCTGCACAAATACAAAAAGATTTGCAAGATGATTTAGGTTATTCTGAAGATCAAGCAAAAAGAGCCATAGAACAAATGTTAGGTGGCTAACATGAGTAAGTATAGCTTAGATACATTTGGAAGTGGCGTTTACGAAACAGAAGAAAAAGTTACAAATCAATCTGTAAAGCCAAATAAATATAGCTTAGATACTTTTGGTCAAGGCATTTACGAAAACGACAATCAAATTACAACTCCAGTAGTGCCTAATAACGTTGTAAATCAAACTATTGAGCCAAACCCAATGTCAAATACATTTAGTAATGTAATGCAAGGTATGGAACAAAACGATCAGCGAGGTATGTTTGAGCCAAAGCCAGTATTAGATAATGCTGGATCTCCAATAGATATAAACAGACCAATAGTATTTGACGATCAGGGCAATCCACAAACAGAAATGGGAATGACTATTGATGCAGCTGAATTAGGTTATCCATTTAATCCTGGGCAAAGGTTTGTAAACATACCTACAGTTATTGATGGCGTGCCAATGTCAGGCGATGCTGCATTGCAGTTAACTAAAGAAAAAATAAACAATAATACTTTAGACGCATCGCAATTTACAATGTTTGATTCCGTTGACAAAGCTACAGCTGGTTCAATAGATAGATCAAAAAAGATAGCTGAGTTACGCAAAGACGATATTAAGAAAGCTACTAAGCAAAACAAAGTACAAAGCGAAATAAAAAGATTAACTGAAGCTTACGGCAAGCCAACAAAAGGACAAGAAAATCTTAATAAAAATCCAAATCAATCATTTGTAAGTGGAAGTTACAATAATTTCAAACTCAAAACTGAAAGAGGCGAAATCCCAATAGATAACAAAACTGCTATTGAATTAATAGCTGATAGCAATGTAAGTATGGGCGATGATTCTAATTTGCCAAATAATGCAATAACTAGAGGATTTATAAGAGCAAATAAAGCAATGTCTTTGTTAGCATCAAACTTAGGTATGCAAAACCAAACAGAGGCAATTAAGTTTATTGCTGAACTAAACAGAATATCGCCAAATCAACCTAAAGAAGTTGCTGATGGATTAAAACAAATTGTTGAAGCAAAAGGTTGGAAAAACATACTTACAGCAATTAAAGATAATCCAGGTGCTGTAATATCTGTAGTTGGCGAATCTTTGCCAATGTCATTATCTAGTCTTGCTACATTTATAACTGGAACGGCAGTAACTGGTAATCCTTTAGTTGGTGCTGGTGCTGGGGGTATTGTTACGTTTGGCAACATTTATTCAGACACAATATTAGATGAGCTACAAAAATCAGGCGTTAATATGCAAGACGATAAAGCTATTGAAGCTATGCTTTCTGATCCTGAATTTTACGCAAGAGCAAGAAAATCAGCTATTGCTTATGGAATGCCAATCGCTGTATTTGACGCTTTGTCTATGGGTTTAGCTGGTAAACTTGTATCTCCAGCTATAAAAGCTGGAGCGTCAACTCCAAAGATAGCCGCTTTATCTACTGCTGAATTAGCTAATCAAGGATTTTTAGGTGGTACTGGAGAGTTTGCTGGTCAATTTACGCAAAGTATTTTTGGTTTGCGTGATAAAATAAACGCTGGAGAAATTGCATTAGAATTTTTTGCTGAATTGCCGTTAGGATCAATTGAAGTTGGAACAAATGTAGCAACATCAATAAAAAACAATCAGGCAGATGCAGAGTTTGATAGCGAGTTTGACAAGGCGAGTAAAGGTTTAGCCGTTGATACAGCTATAAGCAATCTCAGTCCTGATAACGCACAGTTAACATTGGTTGATAAGTATAGCAGAGAAAACTTTGACAATGATTTTATAGAATCTCAGACTGTAGACTCACAGTCCTCCGTGGTTGCTCAGTCTGAGAACCAAACAACAGAAACACCAGTTGTAGAAACACCAGTTGATACGCCAGTAGAAACACCAAAGCCAAGACCTGAATCTGTAAAGATTGATCCTGAACCAAAGCCAGTAGAAACTACAGAAGTTGAAGAGTTACAAACAAAAGATACTAGCAAACAAGTAAATGTTATTGGCGATTTTAGTGGCAAGTTTGAAAAGATTAGAACCCCAGGATCAGAAAAAGAATTAGATATAGCTTACCTTGTTGTTGATGCTAATAAGTTAAAACAAGCTACTGGAGATTTTCAGCCAAGAGATAGAGATTTAAAAGAATCTGATACTCTTGTTATAGATAGAGCAAGTAATCTTGATCCAAAACAATTATTTGAATCGCCAACAACAAATACTGGCGCTCCAATAATTAGTAAAAACGGAACAATTATCTCAGGCAATGGCAGAGTGTTAAGCCTTAAAAAAGCAAAGGCAGATTATCCAGAGCAATGGAATAAATACATAACATCACTAGACGAATACACTAATGAAAAATTTAGTGCTAGGTCAGACGAATTGCCTATTTTAGTTCGTGTATTGTATGGAGATTTAACTAATCAAGAAATTATAGAAATAGCTGATTTATCTAATCGTGATACTGGAGCATCTATGAACGCTACAGAAAAAGCACAAAGAGATTCCAAAGCTATGGGAACAGATTTAGTTGTGCAGTTTAAAGGTGGGGATATAACAAGCTTAGAAAACAAAGCATTTGTAAATCAGTTTATACAAAAAGTTGTTACGCCAAACGAACAAGGCAATATGAGCCGTGATGGACAGTTAACCAGAGAGGGCGTGCAAAGAATACAAAATGCTATATTAGCGTCAGCTTATGAAGATACTAATGCTTTAGCTACAATGTTAGATAGCACAGACGATAATATTAAAGCAATTTCTAACGCCATGCTTTCAGCTGCACCAAAGTTTGCGCAATTAAAATCTAGCATTGCAAGTGGTCAGGTTGAGGCAAAGTATGACATTACACCACAAATAACTGATATGGCACAACGTATCTCTACAGCTAGAAGAGATGGTACAGCTATATCAGATATATTAAATCAAGGAGATATGCTTGCAGAAATCGATCCGTTGGTTAAGATGCTTATTAAGGGAATTTACAACGAGAAGTTAACAAGAGCAAAATCACAGAAATTTATGACTGAATTTCTAAATGCTTACGTTGAAGAGTCCAGCAAAAAACAAACTGGTGGAATGTTCGAGGACGATACCACAGTTGGAGAAGTAATCGAATTAGCAAGGAGTAAAGCAGATGGCCAACAAGATCCAACCCTCTTCGAAAGAAGCGCAGACGGCAGCAGTCAACGCACTACTAAGAGTAGCCAACAAAAACAAAGAACCAGTACTAAGAGAAGCAGCGTTAGAACTGAAGAAAGAATTGGAAAGCAAGAAGAGTTAAAAGATGCAGCCGTTGAACAAGATAGGGAAGTTGCCTCACGATCCGATATTACGGAGGCAATCATTGTCGAAAACAAAGACAGTTACAAAAACCAAAGAGTCGAAAAGCCAGGAACGCTTGTCGACAAACTCGCAGAAAGAAATAAAACAGCTTTAATCTTTTCTGCGTTTGAGGCAGCTGGCGCTGATCCTGATATTGCTGTTAACTTACCAATAGAAAGACAGTACCAAATACTACAAAAAATGTTTGTGGATCAGTTTGGTATGAAACAAGTTACTAAATCTTCAGACAAAAATACTAAAGATGCAGTAGATCAATTACTTACTGGCTTTCACAATTTATCAGCTTTAGCTAATTTCTTTGGATTGCCATATAAGGCTATTGGTTTGGAGGGAACGCTTACCTTTGATATGGTCGGCGATTTAAGAAATGCTTACGGATCATATAGCCCAGGTTCTAAAACAATTACTATACCAAGAAGAGTAAACAGTTTTGCCCATGAGTGGTTTCATGCGTTAGATCATTATATTTTTCAAAAGTTTGGCGTGCTTACAGAAGAAGATATTTTTGGTGGTAGGTTAATGAGCCAAGCCGTTAGAAAAGATGGATCAAAAGCAGTATTACCTGATGCACCTAAAAATCTAAAAGAGGCTTACACTAATTTAGTAAGATCAATGTTTCAGGATAAAGCAGTAGAAGCACAAAAGCTTATTGAGATAGACAACGAAATTTCACGCATATCTAAAAAGAAGCCTGAAGCTAAAAAGATACAAACATTATTAAAGAGAAAAGAAAACATACTTGGTGGTAAAGCGTCAGCCAAAACAGTAGATAAAACACAATTTAGAAAAGACGCAGAGTTCTTTGCACCTATATACGGACAAAGCAAAGACTATTGGGCATCGCCACATGAAATGTTTGCAAGAGTTGGAGAGGCATTTACTACATACAAAATGAACCTAGCCAAGATGGACGCAGATTTTCTATCTAAAACTAACGAGGGTTATCTAACAACTTTAGAGCAGCTAGGCGTAACCAAAGAGGGATTACAAAATTCTGCTAATGTAGCTAAAATTTTAGACTCAAGAATGGCATTAACATTTCCAAAAGAACAAGAGCGTATGGAAATATTTGGTGCAATGCAAAATCTTATTGATGCAATATCACAAGACACGGCTTTAGGCCTTGGAGAAAAAGGCAAAACATTATCTGAAGAAACAAGAATAGACGTAAGAAAGTTATACGAAATACCAAAAGAAAGATCTGAAAGCCTTATGCAAGAGCAAATGCGTGTTATGAATGAGGCAAAGTTATTCAACAATAGGCAAAAAGATAGACAAAAAGAATTAAACAAAGAAATAACACAAAAGAAACTAAGGACAAGATTATACGAAACTATCGAAGATGCTTTTTTTGGACAGTTTTTTTATCAAAAACAAGGCGTTCTTAAATCAATAATTAAAAGATACCCACGAAACAGAACAATGCAATATTTGTTTCAAAACTTAGGAACGCAAGCTGGTGGTAAGCTGCAATCAAAAGTGCCAGGAGATAACTTTGCAAACGCCACAGTAAGGCAAGCTAGATTATTTTCATTTCAGTTAACGAGTATTATAGAGCGTAACAAAATTAATGAAATGAGTGCAGACGATAGAAAGCTGTTAAGAATGATCTTGACTAGCCAAGATACTTTTGACTCAGCATCTCCACAAGTAAAAAAAGCAGCTGGACAATTGCGTGGATTGTTAAATGGAATTTACGAATACATAAGAAACTCAGGTTTAAATATTGGCTATGCCGAGTCTGGTTATATGCAAAGAGTTTTAGATATGGAAATGGTAAACTCAAGGCCATTTAAGTTTCAAAAGCAAGCAGCCAAAGCATATGAAGTAATTTTTGTAAATGAAGTTGGTAATTTAGATCCAACGAATGAAAAACAAATGCTTGCCGTTGTAAAATTTATACAAGAATCAAGGCTAGGTATTACAAGCAAAGAAGAGTTTATAGATTTTGTAACTTCAAAACAATTCCGTGCCATTGTAGATAATATGGCTACAATTAAAAGACTTAAGAAGAAAGAAAAAGATACTAGTTTAGACGACAAAGAACAAAAAGAACTAGAAAAAGCAGAAGAAAATTTAGAAAAAGCAATTTCAGATATATCTGAAATGTATGAAACTTTTTACGCAGATATGAAATTTGCGTATGGAGATGTATCAGCTACTAATTGGAAAAATACTTTATACGAAAAGCAAGTTGGAGTTGCCTTAGACGCACCACCTACAAGTAACTTTACTAAGAAACGTACATTGCCACCTGAAACTGATGCTTTATTAGATGAGTTTTATGTAAGTGATCCAGTAGAAAATATTATTAGCTACATAATGGGAGCAACAAGGCGTGCAGAATATAATAGACGCTTTGGCGCACAAAAGATTCCAATAGAAGATTCAGAGGGTAAAGTGCCAAAAGGCAGATACAACGATTACCTTGATTACCTTATGCAAAGAGGCTTTAACAATGAGGGCGTAGCCGTAAAAGATGCTACATTATTTGCTGAAACAGTTAATCTTATTACTGGCAAATCAAGAACACCTGGACAAAATGATAGCAAGGCATCTTCTTTTGCACATCATATTGCAGCATTAACGTCTATTACTTTATTAGTAAGAGCGCCGATAGCATCACTTGCTGAACCATTTACAGCTGCTATCACTTCAGGAAGTGTAAAAAAAGGTTTTTCATCTTTCCTTACAACAATGCAAGAACTACCTAAAATTAGAGAAATGGGAGGCAATGCAGAGGATATAAGGTTAAGACAACAATTTGCAAGAATACTTGGGGTTATTGATGATCCTGAAGTTGGCGACATAATGACAAACAGAATTGGTGGTACTTTTGCTAATAACCAAAAGCTTAATCGTATGATGCAACAATTCTTTTACAAGACAAAGCTAACTGGATTAACAAATGCACAACGTAGAACTGCATCAAAGATTGGCTTTCAGTATATAAGTGAAATGGCACACGAATATAAAAATCCAATTAATGAACGCAGAAAGCTTGTGGCACAAAAAGTTTTAAATGATTTTGGTGTATCTAATTCTGTTATGGATCAATTTACTGATTATGTAACTAGCTTTAATGATTTTAAAGTTAGTCCGATAAGAAAAAAATCACAGATAAAAGGTAAAACAAAACTGCCAGCTAACGAAGATATTATGTACGATAGTGGCGAATATTCTGATATGGGATTGCAATTAGCTGTATCTATAATGAGATTTGCAGACCAGACTGTGCAAGATCCACGCATAGCTGATAGACCAAAATGGGCAGAAAATCCACTAGGTAGAATTGTTTATGGTATTACGTCATTTATTTATTCTTTTCAGGATAAAGTATTAAAAGGCATGGCAAGAAAAGTAGGGCGTGAATATGGAGTGTCTAAAGAACTTGGAGCTTCAAAACCAAAAGCTACATTAGATGCAACTACATATGTTGTAGGAACAATTGCTCCTACGTTAGCTACATTGTTTGCTGGCCATTTAGTATTTTCAACTGTAAGAGAATTAATATTTAATCAAGATCGCTGGGATCGTGAATGGGAAGAAAGCAAAAATGATCCAGTAGCTTTTATGACAGATTATTTATTGCCATTAGCTTTTGCTAGATCAGGTTTTACTGGTGCGTTTGATCCTTTTTATCAAATGATTACTGGTCTAAAATATAGAAGAGATATTGCAAATACGCTTACTGGTACTGCTGGATATATATTACAAAATTTAGAAAGCATCATTGAATACTTTATAAACAATAGCGAAAACACGCTATCAAACGAATATAATGCTCTTAAAGGATTATGGAACTTAACAGTTAATCCAATTTTATCAGCTTTATATGCAATTGCTCCAATGTCGCCACCAACTGCGTTGGGTGGAGCGCCAGCACTTATGTATCTAACGTCAGAAGATTTTAAGAATGCTAGAGTTAATGACATTCTTGAATTGTTTTATGGCGAAAGATACAAGCCAGGTAAGCGTGGCAGACCATCGCAAGACTATAAAGGCATAACAAAATAAAGGAGCGTTAAATGAGTTTATATGAAAACATTAATAAGAGAAAGCGTGATGGCACTTCTCGTTCTAAAAAGAACAGCACAATAACAGCTGAAAATTATGCAAATATGAAAGCTGGCTTTCCTAATAGTAAAAAGAATAAAAAGAAATCACGAACTGCAAAAGCAATGGGGTACTAATTATGCCAGGATATATGAAGCCTAAAATGCCATCTAAACTCAAAGGCAAACAAAAAGAGTTAGATCTTAATAAGAATAACAGACTAGATACAGAAGATTTTGCTATGCTTAGAATTAAGAAAAAAGGCAAAAAATCTAGGACTGCTAAAGCTATGGGTTTAGCTTAATGGTTGCTAAGAAATATCAAAGTGAGTCAGGTGGACTCAATGATGCTGGCCGTAAAAAGTTTGGCGTAAAAGAACCTATCTCTTCAGGCACAAATCCCAGACGCATAAGTTATGCTGCAAGGTTTGGTGCAATGGACGCTCCCATGAAAGATGATAAAGGTAGACCAACTCGTTATGCTTTGACATTAAGGAAGTGGGGTTTTAGTAGTGCAGCTGAAGCAAGGGCATTTGCAAATAAGCATAAAAAGAAAAGCAAAATTGCAAAAACTATGACTGCTTAACTACGCAACTAACTACGCAACTCGCCTTGTTGATTTGCTCTACGGACATTGTTTTTACTGGATAAATTACTATCCTTAATTAGTGCCGCCCCGACCAACATTGAAAGTGTTGAAAGCTATATCAGGCAACATTCTGCATATTTTCTAACAAATTTTGAGTGGACTGTAGAGGACTGTAGAGGACATCAACTACGCAACTTGCGTAGTTTACGCAACTTTTAGGGGGTGTAGGACGCAACTATTTTCGTCTATTAATTGCGTCCCTTAAATAATCAGGACTCAAGTGTAAGTAATTTTTTCTAACTGTTTCTTCTGTGTCGCCCATAAAATCTGCAATTGTTTTCATAGGCACTCCATCTTCAGCTGCTCTTGTTGCCCAAGTATGACGAAATGTGTGTGGCGTTACTCCCTGAATCCCCAGTAAATGATTTACTCTTTGCATACCACTTGTAACGTCTGTTGTTGTTTCTAAAACATAGTCACTTATTTTTTGATCGTAGATTGATTGCAAAAAATTAATTACTAAATCAGACATAGGTATTGTTGGTCTTTTTTTATGGGTTTGATGCTCCCCAGCTGGTAAAAAGTTTAAAAGCTTTTTGTTAAAATCTACCATAGACCATTTTAAATTTATAATAGCTGATTTTCTTGCAGCAGTTTCAATTGCTAAAATCAAAAACGTTTGCATTCTGTGTACTCTATTTGTCTTGCGTACACCATGACCATTGTAATTACCATTGTGCGCAAAATCTAAATACTTTTCTTCTTCTTCAATAGTTATAACTCTATCTCTTGGTTTAGAGTCAGGTGGTAAATCAATGTAAGGTAATATTTGAGTACTTAATCTTCTTGATCTTGGTTCTACTTTTTTTACCATAAAATTTAATACGGCTCGTAACTCTGATAATTCTAACCTAACTGTAGAGTCAGCTGCTTTAGACCTACCAATAGTGCCTTGTTGTCTAAGGCTATAATATTTTTTAGAATCCTCTCTTGTAATTTCGCTCACTTTCATTTTTCCAAAATACTTTTTTACGTTTTTCATTAACGATTTAAAACGTATTTGTATTCCTGGTGTAAAGTTAATTACTTGTTGCCCTAACCATAAATCAATACAATTTTCTACTATAGGATCTTCGTCAAATAATGAAATGTATTCTTTTTGCCGTTGATCTAACCAGCCTAAAAACCTCGTTTCAGCTTCAATGCGATCTTTTGTCCGTAAGCTCTGCCTATGGTTTCTTCCTTTCTCAGAGAACAAAACATAGTAAACTCCGAATTTGTTTTCTTTGTTAGATAATCTTGGGGGCAGTCCTCTAGTAGTTTTTGTTTTATTAGCCATTCAATGTCGCTCCTTTTTATTCTTACGCTTTTACCTATGTTAATAGTTGGCAACAAACCCTTTTGTCTTAATCTGTAGATCGTTTTTACCGACACATTAAGCAAAGCAGAAGCTTGGCTTTGTGTAACCAAGCTTTCTTTTTTAATCATCTGAATTAATTATCCCCATAATCTTAACTGCCTTTTCTTTAGGTAGCTTTATATTAAGCCTTACCCACATAAAGTTTTTATCGCCAGCCATTGCTCTAAAGCTTTGTTCAGGCAATTCCTCTTCTACGGCAGCTGCCTCATAATTTGGATATAACTCACTAGGATCTATCCCAAATACATCGGCAATTTTCTTTAAACTTTTTGGCGATGGTACGTTTATCGCTCTTACATATTGCGATATTGAATCTCTACCAAGGCCAGCTTGATTTGCTAAATCACTTTGATTCATGTCTTTTTCTTGCAGTAAAGCATATAAGCGTTTTGCAAATTCTTGTTTTCTGATTGATCTGACACTTAAATCAACATCAGTAGCTACACCACTAATAGGCGATCTTCCTTTTGCTTGTTTCAATTTTTTCTCCATTACAATGTTAAAGCTTTCTAGTTTTCCTTAAAACAATGTTAGTGGTGGCGCAAAAGGACGATTATCCAATGCGTTTAGCTACCAAATCTGTTTTCTGTTCTGCATTTTCAATACTTCAATTT
>Ga0099849_1001781_pt1 | contig 10081 bp, 15 predicted proteins | sample CB_VirMetaG_4_FD_78177 | JGI IMG/M metagenome (GOLD analysis project Ga0099849, IMG submission 78177) | Freshwater to marine saline gradient viral communities from Chesapeake Bay - CB_1508_1M Viral MetaG | ecosystem: Environmental > Aquatic > Marine > Coastal | place: USA: Chesapeake Bay... | reverse complement strand
TGATTCATCGTTTGATTGTTTATTACATGATGGAGAAAATCATATAAGATTACCTTATAAATTTAATAGATTAAATATATTTAAATGTACTGAAAATTCATGGCATGGTTTTCCTGAAATTACTAAGGGTTTAGATAGAAAAACTTTGGGGGTAATGTATTGGTCTAAATTAAATGAGGAAGATAAATCTAAAGAGTACGTAAAAGCTAAATTTAATAATAACCTTAAATTCTAATGAAAAAAATATTAATATCAGGGGGTAATGGTAATTTAGCTAAAGAATTGGTAAAAGCCAATACGTCATTTGATGTAATTTCTTTGCCTAAAAAGGATCTTGATATTACTAATTTAGAATTATTAGAACAGACTGTACGTAAAAGTAAGCCTGATATATTTATTCATACTGCTGCTCTAACCAGACCTATGATTAAACATGTAGAGTCACCTGAAGAAAGCATTACTACAAATATAATAGGAACATCTAATGTAGTTTTAACTTGCATGAAATATAATGTTAAGTTAATATACATTTCTACAGATTATGTTTACCCATGCACTAAAGGCAATTATGCTGAAAGTGATCCTTTATTACCTGTTAACGAATATGCTTGGTCAAAATTGGGTGGGGAATGTGCAGTTAAGTTATACGATAATTCCCTCATTTTAAGGATGGCGTTATGTCAATATCCCTTCCCCCATGATAAAGCTTTAATAGATGTAAAAAAATCCTATCTTTACATGCATGACGCAGTAGATATTATATATAAGTTGATTGATGAAATTGGCATATTTAATGTAGGGGGAGAAGCTATGTCCCCTTTTGAATTTGCTAAACCAGATAACCCTCAATTAGGTAAGATAAAAATACAAGAAGTAAATAATGTAAAAATGGGAAAGGATGCTTCTATGAATATTAATAAATTATTGCAAAAATTATATGATTGACTTATTTAACATTCCCCATTATCACATTGACACATCTAAATTTAATCATTTCTTACATGGTGATATAGTAGAAGAATTTGAATCTAATTTTAGAGATTATGTAGGTGCTAAATATTCTTGTTCCTTTAATAGTGCTACGAATGCTATTTTTCTTGCTATGTTGAATAAAAATGTAAAAGTAAATGTGCCTAGTATGATACCCCCTGTGGTTTGTAATGCTCTACTAAATTCAGGTAATACTATAAATTTTACAGATGATATAGATTGGGTAGGTGATTCATATGTACTACATGAATTTAAAAATTATAAAATTATAGATTCAGCCCAAAAGGTTGAGCATCATCAATTTATAAAAGAAGCTAACGATGAAGACCTAATGGTTTTTTCTTTTTATCCTACTAAACCTATAAGTAGTTGTGATGGGGGTATTATAGTTTCTAATGATAAAGATAAGATTAATTGGTTTAAAGAAGCTGTAATGAATGGTATGTCATACTCACCTAATAATTGGGAAAGAAAAATTAAATTCCCGGGATTTAAAATGTATATGAATTCTATTCAATGTTATGTAGCTAATGAAAATCTAAAAAAATTAAATTATAAAAAAGAAAAACTTAAGGAAGTTAGAGAATTATATAATAAAAATTTAAACTATAATAATTCTAGTGAGCATTTATATAGAATAAACGTTAATGACAGAGATAATTTTATTTCTATTATGAAGGGTAAGGGTATAACCTGTGGAATTCACTATCAAACCTTACATAATAGTAATGTTTATGGTGACAAAAACTTCAAATGTCCTATATCTGATAAAGAATCACAAACTACAGTTAGTATACCTTACCATGAAAGTTTATCCTCTTCAGAGGTTGAATACATTATAGATCAAATTAAAGCTTATACCAATGCATAATGATAATATAAATTTCGTTAATATGCATAGGTATCAAACTATAGAAAGAATTGTCTATGATAAAGTATTAGAATACAAACCTAATTCAATAGTAGAGTTAGGACATGGTTCGGGTGCTTTAACTGTAGCTATGGCTTTAGCTTTAAAAAATAATGACATAGAAGGTATAATACATAGCTTTGATATTAATGGGACCCAAGAATATTCTTTAGGTGCTATGAAAAAAGGGGAATCCGCTTTAAATAATATCCAAGAGAGGGGATTATCTAATTACGTAAAATTTACTAAAGGGAATGTATTTGATACTTTTATATCCTCTCCCTTTCATTTTGATTTATTATTAATAGATATAGATAATACATGGGAAATTCTTTATGATATACTAATTAAAAATGAATTTATAAATAAACAAATTCATAATGGTTCTAAAATTTTAGTAGAAGGAGGAGATCCTAATCACCCCAGAATAAATGCAAAATCTATTATTTCTCCATTCAAAATTACCCACTTAGGGGGTTCAGGTAGAACTAGTATATCAACATTAGAAATATGAATAAAAAACTAGCAGTTATAGCCAGTGGGTGGCATTATTCATCCCATTTCTATGAGGAAATTGCAAATCAACACTTAGTAGAAGGGTGGGAAATTGACCTATTTGTGATATCGCATAGACACCCCGAAAATGAACACACTATCAATGAAAAAAACCATTGCAGAAATTATGAAGGTGATGATTTGCTTTTATATTTAGATAAGGTAATGTATGAGACACCTATAACTTTAAAAGAATTAAAGGATTTAGGATGGGAATATATAGAAAAACCTAATACAATAGGGGACATGGAGGTTTTTAATCAATGGTCCGAAGATTATTCATATTCTGACTATGATGTTTTTTTAATAACCCATGATGATAATTTAATTTTATCTAAAGAATTATTCTTAGATGTCCTAAGCAAGGATATTCCATTACATAAGCCCATTTTTGAATCTAAATATGGTGTATCAGGGCATCAATTTAAGACTGAAATCATAAATAATAATTTAGAATGGATGTTTTTAGATAATGGCTATTCTGAATATATTTCTAAAGCTTTTACACCTAGGGGTTCTTTTAGCTTTTATAAAAAAGAACTAATAGATTTACTTCCAAACCAAAAATTCCCTATGGATGGTATAACTTTAACTAGGGAAAATAAGGTCGAATCTACCACTTATAGAGAATTAGGTGCCTGGAATACCAATGCTGGAAATTTTAGAAATGTTTTGTATGATTTAAATTTAGTAGAAAAAACTAATTGGTTATCTTCTTCTAAAAGGGTAAGTAAATATTGTATTGAAGGAGAAAGAGGATTAATAAGTAGTAATAAATGTGGAGAAAAACACTATATAAACTCAGTAAAAAATTTATTTGACAAATGAGAAAGCAACCTATCATACATGATAGACACCATGTAAAAAGAATATATGAAGGTATGGTTAAAAATGGTATTAATAAAAATGCTTTTACTAAACCAGATAACCTCACATTAGTTACTTGTAGAAATGAAGGTACTATGGAAGATAGAATAATACCAAGTTTAAGAGGATATGAAGAAACCTCTATATTGGAAAGTAATCTTCAACATTTAGGAATAGAGGGTTTGGTAGTTTTAACTGATACAAGATTACCCTGGAGAAATACCTTTAAGTTTGAATTAATTTTAAATTACCTCAGATCAGGAAAATGTAACACTGAGTACTTTATGTATTGTGATGCTATAGATGTAATATTTTTAGACCATCCCAAAAAAGTTATAAGTATATTTGAGTCTTTTAATTGTGACGCATTATTTATGTCTTCTAATTCAACTGATGGTTATAATTGTATGCCCGAAATTAAGTCCTTAGCTGATGGTTATAATAGAGGGAATAATAGATATCTTAATAGTGGTGTTTATATAGGTAAAACTGAATTCATAAAAGAAATATTTGAGGAAGCTATTAATTATGCTATCCCTCATGGGGTTACTATGAGTGAGTACCCTGATTATTTGAAAAGTAATCCTTTAAATTATCCTAAAGGATCACAAGACCAAGACATATTTAGATTTTTAGAACCCAAATTTTACCCTAGATTAAAGGTAGATTATGAAAATTTAATGGCATATAGAAGCTAATTTACTAACTTTGATAGGCCAAAAAGAATTATTATATTGACCCATATGAGTAGGTTATTAAATTTTAATAGAGTACTATGTTTATCCCCCCACCCGGATGATGTGGAGTTAGGGATGATGGGGACGATCTTTAAATATCCATCTACTTTTTTTGATATCCTTTGTATGACAAAAGGAGGAGCTAAGGGTTTTGATCCTACTAATTTATTAAATAGAATTAATGAAGTTAATAATGCTTGGGAAGTAGCTAAATGTAATAACATTAATATCCTACATTCAGATTGTAATTATTTTGAAGATAAGGAAGGTACTGCTGGGTGGGTTAATTGGATAGAAACTAACGTTTTAAGTAAGGGAAATTATGACTGTATATTTTTACCCACAACGGATGATTCTATGTACGAACATAAATTTGTGCAAAGTCTGGGTTATCCACTAACTAGAGTTAATGCTATTAGCCTTATAGAATATAAAACTGTAAGTAGTTTAAATACTTGGTCCCCTAACTTGTTTATTAACATTGAGAATGAATATAACCATAAAATACAATGTTTGAAAGAATTTACTTCCCAACAACAAAAATCTTATTTTAGGGAGGACGTTTTAAAAACTTTTCACCTTAATTTTCAACATAGTAAAAAAGGAATAGAATTGTTGGAATCATTTAAAATATTAGAACTAATATCATGAAAAAAATATTAATTACAGGAGGCACAGGAGTTGTAGGTACTGCTTTTATAAAAAAGTATTATCATGCTATGGAAGATTGGTGGAAAACATATGAATTCTATACATACAGTAGGGGAGAAAAACAAATAGCAGCTCTAAATAATAAATACCCTAATGTTGAAACCATTATAGGGGATATAAAAGATTTAGATCATTTAATTAACACGTTTGAAAGAATTAAACCTGATATAGTCATCCACACTGCAGCTATAAAACACGTTAGTTTAGCAGAGCTTAATCCTAAACAAACAGCTGAAAACAACATTATAGGTAGTTTAAATGTAGTTAAAGCCAGTATAAGAGCTAAGGTCCCTTTAACTATTGGTATTAGTACTGATAAGGCTTGTTCACCCGAAAACACTTATGGTTATTCTAAAAAAATTATGGAAGAAATTTTTATGGAACATCATAATGAGGATACTAGGTTTATTTGTACCAGATTTGCTAATGTAGCTGATTGTGAAGGTTCTGTTATTCCTACTTGGAAAAAATTAGCCTCTAATAATGAAGCATTAAAGTTAACAGATAAAAGAATGAATCGTTTAATGTTTACAACGGAGGAAGCTGCTACATTAATTCATAAGGCTATAGATTACTCTAATTTACATCCTAAAAAAAGTTTTATTCTTTCTAAAAGTATGAAAACTGTTAATATGTTTGATTTAGCTAAAGTGTTATCTTCAAATATAGAAATTATAGGAACTAGGCCAGGTGAAAAGTTAAATGAAACTCTTATCAGTAGTAAAGAATTACCCTACTCAAAGGTTTTGGAAGATTATATTTTAATCTTTAAAGAAATACAAGAAGAAAAATATAGATATTCTAATGAATTATCTTCTTTAACTGCCGAAAAAATGGACCGTATTGATATCGCAAAACTATTAGCATAAAATATGAAGATTGCTTTTTTTACAGAAGGGAATTATGTAGGTAAAACCCCCAGAAATCATCCAAATATGAGAGCAGATTCGGCCTGGATCTGTGCTTTAGAAGCAGTTCATATACCAATCCATCAAATTCATCAAGTTAATGAAACTTTTGATTGGGGTATAGTTATTATACCTAAAAATAAAGACCATTTGTTTAATTATCCTTTAGTTAGTAATATGAAAAGGATATGTTCCAATATTGCTACTATGCAAGAAAGTACTTATTGGTACTGGCAGGGAGGAAACATCCAATCACAGTTATGGTATCATGATACTCTCCAAAAAATGGATCTTATATTTTGTCATAATGATATGGATCTAAATTACTATAGGGGTATAACTGACGTTAGATGTGAATTGCTTCCCACTGTTATGGTTACGGATCATATTAAATCTTTTGATGGTGAAAGAAAGGGAGTAATGGTGGGGGGTAACTGGGTAACTGCATATAGGGGTTTTGATTCTTATCTAATAGGTAAAATTTTGGATGATAATATAACCTCTCCTACTACTGGTAGAATGAAACCAGATGAAACAATGTTGGATATAAATCACTTACCTTGGATACCTTGGTCACAGTGGATGTATGAATTATCTAAATGTAAGTATGGGGTACAGTTAGGAACAGCAGCTGCTGGCACATTTAACTTAAACTGTGCCTATTTAGGAATACCATGTATTGGATATGATAATGTTAATACTCAAAGAATACTTCATCCTGATTTATCCGTAAAAGATGGAGATATTATATCCGCCAGAAAATTAGCTAGTGAATTAGCTAATAATGAAGATTTATATAACCAATATTCTAAAACTGCTAGAGAAAATTTCCAAAAATATTATTCTGAAGAAATTTTTCTAAAAAAAGTAAAATATATTTTAAATAGTAAATAAAATGAAAATTAGTTTTATACAACCAAGTAGAAATAATCTAAAATATCTTAAATGGAGTTATAACTCTATAAGAAAAAATCAAGGTAATCATGAGGTTGAAATTTGTGTAGCTGATGATGCTTCCACAGATGGAACTTGGGAGTGGTGTGAAGAAATGATGGATAAAGATCCTAACTTTAAAGCTATATTAAATGATACAGGAATAAGATTAGGACATACTATTTTATATGATCGTTTAATAAATGAAGTAGCCACTAAGGACATAGCTATAATTTACCACGCTGATATGTATCTATGCCCAGAGGCACTAAATGCCATTGAAAAACATATTCAAAAAGGTGTTATAGTTTCTTTAACACGTATTGAACCCCCCTTGCACCCTAGGGGTCCAGAAAAAATATTGCAAAATTTTGGGTTTGAACCCGAAGAATTTAACGAGGATGGGTTATTTGCTTTTCTTCAATCTACGGATAGCGAACGAGAAGTAAAAACTACTGAAGGTATTTTTGCTCCCTGGGCGTTTTATAGAAAGGATTTTCAAGAAATAGGTGGACATGACCCACTTTATGCCCCACAATCAAAAGAAGATTCCGATATTTTTAACCGTTTTCAATTAAATGGAGTAAAATTTATCCAAACCTGGGAAGGATGCGTTTACCATATGACTTGTAGAGGTAGTAGAAGAAACACAGCTGATAAGGCTACTAGCATTTATCAGGATTCACCTGAATGGCTTGCACAAAATATGAGATCTACTAGGAATTTCATTCGTAAGTGGGGTCATTTTGTAAAACATGATCCATTAATGAAACCTATTGTGCCCCCTAAATATGATGTGGGTATTCAACTGATAAATGGTAATGAACAGCTATTAGAAATCTTAGAACCATGGTGTACGTCTATGTATACAGATGTTAATTTTGAGTCTTATTGTACTAAAGAACAACCTAATACTTTATATCCGTTATTAAATAAGATGTATGGTATAGAGGAAGATGTTACTAATGACATACTAATTAGGGTAGATGGGAAAGCATTTAATAAATTTGACTTTGAAAATATCTATGAAATATCTTCTATTCTTGAAGATAGTGGCGAAGTAGGGGAATTTGAATTAGGTAATTTAAAAATAACTATATCACAGTTGAAGGAGTATCAAGATGAACTTATTCACCTATAATATTTATAAGTGTAATAGATAATTATGGGGGGTAGTAGACATACAAAAAATAGAAATGCAATTGAAATTGAATTAACCTATGAAGATGTAGAGTTGATCCATAGTTTAGTAGAAGAGGAAAGTTTTGTAGAACACATTTTAACTGAAACTTATGATTCTATATCATATGCAGTGGAACATAGTCTTACTCAAATAGATCTATTTAATATAGTTAATTTAGGATATAATGTATCCATTCAAAAAGAAGATTATGTATCCGTTTTAAAGGTTATTTTAAAAATGTATGAGAAAAAAGAAGATTACTTAGAATGTGCTACGGTTAAAAATTTAATCCAATTTATAAATCATGAATGAGTACTTTAATTCCGAAGAAGAAAAAGAAAATATTAAAACATTATTTGATACTATCCTTAATTCTAATGTAAATGTTTATGAAAATGTAAATGTTTATAAAAAACATTTTATATCTACTATAAAAAATTTAGAAAGAGGTGCTTTTGGAGAAAAACAATTTGAAAAAGAAAACCCCATTGATTTATCCCCTATAGTAGATCCATTATGGTTTTCTATAGAATTGATGCTTTCTAATTTATATGGAAACCAAGTTGCTAATTTAATGTTATGGTATTTATTTGATAGAATAGATATAAATGGAAATGTATTACCCTATACAGATAAAGATAATAATATCATAGTATTAGATACCCCAGATGATTTATGGGATTATGTTAAACTATTAATAGAGGATTATTAGAGCAAAACCGATAAGTAAAGAACAATGCCTCGCTGCTATGGCTAAAACCAAGTCTAATAGAGCAGCAGCTCGTTATTTAAATGTTTCGTATCAACATTATAGAAAATATGCTAAACTTTATAAAAACGAGGAGGGAAAAACACTGCTTGAAGCCCATAAAAACCAAGCTGGTAAAGGTATTCCTAAATTTTTATCTAATAGAGGAAAGTTCCCACCTATTTTAGATATTATTGAAGGTAGAACAGACCCGTCATCGTTTGACCCTCAAAAAATTAAAGATAGGTTAATTACAGAGGGTTACTTGGAAGAAAAATGTTATAAGTGTGGATTTAATGATAGAAGAGTTATTGACTATAAAATGCCACTTATAATGAATTTTAAGGACGGAAATAAAAAACATTACCGTTCTGAAAATATAGAAATGCTTTGTTACAATTGTTACTTTTTATATCATGGGGAGGTGTTTGATGAAAAAGATCTTGAACAATTTGAAGATTATGTCCCTAAATTTAAAACTACTAAAAAAGTAGAATTAGATTTAGATCCTTACCATTTGAAAAGGTTACAAGAATTAGGTTTGGGAGGAGACGAGGAGCCAGGAGATGATCTAATATCTAGAATATGAAAAGTAAAAAACATAAAGAGATAAGTAAAGATTTTAAAGCAGCTAAATATAAGCATTTAGAACGTTTAGCAACTAAAATGCTTAAAAATGACGAAAAAGCAGGTAAGCTAAAAAATAAACCTATTAATAAAGACCTCTTAGACCTTTTTTAATAAAAATTTGGATACGTCAGATATTGTTCGTATATTTAGGTATAATAAGGTTAAATAATAAAGGTTATGAATACAATTACAAATAAAGATTTTACATTTCAAACATTCAGTGAATATTGTCAGGAAACTCAAGTGTGTTCTGAATTTGATTACAACTGTGTGAGAATAAGAACCACTTATAAGGATGGTCAAACTATCGTTTGTACTCAAAAGACTTTTGAAGATTATAATAACTTCATTGAACAACTTAAGAAAAATCCTAATGTTGAATCTTATGAAGCATCTCCTAAAGAAACTTTTTTCGAAAGAGAATTTTATCTGTAAAATAAAAAATAAATAAAAGGTTATGAGTAATATTAATATCGGTAAAATGAATCAGGAAGCCCTTCAAACAATTGGTGAAGGAGACTTTATTAAGTTCGAATACAAGCATCCAGTACTAGAAGGCAAAAGAGCTTTATTTACTTTTGTAGGAAGTATTAGGTGCTATAATGATGATTGTAAACTATACTATACAGTAGAGCGTCTAGGACAAGAGATGAATGTAGATTATATTAAAGATGGTATTATGAAAGTATACAACTACGATATGATGGGTCAACGAACTACTTACCAGTTTGATCTATCTAAGATTGTGGTACTAGGCTATACCTTCAATAATGAGGCTTACCGTACTAAAGGAGTTGTAGCATAAATGAAATACGAAAAATTAGAAGAACTCAATAAGGAGGTTTACCACCAATTAATTGCTGTAGGAGCAGGTGAAACGTTATATTTTGAATATGTTCGCGAATCATA
>Ga0099849_1001780_pt1 | contig 10081 bp, 17 predicted proteins | sample CB_VirMetaG_4_FD_78177 | JGI IMG/M metagenome (GOLD analysis project Ga0099849, IMG submission 78177) | Freshwater to marine saline gradient viral communities from Chesapeake Bay - CB_1508_1M Viral MetaG | ecosystem: Environmental > Aquatic > Marine > Coastal | place: USA: Chesapeake Bay... | reverse complement strand
GAAAGCTCAGGTAGAGCTTCTCGAGCAACAGATCGCGAATGGAGATGATCATGGAGCTTGATGTCATCAAACCGAAACTCTTCAATGGGAAGTATACCCTCACTCATGGGACTCGCCACTGGACTTTCGAGATCAAGACCCAATCTGCCCAACGACGATTCAGACCAGAAGAGCGACTCATCTCGCTCTTGTCTGGTCCTGATAATCAAGGGGATTGGAGAGCGATCGGTGTAGTCGATGAAGACGGGATACACCTTTTCAATAAGCACCTCGGCACTGATCTTCATGCAAGATCTCAGATCTTGTGGAAGATCCTCGTCGACGAAGATGAAGATCTGGATGACTACGACGTTATCGAGAGTGCGAGATGCTATATGTGCAATCGAGAACTAACAGTCCCCGAGTCGATCCTCACAGGAATCGGTCCGGTCTGTGCAGAACGCATGGCTAAGAGACTGCACAAGGAAGATCCTCAGAAGGCTCTCCAAGTCAAACTGGAGAGAGCGAAGTTCTTGCTCGCTCACCTTTCTTGAATACACCCGAGGCATCCGGTGATGTCTCGGGTTTCTTTTTGCCCCCACTCATACATGAAGATCTCACACATCATCACCGATCGCGTCAAGCCGACGACTTGGCGCGGAGAGCGATGGCAGGTCGCTGAACTCAAGCGAGACGGCATACGTCTTTTCGTCTGCAAGGATGGATCTGGCCGAGTGACCGCTCATGGTCGCAAGAAGTACATTGACTATTGGCCCGAACTCAGCAAGAACCAGAGGATCGCAGATGCGATCGAGTTCTTGCCGTACAACTCTATCCTTGACGGTGAGTTGTTCGTCGGTGACCATTCCATGTCCAGCGATGTGATCACGACTCTCAAGAATCACCCTGACTCCTTGAACTACGAAGTCTTCGCTGTTCCTCTCCTCGCGTCCAAGGACAAGCGTCTTGCGAGCTATCAGTCCATGCGCAAGATCGTCGTAGACAACTATCCTTGGCCAGTTCCGATCATCTTCCAGTCTGGTCCTACTCGTCAAGAGCTTCTTGACTGGATTGCAGATAACGGAGCCGAAGGCTTCGTCCTCAAGAACTACGGATACTCGGTCTGGTGGAAGCTGAAGCCAGAACATACTGTCGATGCGATAGTCACTGGGTTCATTCCAGGACAAGGACGTCACACTGGCAAAGTCGGTAGCTTGAGATGTTCTGTATACGACTCTGATCAGCTCGTTGAGATAGCAAATGTCTCTGGTATGAAAGACGACGTTCGGTACGCTCTTTCAGATGCTGATATCGGTCGTGTCGTTGAGATTCAGCACGACGGTGTAGACAAGACTCGTCTTCGCTTCCCACGATTCCTTCGTTGGCGGGACGACAAGCCTGCTGCCGAGTGTACTCACGATCAGTTGTCATGATGAAGACAGTCATCACTCTTCACTACAAAGGTCAAGTCATCCAGCAATGGTATGGCTTCCCGACCGAAGTGAAGATCCAGGAAGGACTCGATTGGATTTTCGATCGTGTTCACGTAGATCGCAAGTTCTGGAGAGAACGCCGAATCAGAACGACTCAAGGTCATCTCGCCAGGATTTGGGAATCCCACAAAGAACCCGACATGCAAATTGTCGTAGGAGTCAAGAATGAACAGAATGGATAAGATCGTCATCATCTCTATCTTCGCATTTTGCGTTTTCACTGCATTCCAGCTGGGTCTTCGCTCGGCCGAGGTGAAGTGTGATCATCCCGAAGTTGAACCTCATCAGGTTCAAGTCCACACTCTAGTCCCCTCTCGCAAACCCGATTCCAAAGTTCGTTGAACATCTTCGTACTTGATCTCGATCCTGTCGAAGCTGCCAAGGCTCACTGCGACAAGCATGTGAACAAGATGCTTCTCGAGTCTTGCCAGATCATGTCCACAGTCCATCATCAGCAAAACTCACCGATCGCTGATGCTCTGTACCTCCCGACTCATCAAAATCACCCTTGCGTCACATGGGCTCGTAGTTATCGTCAAAACTATCGTTGGCTCTTCAAACTGGCGACCCAACTGGCCGAGGAGTTCAGGATCCGCTACGACAAAGATCACGCTTGCGAGGCCGAGCTGATGCTCCTCAAGCGTTACCCTCCTGGTATGAAGACTCACATCAGCGACATCTGCTCCAAGTTCTATCTTGCGATGCCCAAAGAGTTCCATCACGCGAATCCCATCGCAGCCTATCGTAAATACTACCACTTCAAGCAGACCAAGATGGACATGCTCTGGCTTCGCGGTCGTTCTTCACCTTCTTGGTGGAAGAATGAGATGTACGAGTATTATGATTGAGCTCGTCTTCGAGACTTCGCAGACTCTCTTCAAGAAACAGTCCACATCCTTCATCGAGCAGTCCATTGAGACCTAAAAAACAATTTTCCTTCGGCCATGCGACAGACGAAGATTTCTTCTCGTTCATCAACGAGAGACACCGAATCTGGTGTCTTCGTGACATGGGGAAGCCCGAGCCTTGGACGGAAGATCCCATCCTGCAAAGGTTCAAGTTCACCAACATCTTCCGAGAACTTGACCGAGGAACTCTTGTTCTTCGTCACCTCATTGCAGACAACCCAGATCTCACACCTGAAGACATCATCTTCATATGCTTCTGGTATCGTCTGACTGGGAAGTGGCAGACTCTTCTTTTCGTAGGTCCTGCCAAAACTCCGGAAGAGCTTGAAGAGCGTCTGAAGATGATGGTTTCCCAAGGGAGGACGATCTACACTGCTGCCTACATGACTAGAGGCAAGAAGGGAATCAAGAAATGGAAGACAACTGTAGAGACGTCTCGTCAAGTGTACAAACATCGCTCATTGCTCCTCCAATGTGCAAATAGGGGATCTCTGATGTCGTTGTTCAACGACATCCTCGATCTCCCCTTCTGGGGCATATCGAAGTTTTTGGCCTACGAGATCGTCAGCGATCTGAGACACTACCCTCAAGTGATGGGGAACTATGTTGAGGACGCGAAGACTTGGGCGAACATCGGTCCCGGCTGTGATAGAGGTCTTCAACGTCTCGGTAGGATGTCAGACATCTTTGAGCTGCGTGAACTTTTTGATCTTGCTCAAAACTATCTCGAGCCTCATGTTCTTGATGGTGTCATGCCCTTTGAGATGAGAGAGATTGAACACTCACTCTGTGAGTTTGATAAGTATCAACGAGCCGCGACGGGAGCTGGACGTCCCAAAGAACGCTTCTATCCGGCTGAGGAATTCATTCGTCCATGAAGATCGTTGTGATCCATTCATCAAGTCGTGGTGGATCATCATTGTTCAAAGAGATGCTGATGCAGAGTCCAGATGTGTCGGGTCTCGCAGGGGAGGAGGAACCGTATCTTCGACTCACGGGGAACTGCTACCCTTACAACCCGTCCGATGAGATCGACGATCTTGTTCAAGTTGATACTCTACGAAAGTTGATCCTCGATGAACTGAATGAGACGGACATGCAGAAAGCCTGGAAGAAGAGGTTACGACTTCAGTTCCCAGGGCGCGAGTTCCCAGACATCTTCGGCAACGTCGATGAGTGGCTTGAAGAACAACAGATTGCAGGCTACTACGACGGGACGAAGGAGAGGAAGGACTGGGATATCCGACATAAGTATGAAGAGCCTCCATACGTCAAACCTATCAAGGGTCGTGGAACGGACAAACTCGTCATCTTCAAGGCTCCTTCCAATGCGTATCGTCCGAACCTGTATGAACGTCTCTTCCCTGAGGCTGATGTCCGGTACATTTGGTTGACTCGGAATCCTTGTTCATCTATCAACGGACTAATCGATGGTTGGATGAGTAGACATGGTTTCTTCTCACACTTCATTGACGGATTCGGATGGTGGAAGTTTGACCTCTTCCCTGAGTGGAGAGAGTACATCGAAGCCGACGTTCCCGACAAGTGTGCGATGCAATGGTTGAGCGCACATCAACACATCTACGAACAGATCCATGACAGACCACACTATAGAGTCAAGTTTGAAGACGTCATCCAGGATACGAACCTCACGATGTTCAACGTCTTCTATTGGCTCGATCTCCCCGCACCGAAACAGTTCAAGAAGCCGATGGTCATGTCTACTGCAAAGCCAAGACCTCATCGTTGGCATGATCGAGCATCTGTTATCGTCCCTATCGTTGACCGCTTCTGTCGTGAGATGATGATCTCTCTGGAGTATACTGATGAGCGCAAATTCATCTAACGTAGAACTCTTTCTAGAGCTTTGCAGGAAGCAGTTCCAAACCGGCGATATCGACGCTGATCATCCTCTGTTCCTTGACATGATCTTGATGCATGATTTGGATCCGGAGGAAGGACTTTGGTTGACGATCCTCTACATGGCTTTCTACAACGAGGGTTCAGCGTGGGCCGCGTTCATGGAATCGAAGCCTATGGAGATCCCTCCGACGCTTTGGCCCGTTGAACGAAACAGACGGAACCTCTACGGTGGTCGGGTCGTCAAGCATCTCGAGTCTCTCATTGATAACGCGAGACCCTATGGTTCTCTTGAAGCATGGTTGACTCATGATTTCGATGATGACCCCGAGATGAACTGGCGTCGTGTCACTGAAACATATCGGAAGGTCTGGGGTAACGGACGATGGTCCTGCTATACCTTCGTTGACATGCTTCAGAAGATCAACAAGTTGAAGATCTGGCCTCCGGACATTGACTACGTTGGAGCGACAGGTCCTTACGAAGGAGTCATGAACCTCTTCGGTGTTGTCAATGACGAAGTCGTCAACGCTCTCTTTGAACGGGTGAAGGCTGAAGTTGGAGGGACGTACTACATTGATACCGTCGATATGGCGATGATGGAGTCCGTTCTCTGCAACTGGTCAGCTATCTGTAAAGGAGATTATTACTCCGGTCGCAACATCGATCGGATGCAAGAGAGAACCTATAAGGTTCAAGATACACACGGGATTCGTCTGACTGATGTGTGGATCTCCCGTGTTCATTCCTTCGATCACCGCCATCTTGGAGAGTACCATGGATGGGACGGAATCGACAAAGACCGCCTGAAACTATTCGCCAGAACAGGAGAACTGCCGTGGGCGCACGAACTAAGAAAGTGAAGAGAGATCATGTCATCTCTCGTTACATCGGACAACCGATGCCGATCCCTGGAGGGAAAGAATGCTTTGGCTTCGATCTTGTCAGTGACTACCGAGACCTTCAACTTGAGCAAGGTCAGGTCGTTGTCAGCGGAGACTGTCTTGTCTGTCTAGGGACGATGAAGCATTTTCCTGATGCCGACCTCATCTGGATTGATGCTCATGCAGATAGTCACACTCCGGAGACTTCGTTGAGTGGTCACTTCGGTGGGATGCCTCTATCCATCTTGACTGGTCGCTGCTACAACTCCTATCGTCGTGAGATCGGTACTCCGAAGATCGACGAGCGTCAAGTTGTCCATATGGCATCCTTTGACAGTGAAGCAACTGAACGACTTGTCGGCGCGTACTACGATCCGTCGATGCGTCTTGAACGACCGAAAGTGATCCATGTCGATCTCGACGTGATGAAAATCGAGAATGTCGACTTCCCTCACCGGAATGCTTGGCATCCCGACCGACTGATCGGTCTCTTGCAGGGATTCACCAATGTCCTCGCATGTTCTATCTCGTACTACAACGGACACTACATCTCCGATGAGAACGAAGTGATCACTGACGAAGTCATCAAAACCATGAAGGAGATCATGTGAGTCGTATCATTGACATCAGAGGAACCAACGGTTCTGGTAAGACCTATCTCGTCCGTGAGTTGATTGAACGACTCGGTGGGAAGAAGTCATACTATCTCGAGGATGACGCCGACCGTATCATCGGCTACACGCTGCAAGATGGGACGGGTCTGCTTGGTCCGTACGAGAAAGCTGTGTCGGGAGGTTGTGATCAGATCCGTACAATGGATCAGGTCTGTGATCTTGTCCGTGACATGGTAGATGATGGTCATCATACGATCATCCTCGAAGGCTATATTGTCAGTCATACATTCAGTCGATGGCATGCAATGGCTAAAGAGATGAAGAAGCGCGACTACAAGTGGCACTTCCGATTCCTTGAGACTGAGTTGGAGGAGTGTATTCGCCGAGTGAAGTTGCGTCGGGCAGCACGAGGTAATACGAATCCGTACAACCCGAAGAACCTGACGAGGGACTGGCATCGTAGCCGAAAGGTCGTGGAACAGTTCCTTGACGCTGGACACGATGTGTCCTGGATCACCGACGTAGAAGACATCTGGAAAGAGTTCTATGCAGATCGTCAAGCGTGATGGTACACGGATGCCCTTCGACGGGAAGAAGATCTTCAAGGTGCTTGAGAAAGCTGGTCTTGGCAAGGACGAGCAACTCAACGTCTATCAGTCTGTCATGAGAGACCTCGTTGCAGACAGTTATCATGTCGACGACATTCACGACATCGTCCAAGACAAGATGGAGTCTGTGAACTTGCAGGCTGCTTCGAACTACCGAGACTATCGCTATCAGCGAGAAGACGCTCGCACGTTCAAGCACGTAGGGAAGGGAGCTCTCAGCGAGTACATCCTCCACTCCAAGTACGCTCACCCGAGTGAAGACTGGGAAGATGTCGTCGATAGAGTCCTAGACATGCATCAGAGGACCCTAAACATCGATTGCAAGGATCTCCGCACTGATCTCGTCTTGAAGAAGGTCCTCCCTTCTATGAGAAGTCTTCAGTTCGGTGGAGAGGCGATCGAAGTGAACAATGCGAGGATGTACAACTGCTCGTTCTCGCTCTGTGATCGTCTGTCCTTCTTCAGCGAAGCGTTCTTCCTCCTCTTGTCGGGATGCGGAGTCGGCTACTCTGTGAGCAAAGAGCATGTCAACAAACTTCCGGAGCTTACCTATTCACGAAGACAAGTCGTCCTTCATCGAGTTACAGATACCATTGAAGGATGGGCCGAAGCTGCCGATCGGCTGGTCCAAGGAGCGACTCAAGGCGACTACGTTGAGTTCGACTACAGTCAGATTCGGCCTGAAGGGTCTATTCTGCATACGACTAAGGGAGTTGCACCAGGACACGTACCTCTCAAGATTGCACTCGAGAATGTCCGGTCGTTGCTTGACTCCGCGAACGGCAGGCGTCTTACTCCTTTCGAGTGTCACCGTATCGTTTGCTTCTTGGCCGAAGGAGTCTTGTCCGGAGGGATTCGTAGATCGAGTCTGATTTGCCTGTTTGACCAAGACGACACCGAGATGTTCAACTGCAAGCGAGGAGAATGGTTCAATACCTATCCTGAGCTTCGTCTCTCGAACAACTCTGTGATCATCAAGAACGCCGATGCCAACTTCTGGGAGTCCATGGTCGTCTCTATGATGGAGTACGGTGAACCTGGATACTTCGCAACGAAGAGCAACTCCCACGGAACGAACCCTTGTGGTGAGATCGGTCTTGATCCGGTGATCAACGAACAAACTGGGTTCGCGTTCTGCAATCTCACGGAGGTAGATGTCTCCAAGTGCGCTAGTGAAGCAGATCTTCTCCACGCAGTTCAGCAGGCAACGATCCTCGGTACGATTCAAGCGTCCTACACCGACTTTCCGTTCTTGGAGTCACAGTCTCAAGCCATCGCCAAAGAGAACGCTCTCCTCGGTGTGAGCATGACTGGTATCCAAGAAGCTAAGATCACGTTGAGCGACGAACTGCTTCGTGCATGTTCGAAGAGAGCGGTCGAGACCAATGTTGAGTATTCTAAGATTCTCGGGATCAACCCTGCGAAGCGAGTCACTTGCGTGAAGCCGAGTGGTACTGCGAGTCTCTTCCTTGGAACGACTCCTGGGATTCATCCTGCGCACTCTAAATGGTTCTTCCGCCGCGTTACTGCTAACAAGAACGAGCCTGTCTTCCAAGAGTTCATGAAGGTCAATCCTCACATGTGTGAGCAGAAGCCTGATGGCGATTGGGTGATCACGTTCCCGATGTGGTCAGGAGGCAAGACTCGTCACGACATGGATGCCAAGCAGATGATCGAGGAGGTGACTCGTTTCTACAAGAACTGGATCCTCCCGGCTGGTACGAAGGATCTCACTCACAACGTCTCGTGCACCATCACGGTCAAAGATGAAGAGCGTGAGTTCTTGAAGTCGTACCTCAACGATCACTATCATGAGGTGCAGGCGATGAGCTTCTTGCCCGACTATGGTGACGTCGTCTATCCGTTCGCTCCCTTCCAAGAAGTCCGATCCGTTGCAGACATGGCCCGATGGATCGAACTCGCACGATGGTATCGGCCTGTAGACTACAAAGAAGGAGTCAGTGACTTTGGAGCAGCCTGCGAAGGACCCTCTTGCGAAATCTGAGCTCGAGAAGAAAGTCGACGACAACTCGCATCTCATCGAACTCGCCACGAAAGTCATACAGTCTCAAGGAAGATCCTTAGAGGCGATTACTCAACAACTGAGCCTGATCGTAGAATGGATGCAAGAGCAGAAGAACTAGATCGTGTCATGAACATGCTTCGGCAGACATCTCACGAATCCCTCGTTCAAGAGGTCGCAAGACTGACTATTGGCATCGCCGATGTCTTGAGCCTGTTGGACAAGAAGGAAAACCCTATCCCCGTGATCGAAGAACTCCTACGACTCCCTACTGACTGGAGAAGCAATGAAAATCTACATCGCTAGTCCCCACGACTGCGCAGACTTCGTCCGTGAACTTGCAGACGTACTGGAAGAAGACTCGCATGACGTCGTATCAACCTGGTTCCGTCAAGATGTCGGCTATGTTCCCGACATGAGCAACAAGGCGATCAACGACATGGACGACATCAGATCGGCAGACGGCATCATCATCTACAACCCGAAGTCTCACAACAGCAGAGGCGGTTTCCACACCGAGCTAGGTATCGCTCTTGCTCTTGAGAAACGCATCTTCCTTCTCGGTGAGCGAACCAATGTCTTCCATTGGCTCCTGGATCCACATGAACAAGGCGGCATGAAAGAGTTGAAACTATGGCTAAGTACCTGAACGAGCCGAAGAACGAGACTGCGTTCGTCCGCTGGATCGCAGAATCCGCCAAGGCTATGAGAGGTCGCGTGACGAAGCTTCATGGTCACTCCATGCAGAGATCAGGTATCTCTGACATCTGGTTTGTAGTTCCTGGAATAGAGCCTATGCATGGGTGGCTAGAAGCGAAAGTCGGCAATCGTGGATTCACGTCCACGCAAGAGATCTTCATGGACGAGGCAAGGACAGGTGACTGTATTGCTCTCGGCGTGAGATGGCGAGCCGGCTTCTTGAGTCTGTATCACAATGCAGATACGTGTCTTCACAGCGTCGAGTGCAAGAACATCGACGCAGAAAAGTTCTGGGAGTTGATCCGCATCTACGGAGCGGAATCTATCGCAATGACGAGGAGTGGTTTCTAATGAACTTCAATATGACCGAGAGTGAGTTTGAGAGCTACTGCGCTATGACCGCAGGGACTTCGACTCACCCGATGAAACTAGGCTCTCAAGGATGGACGCTAGTCACATCGCCGATCTTCACTGGAGTCGTGTACTTCCCTTCCAGGTTCCGACGAGAACACAGATGGCGAGTGAATGCCATGTGGGTAGGGAATCTACCTTGCTTCGGGATCGTTGACTCCGATGAGAAGCTGATCGTCTTCTACGACCATGATCACTGCAAAGATATCAGCAAGTCGATGGTGACAGAGGAAGCTCAGGTTGCGACTTGGCTTCTCAGTCAGCTGGCGATGATGGCGAAGACACCGAGGATGAACTGGCCTGAGATGACGAAGGCAGTTTCAGAGAAGATCCAACCCAAGAAGCAACGACCGAGTGACGAAGGTTGGATCTGAAGTTTAGTCGGTGATGTGAAGAATATTCATCTCACCATCGATGACGTTACGAGGGCGGGGAGCCTATCGTGCCCCGAAGGCCCCCCCACCCTCAATAAAATGACCGACCATGTAATGGAGTTAGCGTTTTGCGGTTTGAGCTGCAAAGCGTTACCAATACAGGGGTTAGGTCATACGGGTGGACACTTATTGACGTTAGGATAGGAGGACGAGTATTGGTAGTAATTG
>Ga0099849_1001779_pt1 | contig 10086 bp, 11 predicted proteins | sample CB_VirMetaG_4_FD_78177 | JGI IMG/M metagenome (GOLD analysis project Ga0099849, IMG submission 78177) | Freshwater to marine saline gradient viral communities from Chesapeake Bay - CB_1508_1M Viral MetaG | ecosystem: Environmental > Aquatic > Marine > Coastal | place: USA: Chesapeake Bay... | reverse complement strand
TGTTAGGTACACCTAATGAGAAAACACCTATGTCTGCAACAGAAGTTGCTGAAAGAATGGCTGATCTATCAAGACAAATTGGTGCGGCATTTGGTAGATTACAGGCAGAATTAGTTAATCCAGTTTTACAAAGAGTAGTTTATATTCTTAGAAAACAAGGAAGAATAAAAATACCTGTAGTAAATGGTAGAGAAATAAAAATCAAATCTTCTTCACCATTAGCACAAGCACAACATCAACAAGATGTAGCAACAGTAGATAGATTCTTGGCTATGGTACAAGCTAGAGTTGGCCCACAATTGTTAAATATTTTAGTTAAACAAGATGAGGCGGCTAAATATGTTGCTAAAAAATTAGGAGTGCCTGAAGAATTAATTAGGTCGCAAGAAGAAATGCAAGAAGCGGCACAAAATTTTCAACAGATGATGGCACAACAACAAGGTCAAGGAATGGGTGGACAAGGAGAACCACAATAATGAAAGACTTGTTATGCATAAATCTGTACTTGTAATAAGCGATCTTCATATCCCTTATCATCATAAAGATGCTTTTAAGTTTCTTAAAGCAATTAAAAAAGAATTTAAACCTGATACTGTAATTAATATTGGTGATCTATTAGACTTTCATGCAATCTCTATGCATGAACATAATCCTGATTTACCAAGTGCAGGATATGAATTAGATATAGCAAGAGAGTATGTTAAACAATTAGAAAATATATTTCCTGTAGTTACTGAAGTAGATTCAAATCATAGTAGTTTAGTTTATAGAAGAGCATTAAAGTTTGGAATGTCAAAACAATTTCTTAAACCTTATGGAGATTTCTTAGGAACTCGTAAATGGAAATGGATTGACGATTTAACTTTAAGATTAAGTAATGGAAAAAAATGTTTCTTTACTCATGGAAGATCAGCAGATATTTTAAAAGTTTCACAAACAATGGGTATGTCAGCAGTACAAGGACATTATCATACTAAATTTGTCATATCATATTGGGCAAATCCTGATGATATATTCTTTGGTATGAATGTAGGTTGTCTTATAAATCAAAAGTCACTTGCTTTTTCATACGCAAAAAATTTTCGTACAAGATTTATTATTGGATGTGGAATAATACTAGATGGAATACCAAGATTACTTCCTATGGTATTAGATAAAAAAGGTAACTGGATAGGAGAAATAGTATGAGCGATAAAATAAATCCTGAGTATTATCAGGCTGGTAAATGTACCTGCGGTAAAACATTACAAACTTATGACTATGTAAGACATCTTCCTTATGCAGATGCAACAGCTATTAAGTATATAACTAGACATAGATTAAAAGGTGGTGCAACTGATATTAGAAAAGCAATTTGGTTTCTAAAAGCTATATTGAAAGATGAGTACAAAGAAACTGAGTAAGCCAATTGTTGTTGGTGATAAACGATATTATAAATATCTTATCATATGGGAAGACATTGTTGGCGATTCAACAATATCAAACTATGATGAGTTTTGTAATATGAATTGTGCTTTAATACACACAGAAGCATATATATTTAACAAAACACCAAAGTATGTTTTATCTTTTGGTAGTTATCAAAATGAGGGAGGAGAGGTAGGATTTGGGGATAGAAATATTTACCCTAGAAGTGTTATCAAAAAGATGATAAGGATATAGAATGAAATCAGAACAAAATAAAGCCCTGATTGGATTGGATAACTTTAAACGAGGTTCTGAAGAAGAGCAAAAACTAAACACAATATTTGAGTCTGTTTTTACTTCTCCAAATGGTGCGTTAGTTCTCCAATACTTAAGGCAAATAACAATAGAAACTGTTGCTGGATCAGAAGTATCTGACAACACTCTAAGACATTTAGAGGGTCAAAGATATATAACAGGCTTAATTCAGCGAAGAGTTAATAAAGGTAAAAGCCAAAAAATAGTAAAGGAGAAAATGAATGAGTAGTGAACAAATACAAGAAGCACCTAAGACAGAAGAAGTAGCACAACAACCACAAGAGAATGTTTCACAAGAAACAACTCAACAACCAGCTACTACTACTGAACCTGTAACTAGACCTGAGTATATTCCTGAAAAGTTTTGGAATACAGAACAAGGTACAGTTAATATGGAAGAGTTTGGTAAATCATATACTAACCTAGAAAAATATGTAGGTGGTAAAAGAGATGAGTTAAGAGATCAGATTGTAGATGAATTGCAACAAGAAGCAATTGCTGAAAGACCTGAATCAATTGACAAATATGAATTACCTAAGTTACCTGATGGAGTTACTGAAGAAATAGTAAATACAAATCCAATGACAGAATGGTGGAGAAACTTCTGTTATGAGAATGCATATGACCAAGAAGTATTCCAAGATGGAGTAAATAAATATGTTGATATGTATGTAGGTAACCAAGTTAATATTAATAGTGAAAAAGAAAAACTAGGAGAAAATGCTGATGCAAGAATAGATGCAGTTAATAGTTGGGCATCAACAATGTTCTCTCCTGAACAATATGAAGCTGTATCAGCAACACTTGGACAATCAGCAGATGGAATAGAAGCATTAGAAAAAATGATGAATATGAATAAACAAACTATTTCTAATGCACAAAACTATACACAACCTGAAAGACCATTAACTTTAAATGATGTTCGATCTATGATGAAAGATAGAAGATACTTTGATCCAAAAGAAAGAGATGAATCTTATGTGAGAAAAGTTGATGAGGCTTTCTCAAGATTGTATCGTGGATAAATTAATTGTAGAAAAAACAATACCCGATCATTGTTTTGATCTTGCCCCTAGACTTAAATCTATTGATAGATATGAATTAGGAGTTTGGGGGCTTGATCCATTACAAGCATTACTACAACCATTTAGATATACACGATCTAATGTACATTCATTCACAATATTAACCGAATCTAAACAAGAAGTTGTTGCAATATTTGGTGCTGTACCTGTTAGACATAACCATAAAATCGGCACAATTTGGTTCTTATCCTCAGATTTATTAGATAAAAATTACTTATATTTCCTTAAAAGAAACAAGAAATGGCTTAGATATTTAGAAGAAAACTATATATTTTTGTCCAATTATATAACAGAAGAACATACTAGAAGCATTAAATGGTTAAAATGGCAAGGCTTTAAATTTTCTAAACCTCTACTTGTAAAAAATGTTAAAGTGTTGTATTTCTATAAACGAATACAAAATTGTATTCAAAATGGAATGCAACCTGTTTTGAATGAAATCGGCCCAGTCTGGAGAACCGAGTTAAGCCAAAAGAGATAATTGCTTAATTAATAACAACAACAAAAAAGGAGGCAACTATGAGTACATCTATTTCAACTGCCTTTATTAAGCAGTTCGAATCTGAAGTTCATATGGCTTATCAGCGTATGGGTTCGAAATTGCGTAATACTGTAAGGCAAGTAAATAATGTAACTGGTAACCAAGCGAGATTCCAAAAAGTAGGAACTGGTTCTGCTGTGTCTAAAGCTAGACACGCTCAAGTTCCAACTATGGACATATCGCACTCAACTGTTGATGTTACACTTTTAGACTTCTATGCGGCTGATTATGTAGATCGTTTAGATGAATTGAAAACTAACATTGACGAAAGACAAGTCCTATCGCAATCTGCGGCGGCGGCTTTGGGTAGAAAAACTGACCAAACTATCATTGATGTTTTGGATGCAGGTTCTAACGCAAACAATATCGCACATGGTTCGGCTGGACTTACATTAGCTAAATCATTAAGTGTTTATGAAGCATTTGGTGAAGCTGATGTTCCTGATGATGGACAAAGATACTTTGTCGTATCTCCTGCTGGATGGGCTGATTTATTATCAATCGATCAGTTCTCAAGAATGGAGTATGTTGGCGAAGCAGACTTGCCATATGCAGGTGGTCTAACAGCTAAAAGATGGCTTGGGTTTATGTGGTTCACACATTCAGGTTTAACTATATCTGGAACAACTAGAGAGTGTCACGCATTTCACAGAAGTGCTGTAGGTACTGCTATGGGTTCTGATATAAGAACTGAAATCAACTACATACCTGAGAAAGTCAGTAACTTAATAACTTCGTACATGAGTTTGGGATCAGTAATGATCGATAACAATGGTGCGATAAAAGTACAAATAACAGAATAGGAGAACAGATATGGCTTATTCAGCATCTAACTTAAAAAAAGTAGCTGGTGGTTCAACAAGTATCTTCTATTATGATACTGCTGACGCTATCGCTACTGTTGTTGCAAGTGGTTACTTCAACAATGCGTATCTTGAAGTTAAGCAACACGATATTATTATCTGTGTTTCTTCAACTGGAGGTACTCAAGCTGTTGATGTTCTAGTAGTAACAAGTGCTACTGGTGCAACTACTGTTACAACAACTAATGGTACATAACCAATAACAATGTGGGGGGAGGGATTTACTTCCCCCCATATTTATTATAAAGATTAAAAATGGCAGATAGTAAATTTGATATATGTAATAAAGCATTGGTATTAGTAGGGGCTAATACAATTACCAGTTTTAGTGAAAATACAACAGAATCCAAAGTAGCAAACAATTTATACGAATCAACTTTAGAAAATTTAATTACAAGATGTAGATGGAGATTTGCATCTAAACAATCACAATTAAGTAAAAATTCAACTAACCCTGATGCAAGATATGAATCATCATATGCATTACCAAGTGACGCATTAATTATCCACACAGTTACAGTAGGAGATGATGTTATTAGATATGATAGATATGGACAAAATTTATTTACAGATACTACATCTAGTGATACAGTAATAGCGGATTATACCTTTCAACCTAGTGAAAGTGATTTTCCTCCATATTTCAAACAGACGCTAGTTTTCGAACTAGCGTCTTTATTCGCAGGTGCAATAGCAAGAAACGATCAGTTATCAGAATTATATCACAAAAGAAGTATTGCTCAGTTAGCAATTGCTAAAGCAATAGACTCTCAAGCACAAACAACAAGAAGAGTAGATGTTAATAGATTTAGAGATAACAGAAACAGAACTGCATTAAATAACATAACTGCTGTATCTCCATAAGGATGAATAATGGCAAGACAAAGAGTACATCAAGCTAGTTTTTTAAGTGGCGAACTTGATCCAAAAATATTATCAAGAGTAGATTTAGCGGCTTATGGTCAAGGACTTAAGAAAGCTAGAAATGTTATTCCACTAAATCAAGGTGGCATTGAAAGAAGAGGTGGTACTCTTTATAGAGCAGATTTAGGACAAGCATCAAGATTAGAAACATTTATCTTTAATCAATCACAAGAATATATATTTGCTTTTCAAAATACTCAGTTAAAAATTTATTCTACTAATGGAACATTATTACAAACTATAACTGGATGTGCATGGACTACTTCAAACTTATCTGAATTAAATTACACACAACAAGGTGATACTATGATTGTAGTACATGAAGACTTTGTACCACAAATCATTCAAAGAACTGGAGCAACAACATTTACTAAATCAGCATTCAGTTTTAAACAAAGTCAAAATGGAGCAGATACATATCAACCTTATTTTAAGTTTGCAGATGATAGTATAACTTTAGATATAAATACTACAACTGCTGGAGCAGGTGTAACTTGTACAACATCTTCAGCATATTTTACCTCTTCTTATGTTGGGATGAAACTAAGGTATCATGGTTCGGAATTAACTGTTACAGGTTACACCTCACCTACTGTAGTTACTGCTACATTAGAAAAAGATATTGAAATAGAATTAGATGAAGACCCTTTTGCAACACAACAAGGATCAGGTGTAGTTAAAGTAACTCATGTTCAACATGGTTTTAGTACAGGAGATTCCATTACTATTAGTGGAGCAGAAGATATATTTGATGATACAGGAGCAGGATTAGCACAAGGAAATCTAAATGGAACTTTTAGTATTACAGTAGTAGATGATAATCATTATGAATTTACTGCGGCGGCTAGTGATACTGCAACTGAATCTGTAGATGGTGGTGGTGTTAGAGTTATTATTTCAGGTCATCCACCAACAACACAATGGGATGAACAAGTATTTAGTAGTGTTAATGGCTTTCCTAAGACTGCATCTTTTCATGAACAAAGATTATTTTTTGGTGGAGTAACAGCATTACCTGATGGAATACAAGCAAGTAAGGTAGCAGACTTTTATAATTTTGATGTAGGTGATGCAGAAGATTCTGATTCAGTACAAATACAAATTGCTTCAGATCAAATTAATGAAATAAGACATATGGTATCTTCTAAAGTTTTAGAAATATTTACTAACACAGGAGAGTTTTATTTAAAACCACCAGTATCAAAACCTATTACACCTACTGATATTCAAATTATTAGACAATCTAGTTTAGGTACACAATTAAAAGGAATGCCAAAAAGATTTGATGGTGCTACAATTTTTATTCAAAATAATGGTAAAACAGTAAGAGAGTATTTTTATAATAGTGGTACAGAAGATTTTAGTTCTAATTCTATTTCACTTTTATCTTCTCATTTAATTTCATCACCAACAGATAACGCAACTATTACTTCTCTTGGAGATCGAACAGAACAATTTTATATGATTGTAAATGATGATGGAACATTAGCTATCTTTACATCTCAAAGATCAGAAAAGATTGCAGGATGGATGCTATGGACTACTGATGGTCTTATAGAATCAGTAGCATCTACTAGCGATACTATTTATGTTGCAGTTAAAAGAACAGTTAATAGTGTTGATTATTATAATTTAGAACAATTCTCATCTACATCTTTTGATTTACCAACTGATTGTTCAGTTACTAAAACTGTATCAGGATCATATCAACCACATGGAACACCATTAGTAAATGGTGCTTTTACTTCTGTAACTACTTTTATAGCAGATGGATTTACTAATGCTCCTAGTCAAGGAGAAACATTCCAGTTTGGAGGAGCAGGAACAATCTTTACAATACAATCTGTAACTGCAACTGCTAATCCAAATGAATACACAATTACAATAAATGCTAATTCAACTCAGTCAGATAACACAGCATTACAATTTATTACTAGCAAGGTATTCTCAGGATTAAATGCAACTCCTAATTTAATAGGTAAAACTGTATATGGAACTTCAGGATCAGAAGAGGGAGGAACTATTAATTATTATGGTGATGGTGTTGTTGATAGTAATGGTGTAGTTACTTTTGATACTCCAACAAGTGCAATAGATATTGGATTAGATTATACTATTACACTTCATACTCTACCTATAGATGCAACAATACAAGGTGGACAATTAACAGGACATCCTAGAAAAATAGGTAAATCTGTCGTAGAATTATCTTCAACTTATAATTTAAAAATTAATTCAAATGATGTAGTAATTGTTAATCCAACTTTAAATACAAGTGGATTACAAAGTTTTACAGGAAAGAAAGAGGTATATACATTGGGATATAGTTTAGAACCAAATTTAGAAATACAACAATCAGCACCTTTACCATTAAGAATATTAGGTATAACAACTGAGGTATATTACTAATGTGCGCTCCAGTTTTATTTACAACTGCTTTTCCAGCTATGTCAGCAACTACAGCCGCTACTCTTAGTGCGGTTTCTACAGTAGGTCTTATTGCTGGTACTACTATGATGAGCGTTAATGCTCAAAAACAACAACTTGCTTATCAAAGACAACAAGCAGAATTTCAAAGAAAACAATATCAAATGCAGGCTCAAGCCGCAGATTTAGAAACTTTACAATTAGAAAATGATAGAAAAAGAAAATACTTAAATCAATTATCTTCTAATAGAGCATTACTAACTAAAATGAATATTACTACAGACTCTCCATCTTATCGTGCTTTCTTAAAAGCTAATAAAGAAACAGTTAAAAAAGATTTAACTAGATTAAAACTACAAGGTAAAGAAAAACAATTAGCGGCATTATATGGCGTACAACAAGCTGATATATCAAGAGGTGCGGCAGGTGCGGCTTATAAAGCTGGTGTTGCAACTACAGTAGGTAGATCGCTATTAGCGGCTAGACCAATCTTAGGAGAATTAAGTTAATGGCTTTAAAGAAAGAACAAAATGAATTTAATTATTCAGAAAGAATAGGAGTTAATAGAGGTGGTGGATTTGAGTTTGCCGCAAGAGTAGCAGGTCAAACTGCAAATGCTTTAGATACTTTAACAAGTCAATATGCAGATCAAGCCTTACAAGATTTAAAAGTATTTGGAAAAAAAGTAGGAGAAGATGCGGCTGAGAATGCACAGTTTAGTAAAAAAGAAATTACTTATACTGATCCAATAACTAAAGAAACTAAAACTCAATATATTAATGGGCCAATTCCTACATTTAAAGCAACAACAAAAACAATGGCAGAAGCCTATGAGAAAGAAATTTATAATAAATATACTAAAGAGGTACAATCAAATATTGATACAATTATTTTAGAAGAACGAAGAAATGTAATTAAAAGTATTAGAGAGAATAAAGGTGGTACTCCTGATGATTTTGATGCTGTAGTTAAAGCAAGAGTAACTCCTATATTAGAAAATTTAGAACCTAAGTTTAGACAAGTAATAGAAACATATACAGAAGATACAAGACAAGGACATTGGTATCAAGTAGCAGATGAAAAAGATAGACAAGATATTAAAATTAATAATCTAAATTATGATACTAATATTACTAATTTATCTGAGGAAGTAGAAACTGCTTATATAGGTGGTGATCCAACCTCTATTGCAGTTAAAGAAAAAGAAATTAAAGATTATATTGAAACTTCAAAAGCAAGAGGAATTGACAAAGCAGTTACTCAAGGAGATCAATTACTTAAAACATTAGAAGATTCTAAATCTGTTTATAAATTATTAAGTGATTTAAGTATTAAAGATTTAGATGCGGCATCAGGAAGTAAATTAAAAAACTCAATTGATGATTTTAGAAAGGTAGAATTAGTATTAAGAAATGGTGCTGGTAGTGCAACATTAAGTACAGGACAAGTTATTACTGCGGATCAATTAAGACAAGACTCTAATTTTAATGAAAAAGTTTTAGAGAATGCAAGAATAAGAGTTACAGGAATTATTAGTAACTTAAATAGTTTATATACAGAAAACTCTAAAGGTTTTAAGAATGCACAATTTGTTGGTAATAATTTAAAATCAGCATCATCAGGAACAACTCCATACTGGGGTAATAGTTCAGCAAAAGAAAAAAGAGAAGCAGTAGATTCCCCTGATAGTCAAACATTATTATTAAATTCATTTAAGAAACTAGACCCATCTATAGCAGAAGTAGATGACTCTACAATTTTATCATCAGTAGGTTATGCAAAGTTTTTAATTAGAACACAAGGAACACTAAATACTTTTTGGTACAATAAAATTAATAATGCTTTTGAATCATATAACCAAGCTGATATTCAAGACTTAAATGCAAATTCATTATTAAGCGGTATTACTTCAGGAGTTATGACTTTTAAAAGAGATGGTATGGTTTCTACTATGGAAGTTAATAATGTAAGAATGTTAGACTTTAATGCAACTACACAAGGTAAAATGTTAATGCTTCAACAAGTATTAACTTATAATCCTAATTTAGAAGAAGCAATTACAAAAGTTAAAAATCATTATGATAAGTTTGAACAAGAGGGAGGACAATCATTATCTCAAGCTATTAGTATGGCATCAGGAAAAAAATATAAAGTTAGTGATATTGATATGCAAATAGCACAACATATGGAAGATAAACTTGATAAAAAGTTTTTTGGTGACGCATTATACTCAAGTCAATTATTTAATCAAGTTAAACGAGATGTACATACAATGATAGTAGATGGAGGATTACCATTAAGAAATTTGAGTGATGTTAATAAACTTGTAGAATCTTCAATGGCTTATGTACTAAGCGGACAAACAGGTTATGGATATTCTAAATATACATTTAGTAATTTTATTAATCAAAAATTAGATTCAGGAGAATATGGTTCACAACAACATTTTGTTTTACATCCTGCTGAACAATACTATGGATTACCTTTAGAAGCTGAAGATCAAAAAGGATCGTGGATGACAAAT
>Ga0099849_1001778_pt1 | contig 10097 bp, 8 predicted proteins | sample CB_VirMetaG_4_FD_78177 | JGI IMG/M metagenome (GOLD analysis project Ga0099849, IMG submission 78177) | Freshwater to marine saline gradient viral communities from Chesapeake Bay - CB_1508_1M Viral MetaG | ecosystem: Environmental > Aquatic > Marine > Coastal | place: USA: Chesapeake Bay... | reverse complement strand
TCCCCTTGTCAAGCGTCTCGCTATGTCTGGCAAGAAGGGTGACGTTATTCACATCCCTAAGCCCATCCGTGGTGCTGCATCTGCTAAGGCAGAAGCTGTAGCAGTTACGATTCAGGCTAACCTAGAAACTGAGTTGCAAGTAACTGTTGATCGTCACTTTGAGTACTCACGTTTGATTGAGGACATCGTAGAAGTACAGGCTCTGTCTTCTCTGCGACAGTTCTACACCGAAGACGCTGGCTATCAGCTTGCTCTAAAGGTAGACACTGACCTCATCAATGCTGCTACTGGCTTTGGCGACGGTACTCGTACCGCTACTCCGACTGACGCCTCTAGCTGGATCAACAGCAACGCTTACTACGCAAACGGTGCAACAGATACTTCTAGCGTCGCTACTCTCGTTGCTGATACTGTTGCTACAGGCGATAACGTGACTGACTTGCACATCCGTGAACTTATTAAGTTAATGGATGATGCTGACGTACCGATGGACAACCGTGTGCTGGTGATTCCACCTGCTGTGCGTAAGTCAATCATGGGTATTGACCGATACGTGTCTTCTGACTTTGTAGGTGGTCGTGGTGTTGAGTCAGGCCTCATCGGTAACCTGTACGGTATAGACGTTTACGTTTCTAGCAACGCTCCTACTCTGGAGACTGCGGCTCAGAACTCTGGCGGCTCTATCGACGTCCGTGGTTGCTTGTTCTTCCACAAAGACGCTCTTGTAATGGCAGAGCAAATGGCTGTACGTTCTCAGACCCAGTACAAGCAAGAGTACCTCTCTACTCTGTACACGGCTGACACTCTGTACGGTGTTGAGACTTACCGTCCCGAAGCAGGATTTATCCTCGCTGTTGCTGACGAGTAAAACTCTAGGGGACTCTTAGGAGTCCCTTTTTCTTTATATAAGGTTCTTTATGCCAACACACCGTTGGGGTGACTATACACCCTCTGGACATTTAGGCCGTATTTTAGATGACAAAACTCCGCAACTTGGGGGAATGTTGGACGGAAACGGCTTTACGTTTAATGGTGCTATTGCTTTTGAAGCAAAGGCAGGAGAGGCTTTATCTAAAGGAAATGCAGTTTATGTATCTGGCGTAAGCGGTAACAAACCAGTAGTAATGAAGGCTGATGCGGATGATGCTGCAAAGATGCCTACGTTTGGTATTGCGGAAACTGACACAAACCTCAACGCAAATGTCAACGTAGTTACCTTTGGTACGGTGTACGAAATAGACACCTCTGCGTACTCAGCGGGCGACGAGCTATACGTATCTACAACCGCTGGCGAACTTACGGCTACCAAGCCTTCAGGCGCTACAACAAAGCTACAGAACATTGGCAAGGTCATTAGATCCCATGCGTCTGCTGGCTCTATCAAGGTTGGTGGCGCAGGGCGTACTAATGATGTCCCTAACTTAGATAACGGTACGGTGTTCATTGGTAATGCTGGCAATCAGGCAGAGCAACGTGCGCTTACTGGCGATGATATATCAGGCGGCACTATCACTAGCTTTGCGTCTACTGGCATCGACGATAACGCCACAAGCACTGCGATTACGATTGATAGCTCAGAGAATGTTGGTATTGGTGAGACTGACCCCGACACCCCGCTTCATATAACTAGCGGAGCAGGAGACCAAATTACGCTTCAGGCCGACTCTACAACTATTGGCCCAAACATTGTCTTTGCAAACAACGATGGCAACCTTGCCCGAATTGCGTCAGCAGAAACCAACACGCTTAGGTTTGAAGTTGGCCCTTCTAATACTGAAGCCATGCGTATCGACTCAAGCGGCAACTTGATTGTCGGCGATACTACAGCAGGGAACGCAAAAGTCACATCTGTTAACGGTGTTGCTTTTGAGGCAAGGGACGGCACTCAACCGTATTATCAGTGGTACAACAGCGCGGCGGGTACTGATTTAAAGTATTGGCGCGTTGGCAATAATACAAACGGCGATTTGCAGTGGCAAACAGTCAACGATGCGTATAGCTCCGCGACAGTTAGGATGACGCTAGACGCTAGTGGCGGGTTAAATGTTGGCGGTTCTTCTATCGGCACTAGAGCTAACTCTATATCTGTAGTCGGAGATAACAATAGCTCTACCATCGCATCTAAGACAACATCCTACGACACCGTTTTCAGCGTCCTGCCGTGGTCATCGTCAATAACATATCTTGGCACAGGCACATACTACGAGGATGGATCTTGGGTTCACGCCTCTGACAACACAGTAAGCTCGTTGCTTGCCTTGGCTGGAGATGGAGTCCATTGGTACGCAAGTAGCGGTAGCACCCCCAACTTTGACGTAGCCAGCAATGTACCGCTGTGGAACTCTACAGGCCAGTGGGATGGTGACATTAACACCACCTACGATATTAATACTGGAGCTATTGCCAGCGGCAAGGTAACAGTTACCACCGCATCAACTACCGGCGTTGAGATAGACGGTAGCGGAGCATCATCCTATCTATACATTAATGGCCCCGTAGGAAACACTTGGTTTGGGCAAAACGCTTCTGGTGAAGCGGCGATATGGTCATCAGGCAGTGTAGAGGCACTTACCTTGGACTCTAGCGGTAATGCGTCTATAAGCAAGAGTTTGACGGTAGGCGATGGCAGTAACACTGCGTCTTACATTGCAATTAAAGCCGCAGACGATACAACCTCTGATGAGCTTCAGTTCTACAACGGCACAACTCGCATAGGTGAAATCGGAACGCAAGATACAACGTGGCTCCGCATCAACCAAGAAACAGCGAAAAACATTTACACGCCGCGATACATTCGTGCTGACGGTGGATTCTTTGTAGACGGTACAGCGAAGGGCATCAACGGCTCTGGAAACTTTATTGGCGGTACAGTTACAACCCCGTCATTGACTACAGAGACAGTTAGCGGTGCCGCAATATTCATCAAAGATACCAGCGGAACGGGAGCAACTAACCACAACTCTTGGCTTTCGTTTAGAGACAGCGGAGGCACAGAGGTTGGTTATATCGGGTATGGAAGCAGCGGCGACTCTAACCTTAGCGTTTCTAATTACAGCAATGGTCCCGTTAGATTGGACGGCACTGCGATCATTATGGGCACAACGGTTCAAATAGTAGACGCCAACACTACGATAAGCGAAGGCTCTGGTAACGCCCTAAGATTCTCAACAAACAGCGGCTACATTGACATTGGCCCGATGAACACGGGCTTTGCTCATTTTAATACGGATAGAGCTAAATACTATTTTGATAAAGAGGTTCAGTTTGATGGAGTCGGTATTCGCGCTTATGACACCGGCGCTGACGCTCGTTTTCCTATATATTATGACTCACAAAATACCTCATATTACGTTGATCCTGCTTCTACATCGCGACTAAACATATCGTACAACAACGAGACAAGCCACCTATCTGAATCAGGCAGAGGCGTCAAGTTCTGGAACAACGATTACTACAAGATTTATATGTCTGCTATTTCAGACGGAACTTGGGGTGGTGACGTAGCAAACGCTAACGCTTCTGATTACGCTATGTACTTCAGAATGTCTAACGGCACTAACCGTGGGTTTATCTTTAGAAACGACACAACAAACGTAGCTAAGATTGATGGGGCTGGAGTCTTTAGTGGGTCAGGGGTATATAGCACAGGCGAATACCTTGATATTAAATATAACTCTACAGGAGGCGGTGGAGTGCGTCTATATGACGCTGATTCTACCCTGCAAGGATACTGGTACGGTAACGGTTCTGGGGAGCACGGACTTCTAGATAACGATGGCGCGTGGGCGGTCAGGATACGCACTGGAACTAACCAACTCCGCTTACAAACGAACAACAACAACGAGTGCATGATCTATACCAGCTATGTCCGTGCTGTTGGCTCTTGTCGTGCTCCTATCTTCTACGACTTTAACAACACGAGCTACTACGCCCACCTAGACAGCACAGGAGACTCCATACGGGCCGCTGGCGACATCGTAGCGTACTACTCAGACGAACGCCTAAAGGACATAGAGGGGCCTATAGAGAACGCTCTGGACAAAGTATCGACGCTTAACGGCTTCTACTACAGAGGCAACGAGAAAGCACAAAAGCTGGGCTACGATGATAAGCTCAAGGTGGGCCTGTCAGCACAAGAAGTACAGAAGGTACTGCCAGAAGTAATCAAGAGTTGTCCTGCTGACAGTCGGTACATGACACTGGATTACTCCAAAGTCGTACCGTTGCTAGTTGAAGCAATCAAAGAACTCAAGTCTGAAATAGAGGAACTCAAGAAGTGAACTATACTTGGTCAATAGTAGGACTGACCCGCAAGAACGAAACAGACCACCCTAACACTGTGGTCAACGTTCGTTGGCGTAAGACAGGAACAGACGATGACGGTAACGTGGGGTACTTTGAAGGAGCTACACCGTTTTCCTTAGACCCAGAAGGAGACGGTACGTTTATTGCCTATGAAGACTTGACTGAGCAATTGTTGTTAAGCTGGGTACAGCCTGTAGTGGTCAACGATTACGAAGAGCATGTTAATGGCCGCATTGCGTTTATGATTGAAGATGAATTAAGACAGCAGGGAGAAATTGAAGAAGACTCCTTGCCTTGGGTTGGTTAATGGCAGTACCAACGACTAACGTAGGGTTGTCTGATATTGCCGCTGAGTTTGGCGGCACAGTCCCTCACGCTTTGTCTGAGTACTATAATAATGGGAGCGCACCAGCTAGTGGAACTATCCGGTTTTCCCACTTGGCGGGAGAGTCTGCGGGGATTAGTCTTAAAGCATACGGAAAGGTTATTGACACCAATACTAATTCCACCAGCTACAGTGGATCACTGTCTGCAAGCGTGGCGGTTGGGGACGTAATAGTAATTGCAAAAGTTACAGGATTTGGTGACTTTGCTCAAGGCACTACAACGATAAACAGCATTTCGGGTACTGTATTATCTTTTGATAATGAGTGGTTTAGCCCTATTTACGGGATGATGCTATTTGAAAAAGTAACGGCGACAGCCTCCGCATCATCTATATCTGTGTCATGTAGTGAAGGGTCAAGCAACCGGCAGGGAATGTATGTTTTTGCGTGGCTAATAGGAGGTGGGGCAACACATGACGACACAGCCGCAAGTGCAAGCACAGGAACTTTAACAGTTGATACAGGAGAAAACGGTGCCATAGTTGTTGGCGGTTCGTACACTGACGATTCTTATGCGATTCCTGATCTTAACGGCGCAGATTTTGAAACAACTTTTAACAGAGATATGCACGTATGGGCCGGTCACACTGTTCAAAGCGGAACAGCAGCAACAAGCTCTATGACTGTAGCAACTACTGGTAGCGACAATCGGATTTGGTCGTTTATTAAGGCGTAATAATGGCAATAGAAGGTTCACAGCACGGGTATTCGCTCAAGGACTCTAGCGTAGTTGTGAACTATGTAGAGGACGGGCAAGAGCGCACAATGGCAGTTGACGTAATAGTTGTTGACGGTCTTGTTGATTTCGCGGCTACGGAAGCGGCAATTAGAAGCGCTGTGTACGGCGATGAAGCTCCAGCAGCTATGGCTCCACCAAGTGATTAAATGAATGGATCCTCTTTCTTTAATTGCTATGGCGTCTACGACCTTCAAAGGGATACAGACGCTAGTAAACAGAGGTGCTGAGATTGAACACGTTGCTCAGAAGCTGGGTGCTTGGTATTCCTTTGCTGCTGACATAAGACAAGCAGAAAAAGAAGCTGAGAGTCCCGGTGTATTCAAAAAGTTATTTGATGGTAACACCGTAGAGCAACAGGCACTCAATAGCGTTATAGCTAAGAAAAAACTAGAGGAACAAGAGAAGCAGATAAGAGAACTCATTGTGTGGTCATACGGTGTTGAGACTTACCAAGAGATGATAATGTTGAGACGTAAGATTAAAGCGCAAAGAGAAGAGGCGATCTATAAGCAACGAAAGAGACAACGTATGCTACTAGATAGTTTTTTGTTGTCTATAGCCGTTGTCGTATCAGCAGGTATTATTTACGGTACGATGACTATCATCAAAGGTGCATAAGGATGGCAGATCAGGGTATGAAAGAAGTAATGGATACGGTTTCTGTAGCAACTGGTGTTGGTGCCTTGGCTGGCGTACTGCCTTCCTTAGCTGCGTTGTTGACACTCGTGTGGACAGCTATACGCATATGGGAAACAGACACAGTACAGAATTTACGAGGGAAGTCTAAATGAGTAACTATAGTTATACTGGTGGTTTTGCGGCTAAAGACTCTTTGCCTAGCGGCAACACAGGAAAAGTAGTACGTGGTTCTGAATTTGAAACAGAGTTTAATAACATTTCTACGGCGATTACTACTAAAGCAGACTTAGCTAGTCCCGCTTTTAGTGGAACAATAAATATTACATCTGCGTCTATTAATGATGGGTCTGTAACAATTAGCGGGTTTTTAGACGAAGATGACATGAGTACTAACAGTGCTTCTCATGTTCCAACGCAGCAGTCTGTAAAAGCATACGTAGATACTTCAGTATCGGGCGTAGTTACTGATAGTGGTACACAAACACTAACAAACAAAACACTGACTTCTCCTGTTATAAACACAGGTGTATCAGGTACTGCTGTACTAGACGAAGACAACATGTCTTCTAACTCAGCCACCAAGTTGGCTACTCAGCAGTCTATTAAAGCATACGTAGACTCACAAACAGCTTCAGCAGCTCTTACAGGACTTACTGACACAGCCACCAGCAGCCAACTGGCGATTAGCGATGCATCCACTATAGTTAGTAATGTTTTAACGCCGCAAAACACTATCTTTTTTGACCAAACTGCGGTTTCCTCCGGAAATGCTAAGATTCACTGGGAAGAGTTTGCCGGGGGTGTATTAAACACGCGGTACAGCATTGAGTACGCTGATACCCATTTATATTTTAAGTATGACGGCACAGAAATTGCTCGTTTTAAAAATGGTGCAGATTTTATTTTAGAAAATAATTTTACGGTAGGAGGAAACGCCACTGTTAATGGGACTTTTACCTCCACCGGCATCGACGATAACGCCACAAGCACACGAATAACCGTAGGTAACGGGTTTGCAGAGTTTGACAACGCAAACTATTACCTAAAGCTAAACGGAAGCACCGACACCACAGACATTGGCACAAGCAGTGATAATAGCGGCTACGGCTATGTTGTGAATAATGCTCCGACTGCTGGTACAGGCAACAACGGCATCGCGCTTTACGATAGTGGTGCCGTAGAAATTTGGTCATCGGCTGGAAGTGTTATTACTGGCGATCTCAGGATAGACGCAAGCGGAAATACAACAGTAAAGGGTTTTACCTCCAACGGAACCATTACCGCCCCCAATCTTCCAACATCAGATCCTGCGTCTGCGGGTCAACTTTGGAATGACTCTGGAACCTTAAAAGTATCTGCCGGTTAATAATTTATGTTACAAGCACTAATAGGACCAATCGCAGGACTCGCTAAGACTTGGATGAGCAATCGTCACGAGCAGTCACAAGCAAAACACGTAGCTAAGATGCAAGTAATACAAAACACAGCGTCTTGGGAACAACACATGGCACAGGCTAGTGCATCCTCGTGGAAAGACGAGTGGTTCACAGTAGTCTTGAGTGCGCCTGTGATAGCCATTATGTGGGGCGTAGGTATGAACGATCTTGATATCATTGGTCGCGTAGGTGTGGCCTTTGCAGAACTAGGGAAGCTACCTGAGTGGTATCAATATCTTTTGTACGTTGCAGTCACAGCCAGCTTTGGCATACGTGGTGCTGACAAGCTGATGCAACTTAAGGGTGGTAAGTAATTATGGCAGAAGACATTCTTCCTACAATGGATGATGTAGTTGAAGGCTACACCCTTGCCGAACTACTAGAATATCTTAGGGCTAGGTTTAACACTTTGTCCCCTTCTGGGATAGCCAACCAAGAATTTAAAACACTAGACGCTTATCTTAGAAGTTTTTTTGGTGATCTTCCAGAAGGTGCTGTTGATTGGGAGTCAGGCGATTTAGATGGTGATGGAGTAAACGAACTTTACGCTGTAGATGCTGACGGTAATCCAATTACTGTTTACGGCTACGATGACGATAGAAACATCACGACTACTTCTTATGACGAGTGGAACGCTCCAGACCTCTCTGAGTTAATTGAGAAGTACGGTGAAGACGCTGTTAATGATCTCAAAGGCAAGTACGACGGACTCGTAGATTTTATTGGTAACATACCAGAAGATCCTCTAGGCTCTATAAAAAAGATGGCAGAAGTTTTTATAGAGGGTGCTACTGGTATATCTCCAGATTGTCAGAAACAAACCACTGGAACAGAAACAGAAGTTGAAACGTGGCTTCTTGACTGTGTTAACGTAGGAATATTAGTTGACATAGGTATTCCAAGTCTTCCGGGTTTAGGAGGCATATTTAAGAGTACTACGCTGCGTGACATTAAAGAGGCGGCAGAAACCGTAGGGTCAACTTTAGAAGACTTTATTAACGGTAATCCTACTTGTGGAGAAAAGAAAGACCAAGAGTGTACTCCAGAACAAATACTAGAAGACTTAGGCGATTGGGTTGTTCGTTCTGTTAAGGATATCTTTGGTGGTGTTGATGATATAGACAGTATAGACATTGAATCTATTCTAGGTAAACTAGGTGGAATCTTTGGTCCTGTACTAAGTGGTATTATTTACGATCAGTTTAAAGACCTCATCAACGGAGAAATTGAAGATGTCATAGGTGTACCTGTTATACCTTTTAAAGCTTTAGATGACTGCACAAAGAAAGGTCTTGAGACAATAAAAGCAGACGACGGTTCTTTAGTGTGTGGTGAGTGTACTGGAGTATCAGAAGATGGTACGCCGTTTGTATTTAATAAGGATACAGGTGTCTGTGAAGACCCTACCATTGTAGACCCGTTTGACGAAACTAAGTGTTTAGAAGAAAACTACTTTAACGAAAATATAATAGCCTGTGAAGACAATGGGTACATAAACTGTACTGGCGGTGAAAACTCAGGCGGTCAAGAAACTACAGGCGGTATAATTAAAGGGATCCTTGACGACTGTGATGTAATACAAGACCCACGGTGCAAAGGTCCGGGAAAATACATAGAAGGAGTAGACGGCCAGCCGGGAGGATGTGTTTGTCCTGATAACTACGAAAACGCTGGTGAACTAGAAGATGCATCAGAAGATGGCGGGTGTGGTGAAATAGTAAACCCTGATACGTGTGATAACGGCGCAGTAAACTTTGATGACTGTGATGACTGTGGTGACGGTTCTACTCCAGATCAACACGTTGACGGAGACTGTAAAAAGGATAAAATAACGGTTGAACCACCGACCGACCCTGATTGCGAAGCGGGCTATTCTTTTGCTCCTTATTTGACTCTTACGGAGCGCCGACAAGCGTGGCAACAAAAGTGTTTACCTCAAGGGTACTGCGATCCGGGCATGGGTAAAAAACCCACTCGTAACACAGATCACATAGACGACGACTGCTCTAAAGGACTAAAAGTAGACGAGCCTCCCGAAGTAGAAACCTGTGAGGATAGGGATCTACTAACTGATCCACAAACTCAGGAGTGTCTGACTGAAGACCAGTTTTGTAGTAAGTATCCCCAAGACGAGCTTTGTGGTACTACACCGCCCCCAGAAACTTGTAGCGACCCTAACGCCGTTAACGACGGACAAGACGGGCCTTGTGAATGTAAGCCCGGTTTTTCAAAAGACCCAGAAACGCTGCTTTGTGTACAAGGCACTACTATTTGTGACAACGGAGCTACAGAAGAAAGCGGGTGTGATACTTGTCCTGATGGAACTAGTGTTCTTGAGTACGAAGACGGAATGTGTCCTTCTGAGCCTCCAGTGTGTAACGACTGTACCTGTGCTGAGTACGCAGCAGATAACCCTAAAGAGTGTACTACGTGTCCTGAAGGTCAATCTTACTGTGACTCCACAGGCCAATGTGAGACTGCTGAAAACTGCCCTGATGGGCCTGAGCCTCCTGTAACTCCTCCTCCCGGTGACGACGATGACGACGATGACAGCGGTGGTGGCGGCGGTGGAGGCGGCGGCGGAGGCGGCGG
>Ga0099849_1001777_pt1 | contig 10099 bp, 15 predicted proteins | sample CB_VirMetaG_4_FD_78177 | JGI IMG/M metagenome (GOLD analysis project Ga0099849, IMG submission 78177) | Freshwater to marine saline gradient viral communities from Chesapeake Bay - CB_1508_1M Viral MetaG | ecosystem: Environmental > Aquatic > Marine > Coastal | place: USA: Chesapeake Bay... | reverse complement strand
CGCGTCGTGATTGTCACGCACGTCAAGGAATTGATTGACCAAGGCGCGCGGACCCTGCGCGCGATGATCCCGGGTGCGGAGATTGGGATATATAGCGCAAGCCTGAGGTCCAAGGATCTAAGCAAGCCGATCACTTACGCGCAAATCCAAAGCATCCACAAGCGGGCAAACGACATGCCCGTGCCGGATCTTGTCGTCATTGACGAGGCGCATCTGGTCCCGGCCAAGTCCTCGACCCGCTACGGCAAATTTTTGGCTGCAATCCTGGCCCGGAATCCTGAGTGCAAGATTATCGGATTGACCGCGACCCCTTATCGCCTCGACCAAGGCTGGCTGCACAAAGGCGAGAAGGCGCTATTTGACGGCATCGCCCATGACATCAAGATCGGCGATCTAATGGACGACGGCTGGCTGTCGCCGATTGTATCAAAAGCGGTCAAGCAATCCATCGACTTGACAAACGTGCGCACACGGGCGGGCGAGTATCGGGAGGATGATCTGGCTAAGGCCGCATCTGATCCGTTACTGGTCAAAGCCGCTGCTGCTGAGATTGTCCAACGCGGTGCTGATCGTCAGTCGTGGCTCGTTTTCTGCTGCGGCGTTGGCCATGCCCAACTAGTCTGCGAAGCGATCCAAGCTCACGGCATCGACGCGGAGATCCTGATCGGCTCGCATGGATCAGAAGAGCGTGACAACAGGATTGCCAGATTTAAGGCGGGCGAGTTGCGTTGCCTGGTTAATGTAAATGTCCTGACGACCGGTTTCGACGCCCCTAATGTGGACCTGCTGGCAATCCTTCGCGCGACGAAATCGCCGAGCCTGTACGTGCAGATGGTCGGGCGCGGCACGCGGTTGCATGAGGGCAAGAAAGATTGCCTGGTGCTTGACTATGGCTCCAACGTAAACCGCCACGGGCTAATCGACGACATAAAGCCCAAAACGCCGGGCAAGGGCGAGGAGCCGATTAAGACCTGCCCCGATTGTGCCTCTCATATTCCAATCGGCGTCATGATCTGCCCCGATTGCGGATTTGTTTTTGAATGTGAGTCCCAGCCAATCAAGCCGCGGCACGATTCCAAGGCGTATGAGGGCGCATTGCTCAAATCACAAGCACCGCCCGAATCATCGGCCAGTTACGTTACATGGCTTCCGGTCAGTTATGTTACGTACGCCATCCACAAAAAAGAGGGGAAGCCCGATAGCCTCAAGGTAACCTATCATTGCGGATTAAGAACTGCAAACGAATGGCTATGCCCGCAGCATGGAGGCTATTCCATGCAAAAATATTATAAAAGGCTGGTGCAAATGAAATGTAGAGGCGCGCCAGCAACAGCGGAACAAGCCTTTGCAAGTGCGCAGAACTGGCCGGTGCCATCCGAGATCAAGATAAAAAAAGATGGGGATTTCCTAAACGTCGTGGAGGTGCGCTTTGCGGATCTGTGACGGCTGCATCCACCTGCAAGGCGCGCGGTGCGTTGTCTATGACGAAATCGTGCCCGAGGATGGCCCCCAAGATTGCACCGAATATGAGCCGAAAAGTCTTGAGCCCGGATGCCTTTCGTGTCAATCTTTGATCGACGGTCGATACTGCCTGCACTGGCGCGATCTTGTTCCCGCTGATGTGATGCCGATTGGCTGCGATGAGTCGGACCCCTACCCGTCATTCTAAACGGAGAAACAAAATGCAGACGCAACTTATGCTGGATCATATCCAGGACGCTACGGCTACCGCAAACACTGTCGCAAGGCAGGAACGCGAGGCCCTTACAAATCTCGAAACCGCATTGCTCGAGGCAGACGAAACCATTCAAAGAGAACTGAATCGGATTCTTACCGATCAAATGATGCGCCGTGCGGAGATCATGACGGCGCTTGATAAGATCAGGTCAGGACTCGGCCAGGCTCAAATAAACGGGGCAACCCCGCCCGCGTTGCCAATCGATTCCGAGATTGATCTGCCCAAGATCGCGCGCAAGGGGAAGGATGCAAGCTGATGTTCTGGACAGATGAAAAGGTACAAGAACTGACCCGCATGACTCGCGAAGGTAAAGTCTTTCGCGAGATTGCTGAGACCCTAGGCTGCACGCGAAATGCGGTGATTGGCAAGGTGCACCGCATGGGGCTCCACGTGCAAGTGCCTGCAAGCAAACAAAAAACCGCGCGTCGGCGTGCGCCGCTCAATGCCGCCAAGATCAAAGCCAAGGCTGTAGCCAAGGCCCCGAAACCGCCGCGCTTTCGATACAAGCCACGCGGGCCATCTGTTGTGGTCGATATGCCTACGCCCAGAAAGCACATGGGGCTTGGCTTGCTAGACCTCGAACCGCACCACTGCCGGTTTCCAACTGGCCAAGGCGCGGAGATTACTTTCTGCGGCCAGCCCAAGCTGCACGGTTACTCATGGTGCGGCCCTTGCAAGGATGTAGTTTTTCGTGACGAGTGAACACGATGAGCAGGTCGGATTTGTGCTTTGGTTCCGCGCCCGCTTCCCAGGTGTGTTGGTTCTTGCCGTTCCCAATGGCGGCAAGCGTCACCCCGGCACCGCGCGCAAGCTCAAAGCTGAAGGCGTGGTTCCGGGCGTGCCTGATTTATTCGTGCCCGAGTGGTCATTATGGGTCGAGATGAAACGCGCTAAGGGCGGGCGTCTATCGCCCGACCAGCGCCACGTGATTGCCTATCTCGAAGGGATAGGACACCACGTCATCGTCGGTCACGGCGCGGAAGACGCAAGCCGCCAGCTTATAGAATGGCGGATGCAACCTTAACGCCTGCGACGCCCCGTCCTATCCACGCAATGATGCCCGCGATATGAGCCCGGCGCGATGTGGATATGATGCATGGCGCACCCGTAGGTGATAACCTCAAGCCTCTGCCGCTTTAGCCAGCGCAAAGCCGCGCGCCTGTTGCCGCGAATGTGGAAGTCCACCGCGCGGCATGACGCGTGCTTAGACCTGCGTCGCGTGCCTGCAATCCGCGCGCCGGGGCGATAGGTGCTTATTATCTGGACGCGCCCGAAGCGTTTGAGGCTCTTCAAGATGGCTTTGATCTTTGCAGGCAAGCATCGCGTCGGGGCTGCGTCCGCCGGTGTTGCCATCAAAACACAAAGCGCCGCGCAAATAGTCCTGAACATTGTTGATTTTTTCACGATTTTGGTTGAATGTAAAAAGAGCGGGACGGGGAGCCAGTGCCCCCACCGCTCAACCCGCCCCTTGCGCCCCCGGAGAAAAGGCGCGCGCATTTATAACGGAGAGACCCATGCAAAATCAAGACTTGAAAATGCTGATGCAGTTGATGCTTAAAAACCTCCAAGCCAACATCGACCGCATCACCGCGCAATTCGAGCAACTGGCCAAAATCTTGGATGATAGCCGTTCGGAATGTGTTAGGCTTAGGGCGGAGAATAAGAGACTTCGCGGGCTACTGGAACAAGAGCACGGCTTCCACAAGTCCGATCTTCAACGGATTGTGGCGTGCCTCATGGAGCGTAAATTTCGCACAATTGAGGGCGGCAAGTGTACGAATACAGAGCCAAAATTCGACGCGTGATCGACGGCGATACAATCGTCGCCGATATCGATTTGGGCTTGGAGATATGGGCGCGGGGCCAGCACCTGCGCCTGTATGGCATCGACACGCCGGAAGTCCGCACGCGAGACCTGGAAGAAAAGGCCGCCGGGCTACTTGCCAAAGCGCGCGTGCAAGCCCTGTTGCCGCCAGGGCGCGAGGTCACTATTCGCACGCATAAGGATCGGTCAGGCAAATACGGGCGATGGCTTGTGACTGTTGATCTGCCGGAGCATCAATGCACGCTTAGCGAGCTTTTGATTGCGGAAGGCCACACACTGCCTTAAATGTGCGCACGAAGCGTTCGCCCGTCTCCAACGTGCGCGGCGTGTCGTCCCGGTGCCACGACGGAAGATCTTTGCGCAATTCATCGCACGCGACCATATAGGTGCTGTGATTAGTCTCGAAGGCGTCCAGCCTCGCGCATCCGCTTGATAATGTCGTCAGGACCAACAGGGACATCAGCCCTAGCCTTGTTCGCGTCATCTTGCATTCTCCGTATGCGGTCGGCCTCTTGTGCTTGCAGCCGGTCAATTGCGTCTCTGATGCCCTGCGCGCGCCAGCGAAAAAGTCCCGCGATGGCGACAAAGATCATGCCTAGCAGGACTATGGCCCGCGTCATCGGGCGGCACCGCTTAGACGACTGGTCAGCGTGGCGAGCTGAGAATTGATCGCCTTAATGCCTTCCTCGATGCGGCCAAGCTGGATCGCTTGCGTGTTGGACGCGCTTTCCAACGCCACGAAATCCCGCTCAAGTCTTTCAATGTTTTTTGTGTTGCCGTCAATTTGCGCTTGCATCGCTGAAGCATACCAAACGAACGCCGCACCTTGCACGGCCAGGCCGATCAGGACCGTGAGCGGGATTGATTTCGATACGTGCCATTCGGAGGGCGCGGGTTCGTCGGTCATGTTAGCCACCGTATACGTTTAATCCGAAAGAACCAGTGCCGCCAAAGCGGATCGCATTGACTGTGCCAGTGGGCGTTGTGACCGTTCCGGTTCCTCCGTATATATTGAAATTAACAACCAAGTCACCACCGCCAAAGGTGCCGGTTCTTTCTCCACCTGCGCCCGATGCTGCATAAGCTCCGGTCAAAAAGTTGATTGAAATATTTAGTGTTGCCGACTCATCGCCTGATGTTGTTAGGTTTACAATTGTTTCGGCCGTCGCCCACGTGCTTCCATTGTCGTCTGATAATTCAACAGTCAGCGTGCCATTGACCACGCCGCCTGCACACATAATAGATGCCTGAGTATCAAGATTTGTTATGGTTGGAGAACCAGCATTTACGCGAGCAATAAATGTATCCAACGCCGCCGCTTGTATCTTTGGCGCGCCCGCTGAACCTTCCGTGATTGCCACCGGATTATCGCGCAAGGCCGTTAAGAGCGGCTGCGTGATCGGGCTGTCCTGGTCAATTTCCGCGTTGGTGATTGTGGTGTAGGTGGTCATGATATACGCCCCGCGCTTTCTCCGTCACTCAGTAGCCCCGCCGCGTTGCCGACATAGCAATTCCGGAACGGTGCGTTTTCATACCCCGGATAGTCCGGCGCATCTGAGGCCATCACATAATGGATGCGCCCATAAAGTGTCGTGTCTTCGGCGTGATACTCAATAACTTCACCCGGTACAACCTCTTCCGCGCTTGTGATTGTCCAATATCTAACCCGCCGCGCGCCGTATGCGTCTACGTCGAGATAGTGCGATATGGCTATAGTGTCACCAATCCAATACGCGCGGTCCTTTGCATCTAGCCGGAATTTAATTTGAGACGGAACATCGACATATCGTCGGATGATCTTCGAGGCGGTCGTCTCTGCAAGTGCGCCAGTCGGGAGCCAGCGGCCAAAAATCTTGCGGATGGATTTCTCGCCGTACTGTTGCGGCCCTTCGCTTGCAAGATCTGCATCGACGATCAGGCTTGCGTAGGATTTAACGTCAGTGACGGCCCGGACGAAATTATCGCGCGCATACCAGATCCATACCTGTGATGCACGCTGGCGCGGCATTTCCTGGTATGAAACGGAACCTGCAACAATATTCGCGCTGTCGCTAATTACCGGCGGTTCCGCCTCAATCCCGCGAATTGTCTTAACTTTGACCAGCGCGTCACGCTCGTCCCACCAAACATATACCAGCGCTTGTTCCTGCAACTCTGACACAAGTTGCGCAACGCTGGTCGGTTCTGTGATCAGGGTTGAAAGGCGGTATGCAAGCAAAAAATCATCGATCTCAGCTTGCCACCCGGCAAGGTCCAAATAACTTGCATCAATGCCGCCGTATGTTTCTAGGAGATCTTGCAAGATCGGGTAGAATAGCTCGTCGGTATAACGCAAACACTGTTGCACGCTCGCTTCCGCGTCATGCTCTGCCGCTGTCGTGCCGTCGCTTCCCCGGTCTGTGATCGTGAATGTGATGCCGTTCGCGCTTGTGCTTACGGCGCTATAGGTCATCAATTCATCGCCGATGCGAATAGTCCCGCTTGATGCATACTCAGAGACCAGCGCGCCCGCGACTTCGATGCTTGTCTGGCTTGCGTCAATTGCAGCGAATAGTTCGCCCGGGCTCGCGATCGGCGCTTGTGCTTTGCGCTCTTCGATCTTGGCCAGCACGTCCTTTGCTTGCAGCGTGACGCGCCCGTTGCTAGGCCCCGCGATCGATTGCAGGAAATACTGCCGGACCGTCATTTGCGCCAGGCTTTGGCCCGCGTATCCTTCATAAACTTTGACGACGATGTTCTGGCGGTAGCGGTTCCGCACCATCCACCGAGACCAAAAGCTTCCCCGCTCGCGATCAAGCGGATCCCATGCCCGCCCGTCAAGGTATGGATCGACAAGCCGATCAGTGTGTTGATGGTCTGCAAGCGTAATGCTGCACAAGGCCCGATTGCCTAGCCCTTGCGCGTCAGGATTTGCGCCCGCGAGGTTGATGCGCGTTGGGCTGGTCGAGACTGAGACAAGACTTGGGATGATATACGCCGCGCCGTCAATGCCCTGTTCCGCTACGTGACCGCGACTAAAGAAAAGCCGCAACGGCTCGCCCAGGGCATAATTTGCGCCGTCCTGACACGTCGCCCTTGTATTATAACAACGCTCCGCCGCCGGGCCGGAAGCCGTGCAAGGTGCCGCCCCATAGACATTGCCGCACAATGGCTGGACAATCTCCACGAGCTGGACAATCTCACGGCCTGGCGTCGTCTCGGTCATTATGACGTCGCGCCCTTAATCACTGCGAAGTTGAAAACCGGTTGCTCGGTCGTGGTGCCGCCGGTCGTTGCGAATGAGATGTCGAAGCTTGACGCGCCAACCGCCGTGACTGCGATCATATTTAGATCGGTGCCGGACTTTTGGCTAACAATCACAACGTCGGTCGCCGCGACGGTGCTATTCGTCACCGCGAAAGTCTGCCAGCTTGTCGTACCCGCCGCGCTGACTAGCGTGATTGCACCCGACGGCTCGTTGATAGTGACGCCGGTCGTGCGAGATGTGGCCTGCGTAACCGTGCCGCCTGATCCCGTCACGTATCCGATAGCCGCGCCGCCTGAGACTTCAAGGTTCGGAATGCCCTTAAACAGTTCCGCCCGCGTTTGTTTTTTTGTTTCCGTCGCGTCCGTGTCCACGATTGCGTACACGTCGTCGGTTGCACTGTTCGCGCCGGTCAAAGCATTGAGCGCGCTGATTTTAGTGTCTGCCATTAGTCCCAAGCCCTCGCGCGTGTGGTCAATTCAACCTGCATAAAATCCTTGATCCCCATATTTTGCGGGATCGGCACTGCGTCTGTTTGGGAAAAACCGACCTCGCCATAATCCGCCGGACGCCACGCGACCCAGAACGGTTCGGCCTCCACCGCCTTTTGCAAGGTCGGCCAATTGGTGCGGATCCAGTCGGCTTTAAGGTGCGTCCAGGCGTAGGAAGTCGAGAGAAGCGCCCGTTGCTTAGTGCGCCCCAAAAATTCGCCCGTCTCCGAAAGATTGGATCGCAACACGGTCTGCCGTGCAAGATTGATGGGGCTATGCCCGCCATAGATCGCCTGCTGCATCTGCAGGGCTTCCCCGAATTTAACCACGCCGACCGTGGGGTTGGTCGTCGTCGCCGTGATATTGAGCCGCCAGCGTTGCGCGCTCACGCCCTCGAATAGGCAAAAAATCGGGCTGTTGTCAGTGATTGCGCTTGCAGGCGTAACATCGGACCAAGCGGAACCGGTCCAATATTGGATTTTTATGGTGCTTCCCGCCGTGCCGAGCGTATGCGCCGCGATTGCGCAATAGTCCACGGTCGCGCTTGACCCGTGGTCATACTCCCAGGTGGCCGGGATTGCTGATGGTTGCCATAGCTCATACGTCAACGAATTGTCGGGCGCGGCCACATAATAGCCCACCGAGGTGTTGTTGGTGCTTTCGAGCAGTACGGCGCTGTCGTCCTCAAGTAGCAACCCGTCGCCGCCTTCGAGAAGCAACGCCGAACCGTCAAATGCGGTCACGGTTCCGCCCGCCAACCAGTTAAGGCTATGTCCGATGCGGGCTTTTGTGTAGTCCTGAGAAGGCGACAGCGTCACCGTCTTATTCACGCCGCCTGTATGAGATACGAAAACCGTCGTCTGTGTCAGAGCATACGCCCAAAGCCTATCTGCCCCCGCAACGCCGGGGAATAGATCCGCCAGCGCGACGTTGGTTTCCTTTGCCGCGCCTGGGTATTCGATAGAGCCCGCCGTGGTGGTTGGCGCATCGCCGGTCGTCGCCTGCACAAACATGGAAGCCGTGCCGAGGTTTTGGAACGTGATGTTGCTCACATCCGCCTCGGTCAGCTCCACCCAATTTGCTGGCGGCTCATTTAGCCCGGCCTGAAAGATTACAGTCACTTGCCTGCCTGTTTCTTGGCCCAGATTGACCAGATCGCGGTCGCAACGGTTGCGAGGCCGCCCCCGATTGCCGCCACCGTGTCAGCATCGACAACGCCCTTGCCGACAAAGTAGCCGCCGATTGCTGCTGAGAGTGCGCGGATTACGCCCGCGATTTGTTCGCCTGTCATCCCGGATAATCCTTCCGATAGAGTTCGAAATGCGGCCCATCCTTAAATGTCCGCCAGTCCCCGCCCCATACAATTCTCACGCCTTTTTCGTTCGCGACTTCCTTAACCGTCTGCGCGAAATCCTTATATAGCGGCCAATCCCAACGCGCGCGCCGATCCATGATGAATACTACATCGACCGCGTGCCCGGTAAGATGACGGCTTTTGAGCGTGCGACTTGCGCCTGCGGCAAGTAGTTTTCTTTGCCGTTCCAGCGTGCGCAAGCCCTCCGTGATCGTTGCTTTGACCGGATGCCGCCGGATAGCCTCACGCATGACTGCCACAAGGTCAGGATGCACGCCGCGAAGATTCCGCTCCGATCGCGCGTCAAGCTCATGATTTGGGGCCGGGCTCATTGTGGCTGCAAGCTGCAACGCGGCCTGTGTTTTAGGCCCCGCGATGCCATCAACGGTAAGCCCGCGCGAACGCTGAAAGGCCATGATCGCGGCCCGCGTCACTGGCCCAATGATTCCGTCGATAGCCCCGCCGTAATAATCCAGGGCGTGCAGTCGTGATTGTATTTGCTCTTTGGTCATCATTACGCGATACGGAGACGTGCCCCATCCTCCATTGCTTCGTTGATTGAATTAATCAGGCTCACAACCTGATCACGGCTGAACATGTCGCCGCCGCTTAGATTAATCACCGCCGCGGTTGATCTTTGGCCCTCTTGTGTCACTGGTGCGGCGGCTGCACTTCCGCGCCCGACGCCTCCACCTCCACCGCCACCGCCTGTTGCGCCAGCCTCGCTTGTCCCTTTAATTGCATTTACAAAGCCGATGCCCTTGGCGACAACTGCGGCAGCGGCTGCAATGTTAGCCGGGAACGGCAAGTTGGGATCGGACAAGGCTTTAGCAGCGCCTTGCATCGTCGAGACAAGCGCTTGTGCGGCCCCGAATATCTTGGCCATGCGGAGTAGTTTTTTGTTTCGCACGCCTAGCGCTGAAAAGATTTCTTCGGCCCCGCCGATGATTGCACGGAATGAGGCTTGCCGTTCTTTTTCTCGGATTGCAGCGATCGCGGCGGAATAGCGTTCCTGCAATGCAAGCCGATCTGCAACCCTTTTTTCGTCTGATGTCTTTTCGCGTTCGTGATAGACTTCAAGCAATGCAAGGTCGCGCTCATATTGCTGCGTTAGCAATTCCTCGCGGCTCATTAGGTGTTTTTGCAGTCTCAAATAACGCTCGCGCAGCTCATCGCGGCCCGGCGTTGTTGCGCCCGGTGTCGTGGGTGTTGTTCCTGGTGCTTCCGGTGCCTCAGGCGTTGTGAGGTCCGGCTTGTCGGTCATCAATTCTTGAATCTTGCGCCAGCTTTCGAGCGGCTTCACCATGCCTGAGAATGCCGCGCCTGCCGTTGCGGCGGCCTTAACCGCGCGGCCTGCCAGATCTGTTTCGAGCTGATCCGTGAATTGCTTGGTCGCCGCGCCGATCTCTGTGATTTTGTCTCTAAACCCAAGCCGCTCGCGGACGTT
>Ga0099849_1001772_pt1 | contig 10116 bp, 16 predicted proteins | sample CB_VirMetaG_4_FD_78177 | JGI IMG/M metagenome (GOLD analysis project Ga0099849, IMG submission 78177) | Freshwater to marine saline gradient viral communities from Chesapeake Bay - CB_1508_1M Viral MetaG | ecosystem: Environmental > Aquatic > Marine > Coastal | place: USA: Chesapeake Bay... | reverse complement strand
TCTTCTTGTGTTTTCTTTCTTGAAAATGAAAAAGGTGATCCCTCTGCCTTATGTGAGCTGGTCACGACCGTTGATCAAGCCTGGTTCAACGAACCACATAAAAAAGCAATATTCCACATCATCAAGAAAATAGCTCTTGAGTCCGTAAAGCAGTCTTTCATTGTTCCTGGCAGTATTGCTGTTATGGCTCAGAAACTGCTTTTTTCGATGAATTACAAAAGAGAATGTGAATTCGTAGAGCCCGTTACTAATTCGCCGTCAATGTTCTTCAGCGTTGACACTCTCTACCTTGTCATTCCTGTCTGGCGGATCAAGCTTGCAAGGAACCGTCTCAGACAAAATGCTGAAAGGATGATCGACTTTCTTGACAGAGAGCCGGATCAGAAAGTGATAGAAGAGGAAATACCGAGTCTTATTGAAGCCCAGCAGGACATTTGGGATGGTGCGGCAAATTCAACTAAAAGGAGTGATGACTGGAACTCTTCTGTTGACGAGCTTCTTTCACCTCTCCCGCCAGATATGTCTATAAGCACTGGTCTGAAGGTTCTTGATGATGCGATCCAAGGCGGAATTGCAAAGAAAGGATCTCCATATTCTGGCCGTCTCATCGTCATTGCAGCAAGACCGTCAATGGGTAAAAGTACATTCGCCATCCATCTTGCAACACAGCTTGCTGATACGCATGGTGATGTTATCTTTCTCAGCATGGAGATGTCAAAAAAGCAAGTTCAGTACAAGGCGATTTCCTGCTACGACTATATCAATTTATCAAGACAAAGAAAACTTGTAGACCCCATCAGGTCAAATAACCTAAGAAACAGAACATACACACCTGACCAAAGGAAGAGACTTGATGGATATAGAATTTCTCCTTTTGTCAAGCGGTTTCACATCTTTGAGTCCGCCGAAAGTATTGCCACCATCTCGGCAAAAGTCAAGCTGCTTTCAAAAACAAGAGCAAATCTTTCCGCTGTGTTCGTTGATTACCTTCAGCTTATAGAAGGGTGCTCCGGCGACGCAAACAACACAGAGGCATCAAATATAGGCCATGTCACGAGAGCCTTAAAGAAACTTGCCACAAGCATTGGTATTGACATTTTTCTGTTAAGTCAGGTCAATAGAGGTGTTGAAAATAGAAATGACAAGATGCCGAATATGTCAGACCTCAGGGCCTCTGGCAGAATTGAGGAGGATGCTGATATTGTAATGTTCTTGCTAAGACCGTATTACTACGACCAAAGCAAAGACCCCTATGAACTGGCGATCTCAGTTGCCAAAAACAGGCATGGCATCTGTGGTACGCTTGGCTGCGCAATAGACCTTCAAAGTTCCGTTATTTTTGATCGAGTCTCGCTATGAAATTCACGCCTCCCCCGGACTGGAGCAAGATCTTCAAGGAAAGACCTGATCTTGAAAGCCCTGGCTATCAAGAAACCCTCAGGCTGCTTCGTGAAAAGACTGCGGAAGTTGATCCCATTAGGCTCAGGATGGAACGCATACACAAAGAAAGGCAGGCTGACAAGAACAGGGCTAGACGGAAGCCCTCTAATCGTGAAAAGTCAGCTATGCCAGATAGCGTGAATCCTTTGCTCAGCGTCGATAAACGCCGGGGCAAGAATAGGTAAACACTGCGGAGCGTTCTCAAGAATTCCTTGCCGTATCTTCGCCATGTCAAGCAGCAGCGCATGGATCTCGGCTGGAATCTTCAGTTGAGCTTCCATGTTTGTCCTTGTTATATGCCTTGCCTGCGGCGTCTCGCTGCGTCAGGCCCGGCGGGGCCTCCCCACCCTAGCCCTGACTACCACTCGGGCTCATGGCCATCATCGGCTGGCACTGGCTCAAGCATCTCTTCCAGCTTCTGTATCTGAACGGCCTGGAAATCTATTGGCGGCATCGGCAGCCTTCGACAAGAACGCTTGCTGTTGACCGCTGTGGGAATCCCGTTGACCTCGCAGTGTCGCTCGTACCAGTCACGAACCATTGTTGGTGTCACGAAGCCTTGCAGCAGATTGGCCACTGCTGGCACGTCCTCACCCTTCTCAAACAGCAGCTTTGCCGTGACGCGCAGGATTCTGTTGAGACTGCTTGCTCCTTTCGTGCTCATCGGCTTGCCGCAAGGTTGCCAATATGCTAGGCTAGCAACCGTAACTCACTTGAGGGCCAAGCCCTCCTGGCTATGAATCAGGTCGTTTTCACCGAGAAGCAACTTCAGGAGCTTAACGAGCCACTTTCGCAGCATGTCGTAAAAATTCGCACCCAAAGCGGACGTGCGCTGTCATACATTGAAGGTTGGTGGGCCATTCATGAAGCCAATCGTATCTTTGGCTTTGGAGGATGGAATCAAGAGCTTGCAGAAGTTCGCTGCGTGTCTGAACGTGAGAGGAAGATCGGTAGAGACAAAAAGGATGGATGGGGTGTCTCTTATGTCGCGAAGGTGCGCATTACTGTTAATGGCGTGATTAGGGAGGGGATTGGTGCTGGCCATGGCATTGACGTTGATCTCGGCCAAGCCCACGAATCAGCGATCAAGGAGGCGGCTACCGATGCCATGAAGCGAGCGCTGATGACATTTGGTAATCAGTTTGGCCTTGCTCTGTATGACAAGGATCAGCGTAACGTTGAAGATCGTCCGCCGAATCTTGAGCAAGTCTCCGACTCAGAGAAAGCTGAACAGAAGTTTATCACCACTCTGTTTAACAAAATGGAGCAGGTTGGTATTGATGCCGATGGTGTCAAAACCTTGAAGGCCATCCTCCGCGTCAATGAATTTGAGGAAGTCAAGGAGCAGATTCGGCCCAAGCTGATTGAAAAACTGACGCCGGAGTACGCCGTAAATCTCAATGCTGGCAAAAACGCCAGCGGGGAACAGGTTGTTCCGGTTCTCAAGAAAGAGATAGAGAACTCAACTGCTGAACTTGCCAGCAAAGTCGAAGGAGTTTTCGGCTGATGTCAGATGACAGAGAGTTTTACGAAAAGGATGGGCTTCAGTACGCGAGGATCTCAACAATCCTTGGCGAAACAATGCCTGTTTTTCATCCAGAAAAGAGCAATGGTCTTTCCATTTGGCAGCAGCGCGAGCCAGATGCAGCGGCGATTCTTGAAAGAAGTCAAAGGCGTGGAACGCTGATTCACGCACAGGTCGAGGGCTTTCTTGGCGCCGATCAGGCTGCCGCTTCTTGGACGGTCGAAGAGTTGATGTTTTACAACATCCCTGCTTACATCAACTATCTTCAGCCGCTTCTTCAAAATCTGAAGGAGCAAAATGCTGAAGATACCATGTGGCCAGCTTTTAGTGAAACGCCGCTGATGATCGAACAGGAGCTTTTCTGTTCACATGGCTATGCAGGCAAGCCAGACCTCAGGTGCTGGTTTGAAGGCAAGTACACTGTATGGGACTGGAAAACAGCCAGATCCATCAAGGAAGAGGGTGTCAAAAGAAAGCTCAGGCCAATGAGCAGGTACGCAGAAGCCAAGATTCAGGTATCTGCCTATGCCCTTGCTCACAATCTTGATCTGGCGCCAACTGGTAATTATCCACCAGTTGAGCAATGCGCTATTTGCGTTTGCTATGACTGGTGCGAGCCGTTTCTGTATCTGATGTCTATTGATGAAATCAAGAAGGCAGCTTACGAGTTCATCGAGCGCTTTGGCTTTTACAAGGAGCTGAAAAACTCAATCTTTCCCAGATCATTAAACGCAAACAAGCAGGAGGTTTGAAATGATGTCAGCCAGTGTCGATGGCTACGTGACCAAGCAGCCAATCACAAGAGAAGGCGAGTATGGCCGGTATGTTGATCTTGACCTAAGGGTTGCAACTGCCGGCAAAGAGGTGCATTACGTTTCTTCCAGATTTTATGGCAGAAAGATTGGCCCAATCATGCAGTACATTAACAATGGCGACTACATAACAATGTCCGGCTGTGTTACCTCAATAAAGGAGAAGACTAGGGAAAGCGGCAAATACTGTCAGATATACCTGAAGGACGCCTGCTATACGCTGCCGCCAAAGGCCAGCACAGAAGCCCGCTTCAAGGTCGCCCTGCCGGATCGCAACTCAGACCAATCTGAGGATTTGCTTGACGATTTCGGCTTTGACAGCGATAATGATGGCGAGCCCTTCTGATTCGTTGGCAGGGCCTTCATTAGCTTCTAACCGCCAAAACCATGGCACTTTCTTTTAACAACTGTAGTTTCAGCGGCAATGTCGGGAGGGACCCCGAAGCCCGCTATTTTGAAAATGGCAGCGTGGTTGCCAACTTTTCGATTGCCGTCGCAGGCCGACGCGATTCTGTCTTCTGGATGCCTGTAAAGGTATGGGGAAAGAATGCTCAGGTTATTCTTGATTACGTCAAGAAGGGTTCTCAAATCATCGTAAATGGTGAACTTGAGGAGGAGTCTTGGGAAAAAGATGGCAAGAAGAATACCCGCATGACCCTCAACTGCAGGGACTTCAAGCTGATGGGTGGACAAAAACCAGCAAATGGGGGCGGTGGTTCTTCGCGAGCTGCGTCTTCTCCTGCTCCTACACGTTCCAAGACAGCGCAAGAGGTTGATGACATGGAAATTCCCTTCTAATAGCGGGGCATGGCATAGGCTTACATAGCAGCCGACGCTACTCTCTCCCAGGCGCTGACAGGATTACTGCTCGGGCCATGCGGTAATTTCTCAACTGCTGTAGTAATCAGTTGAGCCAGATGCGCCGAGAAGTCGGAGTCTTGATTGAGGTGATGTGGTTCCTGGGCTGATTCATCCCGCTGTGGCATCATCAAGGGTAGTTGCCTGTAAGTCCCCACAAAATGTCAAACAAGAGCGATCCCCACTACGGGGCACTATTGATTGAGCAAGCACGGCTTCATCTCGGCACTGTCATGGCAGGCCAAGATTCGGAGCCGTTTTTTGCTGCAATGCTGAAAATTATAGAAGCCGATGTCCACCATGGCTACCTGACTCTCAACAACAAGCAGGTCAAGTTAAAGGGAATCAAGGACCTTCTCTTTAGCGTTTACTATGGTTTTGGCATCAAGGACATGCCAACATTCCTAGCAAATGTTGTAAAGTCTTCTCTGAAAGAAAAGTCAAAAAACAAATATGGCCATCAGTTTATCGACTGGCTGAAAGATCAAGATCCTGAATTCAAGTTCCCGCAGGAATACTTTGAGTTTCGTCGTGTGATAAGAATGGTATTCTTCAGCAAGAAGATGCCGAAGAAGAACAAAATACTGTGCTACAGATGGGTTAAGTTCATGTATCAAACTGACCCTGGGATGCTTCAAAATATTGGCTGGGACAGGAAATATAAGACGGTTCAGGACTGTTATTACAAGGAAGGATACGAAGAAAAAAGAAAAATCCTCACCCCAATCAAAACCTATCAGAACCCAACAGAGCATCAACTTGATCAACTTGTGGAAAGTCTGTATGCCAGACTTGGCCTTGGCAGAACAAAGTTGTTAGGGTTGAAGCTGATTGATCGCTGCAGAGATGAAGATCCTGCCTGGGACTGGTATTCAGAGTTTGATGATGATCATGCTCCAGCCGGGGCCGAACGGGTCGAGCAGTGACTGGATCACCCTGCGGCTGGATGGCCCGCTCCAGCCCAAGGAGAGGCCCCGCCAGGGCGCTGGCAGGTCGTTCACCTCTCCTCGCTACCGCGCCTGGCTGGCAGCCTCGCAGGCATCCCTCCAGGCCCAGTGGGAAGGCAGGCCACCGCTGGAACACGCCTTGGCCGGCTTTGAATTTCACGGCCATGGCAGAAGTGATGTTGACAACCTGCAAGGCGCCGTGCTTGATGCCGCTGTCAAGGCTGGGGTTTTGGTAGACGACCGATGCTCGCGTGTTCCAGGTGGGATTCAGTGGTGGCAGCCGGCCCCAACCGACCAACAGGCGACGTTCCTGTATCTGCGTCCGTGGTGGCCCCCTCAGAAACGCTGACCGAGAACGTTGCGCATCGGCCAGTTTCAAGCTACTATGGCTTGGTCGTCAACGAGTTTTCACGTTGCCCCGCCGAAAAAACACCGCTGAAGCGGAAACCACCGTTACCACCGAAATGACCGAGGCCACCACCGAGAAGAAGCTGCCCGCGAAGTCGAGCAAGAAAGGCACCCCTGTCAGCCCTGAAAAGCTGATGGAAATTACCTCCAAAATGGAAGGTAATCCGTCTGATGTGATCGCTCAGGCCTGCGGCTATTACACCGAGATCACAACTACCGCAACTGGCGAGGTTGAGGTTCGCGTCACTGTCGAGGACAACTTTGCCTTTATGCAAGCTCTGCTTGCTGCTCAGGGCACCAAACTTGCACCTCCGGCTCGCCCCAGTCGTCGCACCAGCCGTCAGCCGATTATCAAGATCGGCAAAACTGGCAACATCGTTGTTGGTGGTCGTTACACCACGATCGCTGGCTTCCCGTTTGGGGAAGATGTTGAGTCCAAGGTTCGCGTTGAAGCCGAGGCTGGCAAGATCACGATCTTCGCTGCTCCGGCGGAAGACTATTCCTCCACTGAAGCCGAAGAGGCCGATGAAGAGGAAAGCGATCTCGACTTCTGATTCGCAACCTGTCGTTCATTGCCCCGCATCACAGCGGGGCTTATTTTTTCTCCATGACCTACAGGCATCTCAAACAAGCAATTGAATTCAGAAGGATCTTTGGACAGCCCTTCGCAAAAACAAACCACAAGTATCCAGAGTCCGAGGAAATCCGTGAAAAGCTAAAAATGCAGCTTTCGCTGATTCAAGAAGAGGGCAATGAGTTCAATGAAGCACTTGAGATCTGGCAGCGAATGAGCCAAACGCTGCAGAAACCGGAGTCGCTTTATAGATACAAGTCCGAAGTTCTCAAGGAGTTAGCAGATCTTGTCTATGTCTGCTACCAAATGGCTGCCTTCCTTGGACTTGACCTTGATGAGGCCATGGATCGCATTCATAAGTCAAATCTCAGCAAGCTGGATGACAATAGCCAGCCGATCTACAACGAGCACGGCAAGGTGATGAAAGGGCCAAATTACAAGAAGCCTGACCTGCTTGATCTTGTAGAAGAGTCTACCATCGGCCTTAAGTTTTCGGTAAGGGTTGACGGCGTTGATTGGCCGAAAACGCTTGGTGATTTTACTTTGGTGGGACCAGCGAACAATATAGGCAGTTGGCGCTGGTATGAGCGTACCTTTGAGCTTGATGGCGTTCAGACAACAGAAAGGGTTATGGTTGATTCTGGTTTGAACTTTGTTCAGTCGTCCCTGGCTTGAACTCCCTGCCCTCCAGGTTCAGGTTGCCAACCCTGATTTCCTGCATTTTGACCTTAAACAAGGTTGACATGCTTTTCTCTAAGGCCCCGTCGAGGGCTTTTCTTGTTTCCTTGTCCAAGTGGGCCATCCTCTGGGTCAGTGTCTCAAGAAGCCCAGTCATTGAACCAGCAAGTTCGTCGGCAGCGTCTTTCGCTTTAGCGTAGCTTGCTGCTATCTCTTCGTTTTCAGCCTGGCTGAGAGGAAGTTTCATTGATCCTATGGATGGTGATTTCTATCCAGTCTGGATAGGCGTCTTCCAAGTGTCGCAATGCCGATTGATTGCCGCCCGGCCAATGCCGCAACGTGCCGATGGTCGGAAAATCCGCTTCATAGGCAACGGAGAATCGGTAGGAAGCCCTTTCCATCCTTGTATTGTATAGGCGGAACCCAAATCAAGCAAGATGGCGAGAACCGTAAAGGGCAAGACTAGGTTTCCATTTCGGATCACTCTTGTTCCACCGGACAGGGCAGCCCCGAAGCCGCCATGGATCGGCTCGCACCAGTGGAAATACAGGGCAATCTACAACATTAAAATGAAGCTCTTTATACAGATAGAAAAGGCATCGAACAGGGCAAAATGGCAGTGGTATAAATTTTACTCTGTCAGGGGCTATGGAGCGCCTGGGCGGCTTGAGTTTATTTGTCCGTACTCTGGAATGACTGCAAAAACATTAAATCAAGATGAGGCCGCTTCTGCCAGAAGATACTGGGCGTCCTGTGCTGAAAAGTCCAGGCGGATACTTGAATGGCTCAATGCCTTGCACCCAGAAAGGTACTCTCCAGACTTAAATAGCTACCTGCTGAGGCTCATTGTAGTGCCATATAATATAAGAGAAATAGAGACGTATCAACGTAGAAACCCGTTTGTCAAGCCGAAGCCATGGCAAGGTCTGTAAAGTATCACGCAGCGGTCAACAAAGATGGCTGGCCGATCTTCAATAAAACACAAACAGATAATAGAATTGCGCTATGCAAGGCTGCACTTTGTCCAGATAGGACAATGCTGATAAAGTTCAAGGATTGCTACAAGGATGAAGCTCAGATCGCAAAATTCTGTAAAATGCGTTTTCTGTCTGAAGAGTATTTTGATCAGAATGTAAAGGATTTGTCAGAGCTTGCCTGGGGTGGAGTTTACACCAAGTACGATCGTTGCTTGGAAGGTGGATTTTATCCGTTTGTCAGGTGTGTTCAAAGGAGCAGGCCGATAGACACTGGAGTTATATGGATTGGAACGAGGCATGAATATCCGAGGATCTTTGTTGACAACCTTGTTGCCCACTGGATCTGCCCGTACTCAAGGTCGGGGATCGTCATGACCGAGCCGTTTGAGCCGCTGTATCGCACCCTGGAGAACTGGCAGCGGTTGTCCGATCGGCGCTTTTACCCCAGCCTCAGCCTGCCGCCCGTGCCGGATTTGTAAAAATCTGCGTCACCAGCCCATGCAGATCGGTTTTCTGCTAGGCTTGTGAGGCCCAACCAAACAAGGCTAGTGGAACTCGCTGATCCCTCCAAAACTTACAACAACCGACCTCCGTACTATACACCTTGGACCCCAAAAACCTTACATGAGAGAATGATGGTTGAGGCGGAGGCAGTCGTCAGGTACAACTGGCTTGATGTTGCGCTTCACGATAAAGCGAAGATTGAAGAGGCACCTTATGATCATGTCTATATCTGGATTGTGACAGAGACGGGCTCTCACCTGATCCCGATGTACTGCGAGACAAAAGAAAAGCTAAAGATTGAGGGAACTCAGTACACCTTCATAAGTCACGGAATTTACAATTTTGTCACCAGGAACAACACGACGCCGCTCTGCAACCTTCCTGATCACAGTTATTACCTTGTAGTCAAGAGGCGTACTCCTGATGGCGGTGACATCATCCCTGTTGATTTGGATTTATTTTTGGACCTTGTTAGTCTTGGCCGCTGGGCCTGGAGCGAAGGGGTAGGGGTTGTTTGCGTGAGTCGGCCCGTTTGACAGCCAGCCGCTTTTGTCCTACAGTTCCGGCTGCTGCAATGCAGCGCCACCAACAAGCTCCACAGCCATGATCCGCAAGTTTCCCCTCGTTGACAACATGCGCCGCTATGGCGGCAACTTTGTAAGCAAGCTCGCTGATGCGATGGTTGCTGCCGATCCTGTCAACTTCGACAGGCTCTGCGCTGCTTTTCCCGACATTGTGGAAAAGTACAGCGAACCTGTCGCCTCCTGATTGCATAGCGAAGCTGTTATCAACTAAAACAAAGCATTCTTGCTATTGACTCTAATGATTGACTACCCTGAGTACGAACGCCAACAGGAGTTGGCGCATCAAGGCGATCATGTTCTTGAATACATGAAAGCCGTGTTTAATGACTGGCAACCGGCGCACGACACTCTGGCAAGCCTCGATCGGCGCGTCTACAAGGACACTGACGCAGGCATTGAAGTCAGCTTTCAACTTGACGACGGCACCTGTATCTGGTCAGGGGACAAACGTGGTGACGACTCTTCACTTGTCCCTCGGGTTCATCGCATTGGCTTCAGCAGCATCGTCGAAGGCTCTGACGCCGCAGTCCCCCTGCGATGGCTCGATCTGTTAGACGAATCGCTTGACTCACCAGACAAGGCAGTCGCTGAGTTCAACCGACTAGCCGATGAAGTCAACGATGAAGCCTGTGAATTATGGGTCGAAGAGCACTACCTACTCTAGGACGACTCAGATGGCTAATCTCACCTTCAACCTGGCGCGAATCCACACTATGGGTAGGCCTGGTAGGGTTTACGTAGGGATATATGGGGGAATAGGCGTGGGGAGTAAGCTCTACTCAGCCTTGAATCAGCGGGCCGAAGGCCCG
>Ga0099849_1001771_pt1 | contig 10118 bp, 5 predicted proteins | sample CB_VirMetaG_4_FD_78177 | JGI IMG/M metagenome (GOLD analysis project Ga0099849, IMG submission 78177) | Freshwater to marine saline gradient viral communities from Chesapeake Bay - CB_1508_1M Viral MetaG | ecosystem: Environmental > Aquatic > Marine > Coastal | place: USA: Chesapeake Bay... | reverse complement strand
TAACAATCAGTGAGACATGATCCTTGTGGATGAGAGGTCTAATTGTTATGAAAACTATTGTTTTCTTTCTTTATGGTGCTGTAGATATTATTAATTAAGGTGCTGTCCAAATTGCACAATATCCTGATCTACCAGCACCAGCATCCACGTGTGATGTCCTTCTATCTGCATATCCAGTACCTGCATTATGCATTGAATTATAAAGAGTATTAAACGTAACATTTTGTTCTACTAAGGAAAAAATAAACCCTGGTAATGAAGGTATCATTAAACGAAGTATAATACTCATTTCTCCACTAGGTGTATTACCAGAAGAACTTCCGGAATTTGAATTTGCTGTTCCTGTAGCTAAAACTGCACGTGTTGCTCCACCGCTAGATGTAAACGAACCTGATGAACCTGTATTACTCTGGTTCCAAGTTGCACCGCCCCCACCAGAAGCATTAAAACCAAAAGCAGATGAAGTTCCTCCAGTACCACCATTACTGTCACCAGTACCTGCACTTCCTCCATTACCAATAGTAATTGAATTTGAAGAGCCTGGAGTAACTCCTGTAATTAAACCAAAACCTTTTCCAGCTGCACCGCCACGGGGTAGATCTTCGGCTCCGCCACGAGCACCGCCTCCGCCTCCGCCAGACAAAAATACTAATGCTCTTGTATGACCGGATGGCATTGTAAGAGTTCCATTGCTACCAAATAAGTGAACTTCTTGGAACAATGGAAAATTTTGCAATTGTACTTCATTAGCATTCACTTGAAAAGCAATATCATTTAATCCTGTTTGAAAATTAGCTTGAGTAGTTGTTGTAGAAGTAAGTAAATCATTTACTGCTGTTAAAGTTTTTCCATTAATTGACATATTAATAACCTCTTATTGTTCCGTATATTGTATCGCCACTAGTTAAACCTGCCCATACAACTTCATTTGCAGTAAAAGAAACAAGGTAAGGATTTCTAGGCGCTGTTGTTTGTAAACTTACAGGTGGAGATAATAGTTGAGCTGTTAATTGAACACTAGTTACTGCTTCAAAATTTTCTAATATGTTATAAGTATTGCTAGAATCATTACCATCATACACATAACTAAAATCTTCTGTTAATACAGCTGCATACGCTTCATACTCTACAGAACTAAGTGTAGGATTACTACCATTATCTATCCCTGTAGCAACTGTAATTAACTCTTCAAATTTACCATTAGTGCCTGTTGAAAACCTTGCTGCTGGATCAATAGGAGATGAAATAACAGATCTTGAAGAATAAAATGGATCATTATCTGCAGTATCTGCATTGTAAATATCATTAGTAGTTGAACGAGTATTATAAAATTGGTTAGTGTTAGCAGTATGATGATCTTTTTGAAAAAATTCTACTGTACTATTAGTGTGAGTAGCCGTTGGATAATAAAATCTACGTTCTTTTACTTCAACACCAACAGTAACTGGATGTGTAAAAGTTAAAACATCAGTATCAGTAGTTCCTGTAAGATTAGGATTAACAGTAAAATTATCAGTTGTAATTGGATTAGTTTGGGTTGCAATATTTTTACCATCAATAGATAAAATATTTTTTGAAGTTAAAATAAGGGTATTAACTTGAATTTTATCTGAAGTAATAGTATTTTCAACAATTACATTACCATTAACTTGAGAGTCACCTCGAATAGTTACATTACTAAATTCAGCATTACCTGTATCACGTTCTATAATCCAACCAGAAGAACCTGTAACATAATTATCAGATGCAATATCATCTCCAAAAGTTACTCGACCAGAAGGTGTTTGTAATACAGTTACTGTTTGAGTTCCACCAAAATCACTTTCTGTAAATAAAAGTTCTGCTTGCCAATAAGCTAATGTAGTGCTTGTAATTGCAATTTGAACATTATTTGTAGACCATCCAGCGCTTAATCCAGTAACTGCTCCTGTATCAAAATTGATGCTTGTTGCTGAAGGATTTGACGGTGCTGTAGCCTGTGCTGAAGTATAATATACAATTTTAGATGTTTGTCTTGGTGGTCTTTTTCTAGCTTCATATTGTTGAGAAATATTAGAACCACTACTATGAGTCCAAGTTACTGTAAATAAACTACCACTAGTATCAGTAGTTACTGTAATATTTGAATTTGCACTAGAAACTGCACCAGATAATACACCTGATCCGCTAATGCTAACTGTATAATTTTCATTATCTGTAGTTGTACCATCTGTAAATACTATAGTTCCTACAGAAGTTTGACTAGTAGGCCATCCTGCATCAGATTCTTGTTCAAATATAGGAGAACCTGTTAAATTAATTTTAGCTCCATAAGCATTTTCACCAGCTTCTCCTTCTTCTCCTGTTAATCTTTCAGGAGTAGACCATGAAGAACTAAAACCAACCCAATTACCTGTATTATTAGGTCTACGTAAAGTAAAATTAGTTCTCCAAGTAAATTGACCAGCAGGAAGACTACTTGGATTAACGGTCCAACTACCAGTTGCTACTGCTTCTCCATCTGTATTATAACCAACATTAGATAAAGGAATTGTAGGCGAAGTTGTTGAATTTTGATAAAGGACTACTGTAACATAAGCATCTCCATCATCTCCCGCAGGGCCTGGAGCACTAATTAATACAGGTGCTCCCCACCTATCAGAATCTATTGTTGAAGTTGCTCCAACTACAGCATCTGCAATTCTAACTATCCATAAATAATCACCTCCAGAGCTTGGAGGTATATTTCTCCAACCATTATTTAAAGTAGGTGTTAAAGAAGCTGTTGCATAAGTATAAAGTGCATCCGTATCAGGAGGAGATGGTGAAGTTTCTGAAGAAGTTCTTATATAATAATTAGCAATTGCTTCATTTAAAGAAGTTGATTCTGCTTCTACAACATTTGACCATTTATCAATTGTTACTGAAGCTGTATTAGTTTTACTAATTACTGCTGCTCTACGTGAAAATAAAGTATCAGTTCCAGAAGGTATAGTAGTATACCAACCGTTATTATTAGCAGCTCCATCAGAAAATAAAAATTCTTCACTATCAAAAGTATAAGTTCCAGTTATTAATGGTGCAGAAGTAGGTGCAGTTGTTGCTCTTTGATAAATTTCAACAGTTGCTGTATTTATACCGTCTAATGCTCTATTAAATACCGGAGTTAAATTTGAAGATTCAACAAATTCTGAATATCTTAAATCAATAGTTTTGGATCTAATTCTATATCTAGTTGCAATATCTGCAACTGGTGGTACATAACTAAAAGTTGTTGTTCCAATGGGTACAACTCCAATACCTTGATATGTTGCACCTGCATCTATAGTAGATTCTATTTGATATTCAGTAATAGTCACATCGTCTGCTTCTGTCCAAGATAAACTAACAGAAGTTACTGCAGCTTCTGATTCAAGTTTAGAAGCTGTAAAATTAGTGGGTGCAGGAACTGCAAAATCAAATACTGTTTCACTAGCTACTGCTTCAGAGGTATCTGTATCATAAATGTAATCAGCTATATCAAACTCTAAACCTTCTAAACTAACAGTTAAATCATTATTAATACTAGTATTAGTTATTCGAATATATTTGCCGGTATTTAAATCTGTATCATTAGTTCTAATTTTTTGAGTAGAAGGAGAAAGTAATACTACATCTCCAGGTTCTCTAAAAACTGCACTATGTGCTTCTTTCCATTTATAAACAGGACGTCTGGATTCTTTTATTTCAGCTCTTGCAATATAATTTGCTGCATAACTATTAATAACACCATCTAAATCTAAAACACCTTTTAAAACTAAATTAGAATCAAGTGCTAACAAATCAGTATCATTTAAAATTACAGAATCTTTTGTAAAATCTTTAGAAGCATTTGCATAATTAACTGTTATTCTGTTTAATTTACTATTTGTATCAGGTTGTTGAATTTCAACAAAACCAATAATATCTTTTTCAGTTATAGTATCAACAGAATGTTGTTCATTAGTAAATCTTTCATCTGGTATATCAATTTTAATTTTACCAAGAACATCTCTATATAAAATTGATCCTGGAATAGTATCTAATACCTTAGAAATATTTGCAATATGATCTTCTTTAGTATCAAGAATACCATTAAATTCATGCTTAATAATATTACGAGTAATACTTCCTAATATTGAAGTTCCTTGATCGTGTTGAGTTAAAGTTGCATAATTAATTGTGTCTTCTTCATCATTATTCTCCGCTGGAATAAAACTTCCTAAAGAACCGTAATTTCCAGTTATAGTATTTCTAGGATTAGAAGATTCAAAAAATTTATTACTAGCTCTTTTATCATTTTCTAATGTAAGAGTTGTACTTGAAATAACAGTATCTCTAGTGAGTCTAACAAAACCAGATCCACTACCACTAAGTTTAGTTCCTGATTTTAATCTAATACTATTGGTAGCTGATGCATCGGTAAAAGTAGATTGTCCATGAAGTTTAACTTTTAAATTTCTTAACAATAGTCGACGTCTATTGTTTTTAGTAATAACAACGCCTTCCCCTTGTAAAGAATCTATTTTGTCTCCTAATACTCTACGTTTAACTAAACCTGTAAAACGAAGACCTAACCTTCCTCTTATGTGCCATCTTGTTCTAGAAGGTGGGGTAGACTTAGTACTATCTCCTTGTCTAAATGTAACATCAGGATCAGGAGCATATGATGCGTGCATACTAGAACGAGAATATCTTCTTGTTATTGTTAACGTATAATTACCTGCTAAACCACGAACTTCTTTAGGTAAATAATTAACAATATTATAAGTAGCATCTAAAACGTCGCGACCGTCATCGCCACCAAAACCTCGACCTAAAGTAAAATCATGAGTAATTTGAACTTCTTCAGTATCTTCTACAGTAAATTGTGAAGATTCTAAAAAAACTTTACCTGATACGCTAGCGTTAGGTTGAACAACATTTTCAGCATTTAATATTGCAATATTCCAACTATCTAAGTCTAAATCATCAGAAGTAAGTCCTGGACCTCGATCAGAAGGTTGTGTTATATAATCTAACAAACAACGAACAGCATTATTACTAAAAGTTTTTGTTGTTGATACTCTAAGTTCACCACCTGGAGTTAACACTGTAAAATCTAAGTCGTCAGCATTACTTCCTGTTGCAATATTTGTACTTGCAGAATCACCTTCTACCCATTCAACAGGGAAAGAAAAAGTTCTATTATCTCCACCAAAAGTAGAAGAACCTTGAGTAGGAGTATCTGTAATTCTAAAAGTAACTAAAGTATTCTCATGATCTGTAAAACTAATAAGATCATTTTTTATAACATTTTCAAAACCATTATTTGGAGTTTTAAGTGCCATAAAGACACCATTAATCCATGCACTTCTAACAGAAGTAGTAGTATTATAAGTTGTTGTTGAGTTCCAAAGACCCCAAGAATGATTAACATCTATATCTATATCTAATTCTTGATAACTTGTTTGTGTTATTTCTGCATGTGTTACATCAGGCGTTTCTTCAATAGTTGGAACTTTTTTACCATGTATATAATATTGAGCAGTAGGTCGACCCCCAAATTGAGGATCGTTTCTATTCATTCTAAAAAATTCAGTAGAATTTACTATATCATTAAAAGTAGAGGTACTAGGTAATATATCAGTATCATTAATATTGGCTTGACCTACAGCAGAAACATTTCCACCATTTAAATCTACATAACTTTTAACATAATCGAAAAAAGGTTGTTTAGCAGATAAATTACCATCTTCTTCTCTTAAAACTAAAGAATTTTGATCAACATCCATTGACATAACAGCTTCAATAGGTGAAAAACCAAGTATTCTTTGTAATACTAAAATTTCATTTTTTCGGCTAGAGTCACTACCACTTAAATTACCAAAAAGAGCTTCATAAGTTTCTGGGTTTTGAGAGTTAAAATCATTAATTACGTGCACAAGAACTTCTTGAGCTTCAATACGAGAAAAACCATATATATGAGGAACTGAAACATTTGAGCCTGAAGTTTTTATATTTCTTGCAGCATTTCTATCAATAAACTCTTGCCTTTGTTGAGCCATAGCTCTTTTCATAGCACGAGCTTTATTGGCTTGATAGATGGTAGAAGCAACTGTTATAAAAGCTTTTAATATAGTAGATTGTGCTACTTCTTTACCAAAGATTACGACTGGATCCGGCATATTTTAACCTCCTCCCCACCTAAGATTTGTTTGATTCTCTGTATTAAAAGATCTGTCAAAACAAGTATCATTAGGATGCGATGCTTTTTGACTTGTTTCAGTTGTTACTCTTTCTGTAACTTGTTGAAGTTTTGCTAAAGGACCAGTACAAGTTATATCTATTCTTGGCTCAGGAAATTCATTATCTCCTTCATTATAAAATCTAACAGCTGAAATATTTCCTTTAAAAACACCTAAATTTCCTGGAATAACTTGTAAATCAGAGTCTATTAATTTAACACGAATTTCAACAGATACTCCTGTTGATTCTGTTTCAAATCTTGATTTTAAAGCAAAACCAACATCAGCTAAAGTAAAAGAAAATATATCTCTATCTACAATGCCTTCTGCTCTAGGCGGTGTTAATTCTAATATTGTACCATTTGCACTGTAAGTTCCATTATTACCATCAACAAAATCATAAGGAGCAGTAGTGTATTTTAAAGCACCACCGCCTGTTGTTAAATTAATATCTAAAAGAACAATTGGAGTAATTTCAGTATTAAATTGTTGATTACCAAATGCATCTAAAATAAAAAGATAATTACCATCAGTATCAGTAGTTCTTGTACCATCTGTATCAACTTGAGCTAAAGCAATAGCTCCCATTTCCATTCTAAGTTTATCATTTACTTGTTTTGAAAGCATAATTTAGTCTCCAATAACATTACAGCAAATAAACCATCTTTAGTCCAAGAATTACATGTTAAATGAAAACCAAAATGTTCTGCTATTCTTTGTTTTTTCTTAGGCATATATGTCCAAATTTCTGGATAATTATTTTCTTCAGCAAGTCTTTTCATTTCAGGTAAAATTTTTTTCATTGTATTATGAGTATATTTATCTACGTCAAGATGCGCTTCAAAACAATTTCCTTTTTTATTTAATCTTTTATAAGTAAACATTATACTATCTTCTCAATAAAAGTCCATAAAATATTTTGAATAAGACCACTAGAATAAGTTAAAGCAGTTGTTTTTGTATCATGAACTACAGTTATAGCTACAGTATCTGATAAAGTAATTAAATTAGAACCAATATCAGTATAAGTATCACCTTTAGCAATAACAGTATTATTAGTTGCACTAGTAGCATAAGCAGTTGTAATACCTGTATTTAATGTAATAGTATTACTTGTAGTTGCTACTACTGAATAAACTTTAGTGCCATTACCTAATCTAACAAACCACCCAATTGGAATATCATGGGTGGCTGTTAGAGTTAAAGTTTTAGTACCTAAAGGAATAGCACTTGAAACATCTATAGTATAAGTATTATTAGCAGGTGCAGTTAATCCTAAATTTTGAGGCATAGCAATTTTAAAAGAAGTTCCAAAATCATACAATGCCAAGTGAGAAGATAATGCTCCAAAAACATTATCTCCTTTACCACCTGAAAAAGTAATTTCTAATTCCCAACGTTGCGCTCCAGTAATATTAGAAAATCTTCGTAGATTTTGAGTATCTGTTACAAAAGCTGGCTTATTACTACGAATCGTAAGCGGTGTAATATAATCAAGATCTACACCATTTAATCTTGTCGTTGTCATATTAAGCTCCTGTTGCTAATAGCCGTCTTTCGGCTAAAACGGATTGAGTTTGATTAATTAATTGTGGAGTCATCTTTTGAACTTCTCTACGAGTAGCATCTGAAACATCACCAACAATTTGTACTTCTAAATTAACAATTGAAGCACCGTTAGCACTTTTATTTCCAAATACTGCTGCTTGCTGAGTTGGATTTAAAATCATTTCGCCACCATGAGCAATACCTGGAACAGGCGCACCTAAAGGACCAGGAACCATGCCTCCAGAGGCTAAATCAAAATTCATATCATTAAAAGTTAAAGGATGAGCCGTTTTTTGACCACCGCCAAGTAAACCAAAAACACCACCAAAAGAATTATTTAAACCACTGAAAATATCTGAAAAACCGCCATTTTCTTTGAAAGCTTTAAACATTTCATCTGAAAATTCTTTAGCTAAACTATCAAAAAATTGATTAACAATTGTACCAGTAAAACCATCTATGAAACTTTTAAGTATGCTTTTTGTATCTCCCTCACCTTCAATTACTGCTCGTTTAATAGCATTAATAAAGGATTTACCTGCTGCTCTTCCAGCTTCACCAGTGTCAACACCAGACATAACTCTTTCACCAAAAGAAGGCCCTTGAATTCCTTTACCATCCTCTTGATTTTCAATAATAGTTCCTAATTTATCTCTTAAAACTTTTTCTGTTATTTTTTGATTTTCAAATAGTTTTGCCATTAAAAGCATATCATTTTGTTTTGCAGCTTCAGCAATTCGACTGTTAACATTTTGTAAAGTATCTAAAGCTAATTCAATTGTAGTTTTAGCAGAATCATTTAATTCTTCAAACTTATCTTCTTTAACTGTAACATTAAGAAGTTTTCTTAAAATGTCTACAGTAGATCCTGTAGCACTTCCATCAAATTGAGCAGCAGATCCTGCCATACCGCCTACATTAAATTTTTGACGATTAATAGATTCTAACAATCCTCTGTTACGAGCAGTAGACTTAGCGTTAACTACAAATTCACCGTTAGATAACATTGCAGGAATAGAGTCAGAACGACCTGTTCCTGGGCCTCTTACTCGGCCACCTGAGGCAAGATTTAAAATTTGACCAATTTCAAGTTTAGCCATATCTATGCCAGGATTAACTTCTTTAAGTCTAGCAAAGCTAATGCCTTCTCTTCGAGCTACTGCTACACCGCCTTCCCCTTTTTTAACTTTAGTTTTATTATTAGTAAATTTTGGAAGAGCTGTATTAGCAAACTTTTTAATTGTTGTAGCATCACTTGATCTACCAGGATTAATTACATCATTATAAAGAGTACTTAAAGATGATATATCTGAATTTGAATTAATTTGTCCTGCAGTAATAGATTTGTTTGTAAAATAAGTTACTAAAGCTTTAGCATTTTCTGATTGAGATGTTCCTAAAAGATCAGGATTATCTAAATATCCTATATCATCATAAATATCTCGTCCAGTATATTGAAGCCAACCTCTTCCTCTATATTTCCAACCATCGTCTATTGATGTATTTCCTGCACCTGCTTTTAAATATTGAGTGCCTGCAGCAGTTAACATATTAACTGTATTTAAAGCAGTTTTTAAATTAGCATTTTTATATCTTAAACTTACATCAGTATCAGAAGCATGTTTTTCTTCCATTTCTCTAAAAAATGATTGATAAGGTACATCATCTGTGTTTGCTTTACCATTTTTTTTAAATCTACCATTTTTAAAATAGTAAGCTAACATTTTTGGATAAACATTTTTAAAAAGAGAAGAGCCGTCAAATTTGCCTAATCGTTCTCTTAGCTCAGTTATTTCAGGTCCAATTTCTTTTTGAACACTACCTAAACCAACTGCTAATCCACTTTTAGTTTTAACTCCAAAATCTCCAAGAGAATTAATAACTTTTAATTCATTATCAGTAAATTTTTTATTTGAATATGGAAATGTTATTTGACCACCGTTACTAAATCTACCACCAGCTCCTCCAGGATTCCTTCCACCATTAATAGCAGATAACAAACCTAAATTACGAGAAGTAGCTTTAGCATTAACAACAAATTCACCATTAGACAAATAAGCAGGAATACTGTCAGATTTACTAGTGCCTGACCCAAATACACGTCCACCATTAGCAAATGTTTCAGGAATACCTTGTTGAAGCATTGCACTTCTTGAACGTTGAGTTTGTGCATCAAATAATCTTTTAGATTCTGCTTTAAATATAGCTGCTAAAGATGTGAGTGAAATTTTTACTTCAGATAATAATTTTGTACTTTCAGCAAGATTTTGTAAATCATTAGAAACGTCTAGTAAAGTTTTAGAACTATTTTGAATTGCATTAATTGCAGTAATAACACTTTGTGCT
>Ga0099849_1001770_pt1 | contig 10119 bp, 10 predicted proteins | sample CB_VirMetaG_4_FD_78177 | JGI IMG/M metagenome (GOLD analysis project Ga0099849, IMG submission 78177) | Freshwater to marine saline gradient viral communities from Chesapeake Bay - CB_1508_1M Viral MetaG | ecosystem: Environmental > Aquatic > Marine > Coastal | place: USA: Chesapeake Bay... | reverse complement strand
TGGCAAACTCTTTTGCCATCCTCTTGTGCATGTCCAAAGGAGACTTCTCCATATACTCGCCTTTTTTATTCTTTAGGCAATATTTGGTCATAAAGACATTTGTGGCGAGTTCGTCGCCTTGGAAGTATTCTAAGGTAGCTTCCCGCACCTGCTGTTCTGTATACATATTTACTTTCCTTTTCCTGACGTTCTGAAACTTTTATATTTATCTTTTAAAGTTTGTGCCTGCTGTTTAGTCGTCTGTGTCACGATTTGACCTGGGGCTGAGCCGCTTGTCCCCATAACTTTAATTTTTACATTGGCTGTGTCCATAAAGATTGGATAAACCAAGCCATCGGGTCCGTTTCTATTCTTTGCAATAAAGATACGCCCCTCGTTTGCATTCTTATCTTCAATAGTTCTGGACAAAGAGAAGATGAAGTCAGCAACGAAACACTTATTGTATGCTTCTGAAATTGCCTCCATTGTAATCACCTCAGCATTGAGACCGCTTCGGTTTGTTTGCGATGCTGTCCAGATTGGACAACCATAGATTTGAGAAAGTCCACGCAACTCTTCATAAATAGATTCAAGCTCGTTTCTTTTCTCCCTCTGAGCACTCACTGGCTTCAAAAGGTCGGCATAATCAACAATAACCATGCCAATGTCATGCCCACGCCGAGTCAGCTTCTCCAAATGAGTTTCAAGAGTCTTTGTAGTGGCTGATTTTGTAGGATATTCTTTTACAATAAGATGCCCTTCGACCTCTTTAATTGCATCGTAAATCTTTTCCTTGTTGGCAAAAGTACTAGACAAAGGAATACCAGTGATGCAACTATCATAACGTGTTGCCACCACAGTGTCAGCCAACTCAAGTGTATAGTGGACAACTGTCTTCCCCTCTAGCACAGCCTGAGCGCCAAGGTGAACGAGTGCCATTGACTTGCCTGCTCCCGTAGGAGCAATACAGACACCAAGCTCTCCAGCGCCTAGACCACCACGAGAGATAGAATCCACCTGCTGCCAACCTGTGGTAACTGGATTTCTCGCTTTAATCTGAAACCGCTTTTCAAAGTCAGCAATATAATCATACCCAGCATCATTATCTGACCCTAGATTAAGTGCATCATTAATTGTTTTGCTAATCTCATCAAAGCTAGAACTTTTAATCAGACCGACACACTTGAGCATTGCACTTTTGAGCTTCTGCTTTCGACAGAAGTCCAAAGAAACCTCTTTAATATGCTCAGCGCCATCCACCTGCTCTGGTGATGCATAGACTCTTGCAAAGTAATCTCTAATCTGTGTTCGAGTCACTTCGTTGGTACCGAGAAACTCCGAGCGCACAATCGTAGCCATTGTATCTCGTGATGGGTGCTTGCCATATCTAGCTCTATAATCAAACACCTTTGAAACAAATTCTTTTAAATATTTTGCTTCTAGAAATTCGTAATCCAGAACTTCACTAATCTGGTCGGCAAAAACTCTATCGTCGAGGATGAGTTGCGCCAAGCCTTCTTGAAATTTGGGTCCGTAATGTGAAAAGTCATTTTTTTCCTCAGCCATTGCTGCTCCCATTTCATCTCCTTTTACTTGTATCAGTATATATCAGACTCGACCTTTTGTCAAGCACAAAATCGCTGCATTGTTTGAAATAAATCTTCCCAGTTTCCATGTCCGAACCCATCAGTTATCATCATCTTTCTTATCTCTGTCTTGTTGAATTCGTCGATGTACTCTTCCAAGATATTATTAATTCTCATCTTACCCTGAACTGGAATACTGGGAACATAAAGCTGCATGATTTTATAATTTGTCTTAACAAGCTCAAAGTTCTCTACAATATTAGAATATGCCGCTGCCTTTGAATCAACATTCTTGCAGTAGTCGTAAACATAATCTAGTGTATAGGACTTTTCTTCTGAGAGAAAGGGTAGCCTATTGGCAACCGTCTTCAAGCCTACACGACCCACCCCAGGCAAATTATCCGATTTGTCACCTGCGATAGCCCTAGCAAGTGCATAGTTGACTGGGTGGATTCCATCTCGTTCAGCAATTATTTTTTTATTTAAAGTCTCTTTCTGAATGGGTCTATACAGTACCGTTTCATTGTCACAAAGCTGAATGAAATCTTTATCCGATGAGACAATAACTTTCTGCCAGCCCGAGTATTTCGGAGATTGAACAACGAAAGAAACAATATCGTCTGCCTCAACAGCATCTTCCATCAACTGAATCACTGGCATCTCATTTAGATACTCAATAACCCTTTGCTGTTGCCAGATTTTATTTTCTACTTCTTCAGCCTCAGATAGATTGCGAATATCACGATTTAATCGGAGCGGCTTGCGCCCAGCCTTATAGGTCTTAACAACAGACTTTCGACGCTTAGAACCACCAGCACCATCCCAACAGATAACAATCTGGTCTGGCTTAGTTTCTCTACACAGCTTTTGTAAGGATTGTAGAAATCCCTTAAGACCACCAATTGGTTGACCATTGGTGGATAGGCTGGGATTTACAATGTAATTCCTAAACAAAAGATTAAGAGCGTCAATAACCAATAGTCTTTGCATTTTGTTCCTCTATTTTGTAAGTGCCCCACTCATTTGGAGCAATTGTATAAACTACTTTTTTAATTCCAACAAATTTCATAACTTCATGACACATTTTACAGGGCTTGCTTAGACGCCAGTCACCCTTTCGATTAACCCTAGCCACATAAATTGTGCCACCTTGAGTTATAGACTTTTTAAGTCCAAGAACACAAGACGTTTCAGCGTGATGTGTCGCTCTACCTTCTCGCTCACGAAACCTTTGACCAAAAGATGTGTGGTTGTCACTGTTAGCAGACACGTTTAGCACAGAACCGCCTTTAATTAATACAGCGCCGTGCCTAAACTTGCCATAACTTGACTGCTCTGCAACCTTTGCCGCTATCTTTAGCGCTCTTTGTTCCTTGCACATATAAAAAAGCCCTCGCTTAAGTATACCTTAATATAACATAAGCGAGGGCTGGTGTCAAGGGAAAAAAACGTTAAACAATTATTGTTCACCCCCTTCTTCGGCAACGTCATAGTAGTCGGAAGCGTTACCTTCTCGACTGTCAAAACGAAGAATAATTTCTTCGTCCATCAACTCTAGAATCCTGCCTCGAAACTTCTCTTCTTTAATTTTAGTCATCCATTGAGATGATTGAAATTTTTCAGTAGAACCATCTTTGTGAGTCAATGTATACCATGCTCCGCCTGATGTTAAGTTTTCTGAACCCTTGACAGCCTCTAGCCAGCTTTCCTCATCTTGAACCCCAACGTCATCACCCCAGAGAATCTTAAAAGCACACTGGCGACCCTGCGTACCAAAGCGAGATTTCTCAAGTTTGACTTTGACCTCAGAGCCAATTCTGAAGCCATGGTCGTCCATGATAAAAGAATTTTTTGCCTTACGACCCGTTAACCACACACGCAAACTATAAGTATAGTGCATGGCTTTGCCACCTGGAGTGAAATAAGGAGTCGTCATTGCCTCTGCAACATTACTGGTGATATTTGTCTTCAGTTGATTCAAGACCACAAAAGTGGCTTCTGAATTTGCTAATGGCACCACCAGCTTGGACATACCTTTTGACAAAATCCTTGGCTTAACCGCCATCGAAGACAACGGATTGAAGTCACCTTCAATATCAGTCTTACTAGGAGTCAATGCAAGTGAGTCCCAAATAAACAGCAGTTTATTATCAGCAGAAGCCAGCAAGTCTTCGACAGTCTCTAGAACAAATTCAACAGACTCTGCCTGAACATACAGAACTCTATCTAGGTCACATCCTGCCTTCTCAAGAAACGTAGGGTCAATAGCTGATTCAGCATCAAAATACACAACGTCGATACCCATCTTCTGGGCATTCGCAGCAATCTGTGCAGCCATATAAGACTTACCTGTCGCCTCCAGACCTGCAATTTCTGTGAACTTTCCTACTGGAATTCCTGCTAATTTACCTCTACAGATAATCGAATCAAGCCACCGTGCACCAGTGGGAATCCATTCTTTCACCTCTGTTGGGTTGTCTTGAGTTAAGTCAAAGGCAACATCCTGACCTGCTCTTTTATTAATCATTTTACGCATGTCTGCGATTGACAGTTTTCCTGCCTTTGTTTTTCTTGCCGCCATTCGGCTACCTCCTCAAGTTTAAATGAAAATAGACACCTGATAATCCTGTGCCTTCCCGTGGACTTTCAATTATACGTCGAAAGAGAACGTACCGCCATTGTGCTCGACCTTTGCAGTCCAGCCGCTGAAGACGGTAGAATAATCATCTGCTTGACCGAGTACCACGGAAGCTGGTGCTTGAAAGCTTGCAGACAGAGTAGTAAAACCACGCTTATGGTCATACCGCTCAGTTACCTCTTCAATTAGCTCCGCTTCGTAAAAATTATCACGGATTGCGGCGGCGACATAATCTTCAAAAGCATAGGAGCCACGCTCGTATGCATCAAGAAGGTCAGCATCACGAAGCACCTGAATTGCACTATCTCCATATGTGGTCAAAACCTGAAGTCCACTGGTCGCCACTGAAGCTACACGCTCCACAACATCAGTGTTTTCAAAAGCAGTTTCGACATGTGTCTCATTGTAGTGAAAAACATCGGTGCCTTGCTCGTAACTAAACTCTACTACCACGTCATCATTTAGCTCGACGCCAGCTAGCTTTTCTTTCAAACTCATTATTTATTTTCCTTTTGTTGTTTTATATTATAAAAGAGTGGGGCACCTGATAACCCTGTGCCCCCCTGTGGGAATCAGTGCTATCCTCCGATGAGGTCTTGGAAAGCACTTTCTACGCTACTGGCACTGGTTTGGGAGGTAGTGTCGTTACCGTAGCGAGTGGTTTCGGAAGAAAGCTCCTCTGCTGACTCATCATCAGCAAGATACTCGTCCAACATGCGCTGAACGTCTTCTGGAGACTTTCGGTCGAAGACTGTGGTGAAGTCTGGAACGGAGTCCAAAAGATTTGCACACTCTTCTGGAGAAATGTCCTTACAAATCTGTGAAGTCCGACGAGATGGCATAATCTTCGTCTGAGGGAACGCCATTCCCGCAGGCTTGCCATAATTAAGAACCAAGTCAGTTCCAGTCTCAGGGTCGGTGATATCACCGTACTCTGGGTTGAGGACAAGCTCTAGAAGTTGAGTGTAGACCTGCTTACCGTAACCCCATAGTCGGACGCCCTTCTCTTCCTCTCCTCGAACAATGATTGGCGAGAAGAATCGTTGGCGAGCCATGAGGTTCTTTGCCATCTTAATCGACTCCTCAGTGCCCTCGTTAAAGAGTTGTCGAACGAATGCATCCAACGGGTCGTCCTCACCGAAGTTCTTCTTCGGGCTCAAGAACCCAGCGTTCTTGCCCACGTTATAGTGGAACCAGAACTCCTTGAAGGGGTCGCCGTCCGCAGTAGGAACGATACGAATAGACTGGTCACCGTCTGATGGACGCCAGAACTGTGAAGTTCGAGACTCACCTCGGTTTTGAATCGAAGAGAGCTTGTTTCGCATTTTATCTAGATTAATTGCCATTGTGTTTCTCCTTTTTATTTAATGGCGGGTAAATTACCCTAAAGTATACTTGGCAAATATTCCAAGCATCTGGTTTGTGTTTTAAAGATTACCACCGTTTGATTGATTTGTAAAGTTAAAAATGTAATTTTCTCCTTCTTGCACAAAAGAACCTGAAATGGTCGTGGCATCACCAATTGCAGTGTTCCAGTTATAAATTCGGAATGCGTTTGCATCAACATCCCACACTAACTCTTGCCCCTCTGCAAGATTACGCTGTGAACCTCCGTTGGTCACACTCTCCAGAAAGCCCTGTGGCAAATCTGCAAGCTTGACAAAGTTCATGGTTCGCTGTTCACCGTTGCTCTTGACAAAGGTTCCTCTATATCCAATCATCATTTCTCCTTTTCTTGATTGATTGTGACTACAATATAACACAACAGAATTGATGTGTCAACAACTTTTTTAACTTTTTTTATAAAGATTCATAAGCATCTGGAAATGCTTGAATAGCCGAGGTCCACGCAACGACGTATCCGAAATCAACCGCATACGAGGTCTCGTGAATAGAGTACGAAGAGGTCTCGCCTGATGAGAAACTGCTGATGTGTTCTCGTATTGACCCCAAGAGCGTCTTGTCATTTTCTACCCTCTCTTTTGTTATGCCATAATAATACTCTTTTACACGAGATTTGTCAAGTGGAAAAAACATTTTTTCTTCTTTTTTTTCCATATCCAAAATTCCAAGAGTACAAATCCTAACATGCTCTTCCCTTTGCGCAGTGGAAGAAGAAATCACAGAGTCCGTGTTCTTGAACACATTAGTCATATGAAATGCGTAAGCGAGATACTTATTCAAGTTTTTATAATAATCCTTGACTGGCAAGCTGCCGAGCGCTGCTTCTGTATGTGGATTGCTGAACAAGGTGATACTCCTGAAGACGCCTGAGCGCACATACTCCTGAAGCACTCTATAGCAGACTCTATCTTGAAGTCGAGCAACCTCGGACAAAGAGTTAACATCTGGCTTGATATAAATCAAATCAATTGACTTGGGATACTTTTTGTGAAACTGCTCCAGTATTCTCAACGAAGCTCCCGACGTTCTTCCACCGCCAGCCATGACGAATACCAAACTCTTAGACTTAGGCATCCGAGAAATAAATTGTGTTAATTTTGGCGGGTTCTTTTCATATTCCTCATGTGAAGACTGCTCGGAAATAGGATAGGTGTTTCCCTTTCTCGGTAACCCTGTATCTATTTTATAGACATTGTACTGCTCATACTGAGCTAGCTCTTCAACGAACGCACATCCTGCTCCGCCCAAACCAACAACATTCATAACAACTTCCTTAAATCGCCAAAATTCTTCCCAGCACTGACACCAACTCGATACTGACCAAACTTTGTATCAGAGAATATATTCACCATCTCTTTTACCAAATCAAGGTCTTCGTTCGCAACATCTAAAACGATAGAATCGTGAATCATCATTGAGATGCTACTTTTTTTATTTTTCAAAAAATCATGAATCGCCACTGCCCTGTCAAGAAACACATCACTGCTCGTGCTTTGTATTAAATAATTTAAAGCGTGTTTTTGGTCTGCTTCGATTTTTCTATTAAATGGAGTGGTGATGTGTGCACCATCCCAGTGCTTTTCAAGCACCTCATCTCTCTTATATGCAGCAGAGGCTTTCTTGTCTCTTGACTTAGGATTGTAGAGCCAAGAAAAGATTTTTTGTTTAGCGTCTTCTCGACTCAATTCGTTTGCATAAACATTTTCAACATTCCAAATGTGAATATCGTCTGTTGGCTGCTCCTCGCCAGCCAAAGCTAAGAGTGTTCGCAACTCAGCAGCATTAAAATCCATCTCAACGAGCCAATCATTCTTGGGCACAATCATAGAGCGGTGCTCTTTAGCCAAAGTTAAGATTGGAAAGCTCATTTTCATCGTCGTTAGGCGACCTGTTTTGGTGCCATACGGATTGTAAAGAATCTTTCTGCTAAGACCGTTAAAATTCTTCCATAAGCTTCTGCCCTTTGCAGTTCCAAGCTGATTCTTGAGAGCAGCCTTGTTTAGAGAAATTGATTGATTTGAAATGTCCGTTGTTAGACGCACAACGTCTTTCATAAATTCATAATTTTCTGGTTTTTTGTAATTCTGAAGAACGTGCTCTGTTATTTCATTTTTAACCTCGCACAGTTCTACCAAAAACCTTTCTGGCACCAAATCAAAAAAACAATGTTCATCAAGCGAAATCTTGGCGTGCTCAAAAGAATTTAAATAAGCTCGCAACCTCTTCGAAACAGCAAGCCAACGACCTCTGGTCTCCTCGGGACAAACATCGGACAATGAAGAGCCCTCACAATAAATCTGTGCATACTCGATGTTGCCTGTTGATGGCAAAAAAGAGGAATATGCCCAAGTCTTGCTGAAGCCAGATGGTACGGTCATTTCGTGCCGAATCTCGCCGTCGGCATAAATGCCATAGCACTCTTTTTTATTATCAAGGGTTTGAAATAGCATCTAACACCTAAAATTGGAAGTTCGGTTTCTTAGATAACAACTTATCATACCCTTCACGGCTTGTCAAGTAGTTATTTAAACTTTTTTTATGAACCTGTTCGAGGTTGTGGCTAAACTGGCGCTCAACAAATCTAATAGCCTCTGCCAAGCCTTTCCATTTTAAAATCTTTTGCGACTCTTTAACGATTTTATCAAAACCTCGCTGGTCAATTGGCTCTGTCACCTCAACCGCCCTTAAATAACATATCACACGGAGCCAGAAGTCATTAGAATACTTGGCATCATACTCTTGCCTGGATATGCGCAGCCGCTCGGTGTAACAAATTTTAGTTTTCGAGTCGGTTTTAGAAAATGTTGTGTTCAGTTTTGTAACGTCGGGCTGCTGATTGACAAAAAGCTCATACATCTGAAAGAAAAACCCCTTAAGGTTTTCAATCTCGTGATTCATGCTCTTGAGATAGTAGAAGTTAAACACCTCTGACACCTTTTCTGCTTCGACGCCTCTTGCCCTCATCTTGTCTCTCATATAAGAAGAGTTTATATCTGCTATTATACGCCATGGAGCGTTTTTGTCAACTAAAAAACCAAACTTTCTGCAAGCATTTGTAAAAAAGTCAAAATTAACATCTCTAATAAAGCCAATATATTTGGCGTAGTCATCGTCGTGCTTACCTTCGACCAACTCAATCATCAATCCAGACGAAAGTGGACTTGCGTACTTAGAGGTAATAAAACCAGTTCGTGTGACAGGCACCGTTTTTGCGACTTTTCCACAATAATCGAGAAAATGTCTGATAAATGAGTCGAAATCTACAATCTGTTGATTTATTGGTGAACTCAAGTGGTCACCCACAAAAACACCGTAAAGATTCTGCATGTGCTCATTGTAAGCTGGATGTACGCTCTCCCAAGCTCTTTTGGGTTCCATCATTCGAAACACTGTTTGCTCTATTGCTATCGCCCTAAGTCGAATGGCTTTTCTGTGATGAGCAACAAGCTCATTCCATGCATCTGCAACAAAGTCCAAAACAAAGCGAGTTTCTCCAGATGGCATAATAATCTGTTTTAAGTTGTCTTCTGCCAAAATAATTGGCGAGCCATTCTGGTCGATTCTGCCATAAAGTATATTATAATCTGAATATGTATCGAGCGGGTCTGGAACCAATTCTGGATATGCCGTTTCGGCATATAGCCCTCTTTGATAAAAAGAAGCCAGAGATGTAAGCTGATTACTCCCATAGGGAATCAGGCTTTCATCAACCGCTAAATCTTTTTTTATTTTAAATCTCTTCATTATGAGTCCCTATCGCCAATCTTTACGGGCGTCTGCGGAGCGCCCTTGATTCCATCCGAACCTTCATCGCAGTTGGTATTTGTCGAGCCGCTACTGCTATCCGTGGCTTGGTCTGTCTTCGCCTTTCCAGAACCACTAGAAGTCCAAACGCACTTAAGGTCGGTTTGAAACCTTCCCGACTCAATAGCGCACTTAACGTTGGTCACCAAGAAATAGCCACCGAGCCCAAGCATAGACGCAACACTAGAAATAGCTGCTGGGTCGCCTGCACCAACCGATGCTGGGTCAATATATACATGCATTCCTGGTCTAAATATGGCATTGCCAAACATCTCAACGTCGGCGTTATATTTTTCTCTCAAGAAAGCAAGCCCTCCCTCTCCTTCTGTCTCCATTCTGGCTTCTCTCGCATACGGCTGGTCTGTTTTTTTGAAATTAATTTTTTTCACCAAGCCGCCGTCTGTTCCAAGCCTGAAGTGGTACGTCCCCAGTTTTGCATCACGTTCTTCTCGGGAACCTTCGCCCTCAGATGGAGGACCAAAACCTTTTGCACCGTGCGACGAGACATAAATAAATATATAAGGAAACGATTCGGCATTTTCAGCCTTCACTGCTTTCGGGTATGGAAGAATACTAGCCAAATCTTTTACTCGTTTGCCGCCAATCTTACCTTGTGTGTTGTTTCCACTAACTCGGCATTTTCCGCCATCAGTTGCAGGAACCTGCATCATCTGAATGCTCAAATTTGCTGGTGCTTTGCCATATTCT
>Ga0099849_1001769_pt1 | contig 10119 bp, 7 predicted proteins | sample CB_VirMetaG_4_FD_78177 | JGI IMG/M metagenome (GOLD analysis project Ga0099849, IMG submission 78177) | Freshwater to marine saline gradient viral communities from Chesapeake Bay - CB_1508_1M Viral MetaG | ecosystem: Environmental > Aquatic > Marine > Coastal | place: USA: Chesapeake Bay... | reverse complement strand
TTTGTTTATTTTTTGTGAATCATTATAAATGAACATATCAAATGCAGAGAACCTACTTGATCCAAAATCAAACGATAAAGATGAATCTGATAGATCAAATTTAATATTTTGATTTTTCTCAACTAGAATTTGTGGATTAATTCTTGATATTGTACAAGATTTTGCGGAACCAATATTTACAAAAGTTGGATTTTGTTTTGATAATTCAAAACTTTCTTCAACAAGTTTAATAAGATTATTTTGTAAAACGTAAACAAAATACAAACCAGATGACTCAAGATTTTCTGAAGGATCAGATGAATCGTAAATTATTTTATCACCAGTTCTATATTTGTTTTTAGGAACTTGAATGGTATTAGTAGAAGTGTTTATACCCGATACTTCAATATTATCAGGGTCAAATACTATTCTTCTATTAGGATCATCATATTTTACCTTAATAGTAGTTGTAGTAGTTGGATTAACATCTATAAAAACTCTATCACCCCGTGTCAAACCATGTGTTTGAGCAGTAGAAACTTTGACAACATTATTTGAAATTCTTCCAGTAAGAACATCCGAGATATTAGTATTAAAACTATGAATATCTCCTACACCAGAATTTACAAAGTATAATAATCCTCCTGCGTTGTTATCAGTACCAACATAAATTCCTTCAGAATTTAAACCAACTTTTTGACTTGATATTCCGATGATATCCTTTGATAAAGGAATTGCAAATAAATTTTTAGTCTGTTCTAAATTAAAAAATGGAGTGCCTTCAACACCACTCCAAACTAAAATTGATGTACCACCATTTGTAGAATAAATTATAGGTGTATTTAAAGATAACTGATTATCGGGTATAAGAATTTGTTGTTGATTTAGTCTAATTTGTGTCGCACCCAAACCTGGATTTGAAAAAGTTATAGTTGTTGCAGTTCCAACTGTTTCTGTACCAATACCCAATGATTCACTTGGTATAAAATAAAACTGGCTATTAGTGGTAAGATTTTTTTCTTCATCTATATTTGAAACGAACGAGAATTTTCTAGGATCCTCCCTTACAATAGTTCCTGATGAATGTGCTACACCAACTGTATTATCAATTTCTCTTAATATTCTTATTCTACTCGATTCCTTATCAATATTAAGAACTTTTACTTTTTCATCTTCAATTTTCAAAACATCATTTGATCTAATTACATTTCTGTCTAGTGGTCCTGAAACAGATACGTATGTTACAATACCCGTTGTAGTATTAGTTTTTAAACCTACTGGCAATAACCATGTTTGACTTGATATTCCTACCGAATATGGTCCAGCAAAATTTTTATAATACGGTGAAATATTATCAATGAATATAGTATCACGAGGTAATAAATTATGTGGTATTGTGGTAAATCCAACAAAACTATTGTTGTTAAAAATTGATGAAAACTCAACATCATTAAAAAATGTTGTTGCAAGACTAACATTATCTACAAGTTTACCTTCAATAACAGATACTTTGTAATTTAAGTTTCTACCAAATGTACCACTTGAATCAAAATTTACTTGATCACCAACGGCATAATTATCTCCTGAATTAATTATATCGAGTCCATCAACTATTCCATCAGATGTGGCTGTAACATCTAAAGATTGATTTATTAAACGATCTGAATTGAAAATATAATCATATTCACTATTACCACCATTAGTAAAATAATATGTGGTATTTCTAAAATAATCTTCAGATACTATATCAAAATCAGTTTGATTGGAAGTTCCTAAGAAATTAAATTGCTCTGGTACAGATCTAAACTCGTTACCTATCACATATGGGAATAAAGGTCTTCTGAAATTTTTAAATGGTCCGGTACTATCGACACTATCTGATATTGTGCAGAAATATGCGTATATACCATTTGGAAAATCTGGGGTAACACAAAATCTACCATTTGACTCATCCAGATCTCCATTACCAGTAAATTCGTAATCATTTGTAAAGAAACCATTTGGAAACGAATCAAAAGAAGGTCTATTTTTGAAATTATCAGTTAATTGATATCCACTGACCATTCTCTTGATACCACCAGTACCATCAACATTTTTAAAACCATAAGGACCATATATTGGATTACCATCATATGCCCATCCAACTATTGGAGAGTGGAAAGTGTTTGATTCCTCCTCTCCAGATTCATTAAGTGTTAGATCAAAAATACCATACTTTAAGTTATCTTTCGAAAAACCACTTATAACATTTAATGATGATCTAAGAGGTCTAGGTGCATAAAGTGCTGATAATTGAAGTGATTCATTTACAATATTTGTTTCAACTATGGAATCATCATTTAAAATATTTGCAAAGTTTCTTTCAAAAAGATTTACGTTCCACGGTCTAATACCTGCATTTACTTGAGCACCAATCCCAGTGGATATAACATTTAAAAATGTTTTTCCAGTTTGATACCCTAAACCACCACTTTGAACAATGACACTATCTAGTACTCCATTTTTTATAATAGGAACCAATATTGCAAAATTTCCAGTTTCACTTACTATCTGTATATCTGGCGGGCAATTATAATTGGATCCAGGAGAATTGATAATTACCTCTGTTATTTTTCCATTATTGATAATTGGTGTTATTTTCGCACCACTTCCTGATTCAAAAGTAACATCCGGCTGTCTTAAAAAATCTATTATTGATTGAGAACCATATCTTTTTCCACCGTTTGTTAAATCAATCGATTGAATAGAACCTCTGACCACTGGTTGTAATTTTGCATCAAATGACAAATCATTTCCTATGAATGGTTAAGCTGCAATTAAAAACTCACTATCATCTGAAACCTGAACAAAAAAGTCATGATCCTCAGGTGGGGCAAATTCATCCGTTAAAATAATTACCTCATTTTCAGAAAATGCTAAAACATTTTCTGGAGTTATAATGTTCTGATCTACAGGTGATTCTATTAGAAAAAGTTCATCAAAATCACTTGTAAAAGTTTTATTAAATACGACTGGTTCTCCTCCTTCTGTTTTAATTTCTATTGGTTTATAGTTGAAAGAACCTCTACCAAGAGTTTTAAAATCAATAATAATATTATTATCAAAATAAAAATCTTTTGATGTTGTTCCAACACCAACTTCTGTAAGTGAGAATGCATCATCATTAATTTTTATAACATAATAATCAGTATCTTCTGATAAATCTCTTACTCTTCTTTTATCTGGATCCCTTTCATACCTAACTATCTCTTTTGATTCATATCCATGATTTTTTATTTCTACTTGATTTGATGCAGTATTAATACCAAATTGTGGAATTGACCTCTTTTTATTTTCATAACCTACACCAGGATTCGTTACTACGATACTTGAAACAACTAACTTTGAATCTGCAGATGTGAATTTTTGTAATCCATCACCAAAATCTTCTAATACAACTGTATTGAGTCCAACTAATCCGTCTGATTTTGTATTATGTAAACTAATTTCTGATTCGGTTGTGACGAAACAAAAATAACCTGCATTTGTAGATAAACCAGAAATAATTTTTGTTTTTCCTGGTTCATATATTAATCTCTCACCATCAGTCAATCTATGAGGCTCATCAAAAATAATTCTATTATTTACAAGATCTACATTTGATGGAAAATTTGCAACAAATTTATTTACTCTTTTCTCAGGCCTTGTTCTTGCTACTGCGGTTGCACCACTTCCATTACCACCAGTAATTTTTATTGTAGGTACTTCATTATATCTTCCAGGATCTGTGACATCAATTCTTACTATGTTACCAATAACATTACAACTTCCTGTTGCACCTGTACCAACCTCGTCTTGTATGTTAAGAACAGGTGGATTAATAACATCGTAACCAGACCCTCCATTAGTGATCGTAAAATTTAGTATATCACCATAATACACACTATTGGATGACTTATAATTAAGTAACTCAAGTCCATTAAGAAATATACCTGTATAACCAAATTCCGTTTCAAAAATATTTTCTTTTTTTACTGGTTCAAGAATTTTTCTGTAAATTCCTTGTGGTTGAATAGTTTTTTGATAAAACTCAAGTAAACTTATTGTTGCATCCTCTACAGAGCCATTGAATATGATATAATTTTCCTTTGATAAATCACCTTTACTTCTTGACAGGTTTATACTATCACTATCAATTCTATGAACGAAGTAAGTTCCTGAATTAATTTCTTGGAAACCATTTCCATTAGATTCAAAATAGACTGCATCACCGGTGTAGAATCCATGATCTGGAATGGTTGTTGGATTAGTGGGGAGTGTAAGAACATTTGTACTTAACAGTGATGTAGAAAATGTTATTTTCTTATCATATGTATTAGTTTGAACATTATTATATTTTGGAATCGAGTTAGATGCTATAATTAAACTTCCATCAAATTTTGCATAAGTATTTTGAATGTTTGCGGCAAAATTACTTAAGAATGGATATTTTGTTGAACTTCCTTTTAGTAGTTGATTTTCAAGAAAAAATTCTCCTATAGTGGGAATTTCTTCATTAAATGAAACATTTATATTATTAGGTGATGAAACTCTTGTTACAGTACCTAATATTGAAATTGTAGAATCCTCATTCTCATATCTTACAAGATATCCTTCTTTAAAGAAAACTTTGTTGAATAATGTAAATTGGTAAATGTTTAGATCTTGATCAATTACTTCACTAGTTTCTATTTTATATTTTGTCTTTACATTAAGAATGTAATCATTATTTTTCTTTCCAGGTGCCTCGTAACCTAAAGACTTTATTTCAATGGTATCATTTTTTTTAAAATAAGAAGTGGGATCATTCTGAATAAAATCTTTTAAAGTTGATGTAAATCTAACTTTTATTTCTTTTGACGTGTCAATACCTACATATGCATAAGAGAAAGAATCAAGTTTAATATCAGTCTTTTTATTTACACTATTTGTAACATTCTCTACATTAAAAAATTGATTTACTGTTTTACCACTATATGCAATCGAAATTTCATTATCATCAATATCACGAGTGATAAGATTACCAAAATCAGGAAAATCTATGGTTGAATCAACATTAATTACAGTAGCACCAATACTTATCGTATCTAAAACCTTAGTTAATGGATTTGGTTTAAATTCTCCAAAAATAGAACCATTTACATCACTATCACGTTGGAAACCAGAATCAATACTTATTTGAAAGTATTGGAAATTTTCATAAGGAATCTGTTGAACATTAGATACGGATCCTCTTGCGTTTGTTCTATTTTGAAATATTGTAAGATTTTTTAAATCAAGAGGATTTCCTTGAAGTCTCTCTACAACAAAGTCTTTTGTTACTTTATAATTAGCATTAGATGGTGTAAAGAGAAATTTAGAAGGAAGAATTACCTCAACGTCTTCACCATATAAAGCTCTAAAAAGAATTTCATATGATTGATTACTACCTTTAGATCCGTAAAAACTTTTTGCGTTGTATATAAAGTTTTTGGTGTCTAAACCTTCAAAAAAACTTCTTTCTGAAAATCCTGGTGTAAACTGTTTTTTTAATTTTATTAAAAATTGCTTGAGAAATAATATGTTAAGGTTTTCGACAACTGCACCAGTAGAATGACTGTTTACTTCAGTTTTTTCAAAAGTAAGTTCATTCGGTTTACCAGTAGTAATGTAAGTTGTTATACCACTAAACCCTCTTGTACAATTTTGGAATGTATTTGATGTTTTAGATTCGTATAAAATAATCTCATCATCAATTTTTATAATACCATATGTATCAGAGAAACCAACAGTAGATGTAACTAGTATTTCAGGATCAAAAGATCCAATATCTAAATCTCTTTGAAGAATTGTTGAGTCTACAAGATTGGTTAATTCTTCAACCTTTACGTATTGATCAATATTATTTGCAATATCGATAGGGCCACTTTTATATTCTTGTGATACATAATATTGCTCCAAAAATTCTGTTAAGAGAGGAAAATCCTCTCTTACATATCTTGGTAATTGACTTGAAAGAATGTCTTGAAATTTGACTCTATCTACTGCCATTTTATTTGAGTACTAAAGAGATAATATGATAACAGTTATTTTAATCACTAAAAATAATTAAATATTAGTAATAGGGTTTCCCCTTACTAATTTGTTTGATCCATAACTTGAAGATACAATATAATTTGTACCTGATAGGTCGTTTCCAGAGGAAATATTATCTGGAATAACATCAACTGTTGTATTATTTACATCGAGTTGTAGATAGAGATCTTGAAGACCAATCACATCATTTGATATAGGAGTGGTTGAAATTTGAATTAATGGTGTATCTTGACTTACAACTGTAGAAATTATATTGATTGGATTTAATTTTATTTCACCTTTGACATAATCTATGGAACCAATGTTTCTTTTTACTATAATAGGTTCTGTAGGTGATACTAATTTGAACAAGAACAAAGAACCCTTTTCAAGATTTCCTGTAGGAGCATCTCCTAAGTAAACAATACCACTTATACCACTTACAGTAAATCCAGATGATTTAATATTATAACCTACTAGTTTTCCATTAAATACTGCCTGAGTACCAGGATTCTTCACTAAAATTTGATTACCAAAACATAATTCATATTCTGCAAATTTATTGAGTTGGGCAGTAATATCTCTTCTCATACCTATGTTAGTAATATTAGATGTTACTGCATCACTACTTTTATCAATGATACTTTGAAACTTGGAATATTTAAATCTTGCACCAAATTTATTCAATTCTGTAGAATCTGCATAATTTTCAATATTTTGAGTTACAATATTTTGTACAGATGATGGAGAAGATGCAAGATTTGAATTATAGTAAACTTCACAATCTGCTTCTACAAATAAGAACTTCAAATCAATGATTTCAGGTCTAATTCCTGCAACTGAAAATTGTTTAATTTTTTGTTGTAAGTTTTGTTTAATGCTAGAAGGTATAAAAACACCATTAAATGGTTTAATACTTACAAAAACTTTTCCAAATTGTGGTGGTGTAAGATCTTCTCCACCAAATGCTGATACAGACTGTGCTTCTGGGTAAATTTGAGGTATTAATGCCTCATAATCACCGGCAGTAACTGCACGATTTTGTGCGGAATAGATTTGAGGTGCATATTTTTTGACAGATTCAACTGTTTCTATACTTTTTCCACCACCAGAGGGTTCATTTGTGCTGATTAATGATATACCATTGGTTACAAATGCACCCTTATCATCAACAACAACACCAATAAATGAAAATCTACTGATATTATTGGCAATTTCACCACTAGATGTGATATAACTTGCCTCAATAAAGTTTTGATTTTCTAATTTTACACCAAAAACTCCATCACCGAACAGTAATTCGTATCTTTCCTGCTCAATTTCTTGAATAAAGTATGATCTTGTGTCTTTTGTGACATTAAAAAGACTATTAAACTGTTCAAATTCTCTAGAAACTGTAGATTCTTGTGTATCTTTTACAATTACCGATATTAAATCAGTGTCAATTCCTGTATTTGGCAAAATAAACTTCTGCTCAAAGTTTTCTGAGTTGACAGTAAACGTTTGAGTAATAAATGTTCCTTCGAAAATGTCAATATTAATGAAATTTGCCCTTCCTGTTGAATCCACAGGGACAGTAATATCATTTAAAATCGAAAATATGAAACTTCTTGATACATTAGGTGAAATTGATCTTGAAGTAAATGAAGCACCTGCCTTTAAAGTCGCCGTTACTGCATTTGATCCAGATAAGTCAATAACAAATGATACATTTGCTTTTGCTGATTTACGTGATCTCGGTACATATCCTATATTTCTTGCTAAAGATACAATATTTTCTCTTAATGTTGCACTATCAATGAATACCTCATTTGATACCATATTGGCATTATATGAGGTAATGTAAGTATTATATGCTAAAGTGTTTATGATCGTACTTAGATTAGATCCCTCATAATCATAGTCAGTAAAATCTGAATTAGCTTTAAGGTAATCCTTTATGGATTCCTTAATCTGATCAAAATCTAAGTTGGCGAAATTAACTAAAGGCATTTACCTAGTGGGTAGTAAAACAAATTCTAACTCTTGTGTTGGCACATTGATTCCAATAATATCGTAGACGATTCTCACATTAAATTCATTGTCATCAAAGATCGGAGTTACTATAGTTTGTTGTAAACTCACTCTTGGTTCATAATTTTCAATTGTATTCTCAATTTCTGACGCAATTGACTCTGCAGTCAAATTATCCATGTTTTCAAATAACAATGCGTTTACATTTGATCCTATATTCGGATTAAAAGGTACATCACCAGGTTCTGTAAGAATTAAATTACGAACAGAACGAGCAATGGCATTTTCATTTCGAATAGTAATAATATCAAAATTAATCGGATTAGCCTTAAACGTAGCACTTACGTCCTTAAAACCTAAACTGACTCTTTGGACAGGCACAGATCTGATACAACAATTCTTAAGTTATTTATTACTGAAATTATAAATTTTATTCTGTCAATATATCGGGTGATTTATCTTCATTCTCCCAAAAATCTTTATAATCTACTTCACTGGCTTCATAAAAACCATCTTCTCTCACTTTCTTCTTATTCTTTGGTGTCTTCTGATCGTGATTGATTTCTCTGAGAAAATTCTTATCCATCTATAATAAACCCCAATCTACGATAATCATTGTCTTCTATATATCTCTCGACTTTATCCCCTTCCCATATAGGAATGACTGAATCATTGTTATAACGAAAATCTGGATTGGCTCTTAGATGTATCTCAATTAGATTTCCATCAATATATTCACAATTGATCCAATCATATCTCTTACTTATTTCTTTGAAGAGATGTGGTAATGGTATGTCTCTTTCTACCTTATACCACTTCTTCCACTTGTACAACGGATCCTGAGAGTCTCTCTCACCCTTTACAACTAGTTCCTGTTGCCCCTGATAATAATCAACTGATATATGCTCACCTTCAAACATCTCACACCAAAACTCACCAGGATGTAAATGTTCAGTATCACTCTCCAAATAATCCATCCGAGCGTATCTTCCCATACCCATGAAATTAATACATGGCCTGATAATATAAATGCCAGATGAAGGAACTTCTAAACCCGCAGGTCCACAAGTATATCCTAACATCTGGCTGATCTGTAACTTATTATAAATCCATAAATCTTGAGGATGAATTGATGACCACTCATCCTCAACAGTCATCTTATACTTATTCTTCTTCATCTAATTCTTGAAATGATAATCTAAGTATCATTACTATATAATAGCTCACTCCAAATAAAAGTATTAACATACAAATGATAATACTCCATGTTACATCAGTGACATGATTGAGTGGTCGAAGAATTAGATTCATATATTAACGTCCCTGTCCACGATACCTTTTTGGTTTACCATTTCGTGATGATGCTGCGTACTTTGTATGTTGACTTGAACCTTGTCGAGTCTTCTTTGGACGCGACTCAATCATTGATTGACCAGTCAGAGACTTCTTAATCTTTGCCATAACTTTACCTGACGACTTTATTACTATAGAGAAAAAAAGGGGTCTTGTCAACCCCTCTTCTGTATCTTACCAAATATTATACACTTCTTACATCCAGGGCCGAGACATTCCCAACCCTTATGACACTTCTCACATCCTTTACCACCACAGCCATTACAAACAGGATGATAATCAGATAACCCTCGTTTTTTCATGTCCTACTCGAATCCTTGGATCACACCAGATCTCATATCCAGCTTCAATGGCATCCAAACAGAAGGATACATCTTCTCCACACATATCTTGTACTGCACCACTTTCAAAAACTTGCATCTTCGGTGCAAACCATGGATACTTCATCTTCTTATTTTCAAAGACTCCATGTTGAATCATCACCCATCCGAATCCTGTATAGTCAACAGTAAAAGGCTTCTTACGCTTACTAATACCATCAACCATCTCATGATTCATTACACCACCATTATTCCTGAAGTCATCTTCTTCTAACCAATGTGCAACAGAAGTCGTCCGCCCATCCTCAGTAGAATACCAACCAGCAACAATTTCCTTCTCTTCGCCTTCAGAGTTTACGGCCAAGTCACAAAGCTGCCAGAA
>Ga0099849_1001768_pt1 | contig 10121 bp, 19 predicted proteins | sample CB_VirMetaG_4_FD_78177 | JGI IMG/M metagenome (GOLD analysis project Ga0099849, IMG submission 78177) | Freshwater to marine saline gradient viral communities from Chesapeake Bay - CB_1508_1M Viral MetaG | ecosystem: Environmental > Aquatic > Marine > Coastal | place: USA: Chesapeake Bay... | reverse complement strand
TCTCAACGATCATTGAAGGGCCACAACCAAAAGCCAGAACAAAGACGAGGAAGAAGAAGGAGGATTCAGAATGACCTGGGCAAAGCGTGAACAGGAATATGATCGCATTGCAGCTTCTCGGCTTTCCAGGCTTGAAGGCGGTATTCCCAGGCACGTCGCCCTGGGCTCTCGTCAGGCTCTTTCCCTGAGGTGGAAGCTGGAACGGCTGGGCCTTGCTGGTCCGCACATTGATCACGCGGTTGCCCTGGTTGATCGTCTTTCGATCGCGGACATTTTGCAACATCAGCCGATCGGTGTTCGATTTGCCACGATCCCAAGATCAAAGCGTGACTTGGAGATTTGGGATCCAGGGGTCTAAATGAAACATGATCCTGAGTCGCAGGCTTTGTCCTCAAAGGACCAAAGATCAGGGATCTGACCCAGCTCTCTGAGCCTCACCTGATCGCCCATGAACCCGACTCGAAGCCTGCGACCGTTCTCTTGCAGCCTTTCATCAACGGCTTCTTCCATCTTGGCCGCGTGTTCAAACAGATCGGGATCACTTCTCCGCAGCTTCATCCATTCACGCTTTGGCTGGTATGGACAAAGCCAGCAGCCTGACTTTCCGACCTTGACGCCACGATCAGCGAGGAGCTGGATGCATTGACGCCTGGTCATGTCCAGCCGATCAAGGAAAGGGTAGGTGTTCACAACCCATTTTACATCTCCAGGGTGACGCCTGCCAGCCTCATCGGTGGTGATCCCGATCCAGCAATTGACCAGGCACTTTCCGTTCTTTCGACCGACGATCTCTCTCAACCGTTGGCGCATCGGTGTGATCTTGAAGTCCTTGGTGCATTTTGCGATCCCAACCATTGGAATGTTTCTTCTCTCAAGATAGAAGTCATGCAGCTTCCCATGCGTTGATTGAACGATCTCGAATGGGATTTCATGATCGGCACAGAATGGAATAGCCCATTCATGGACGTGGCGATATGTTGCCTGTGTTTCTGTTCCTGTGTCTGCAAACATCACCAGGTCGGGCTTTGGCAGCTTGCCTTCAGCCGAGAGGATCAACATGGCCGTGGATTGTGTACCAGCGCCGAAAGACAACACCTGAAGAGGATTTTCAACATAATCTCGGTCAGTCATGATCTCATCTCCATCTCGAAGGCTTCACAGGTGAGGGCGATCGCTAAAGCTGCTTGCTGGGGGACGACTCCGTTTCCGAGGAGTCGCAATCGGTCCATCCAATGGGCCACCCCATCAACCACTCGACCCAAGCCGGATTCAGACGGCCAGGACTTTGTTCCAGCTTCCCGGTAGCGGCGAGCGCAGGCAAGGAACGACTCTGTTGAGAATCCCCTTGAAGCCTGGCTTTGTGAGGTGATGCATCTGGAGTCGGCCACATTTCTCGGAAGGCCGGGATCTTTTGGATCATGCTGGGACTTGTTTGGTTTGCTTTTGCCGTCGGTGTGGGGTAAAGCCTGGCCGCAACGCCCAGGCTCATCCCGATCGTCCCTCCCGTCTTTGATCGGTATTCCTCCGCCCTCTTCAGGAATTCCTGTGGATCCTCGTCGTGGTTCCCCCTCTTCGCATGGTGGACCGTTGGCGTTGGAAAGTGAAGAACAAATGTCTGCAACGGGTGGCCCTGGTAAATGCCCCGTGGGTTGTTCGGATCCTTCCCCGCTCCGCCCCCTGGTAATGTAGGAGTCGGAACGGATCGCCGTGCAAAACCACCTCTCGCGGCGGTGATGCGCTCCGGCATCGGCAGCTCGAACAAGACCCCACGACGAATCATACCCCATTTCGGCCAAGTCGCCAGCGACAATCGCTCCTGCGTGAACAAGGACACCTGGGACGTTTTCCAAGATGATGACGCTGGGTCGTACTTCGCTGATGATTCTGGCAACGTGAGGCCAGAGGTGCCTTGGATCTTCGGTTCCGAGGTTTGATCCTGCGACTGAAAACGGCTGGCAGGGGAATCCGGCAGAGATGAGATCCACTTTTTGATGCCAAACTCGACCATTGAAGGTTCTAAGGTCAGACCAGATAGGCGCTGGATGAAGCTGTCCCGTTTCCATTTTCGAGACAAGGACTGAGGCCGCATAGGCTTCCCCCTCGACATAACAAACGGTTCTGTGATCGTCCAGCGATCCATCGCCATTTCCAAGGAGAAGGCCGATGCCGATCTCAAGACCTCCACCTCCGGCACATAGAGCCAGGCCATTCAGCTCAACCCCTCCGGTAAGGATCTGCTTCGACCCATTGATCATAGCACCATTCACAACAGAACCAGGGTTCATCGGTGATGAAGTGATCCTCGAAGGGCGATCGGCGAAGGCAAGTCGTACAGATTACCACTTGCTTGGTCATTCCTCTTCCTCCTTCAATTGCTCAATGCGATACATCATCGGATCAAGAACGTCCCTGGTGTAAGCGTGGACTTTGCCCCAGGTTGTTTTTCCTTGCCTGGCTTTGGACCTCATTCCCATCCAAATCCCGAAGCATTTCCAATGGAGCCTCTCCAGCTCTGGCAATGTGACCAATGTGAGATCTTGATCATCAACGATCATTGAATCTCCTCCTTACACTTTCGGCATGGTCCTCTTGATGTGATCATGAAATCACCACACGATCCGCAAAACTTGTGGGAAAAACGAACCTGGCAAATGGGATGGACGCTTTCTTCTGGAACCTCTCCGTCTAAGATCGCCCTGATGCCAGCCGATGCGCTGGTGCATTCCAGCTCCCATCGAACCTCGAACCTCTGGATGAAGACCCTTTTTTCCATTTAATTCCCCCCTGGAATGCCATGATGTTGGCGAAAATGCTTGAGGCATCGGTATGGGTCGGATCGGATCACGGCATCCTCACCACATTCAACACAAGGATAGGCATTGACCTCAGGAGCGATCTCAATGATGAAATCGCCCCTTTGTGATCTCAAGGTGATGTCCATGAGATCCACGACATCAAACCGACCAGCATCTTCCAGGTCCTTCGTGTACCCTTTAGAGCCTGGACGCCACCATCCACGGCCTTTTTTGGTGTCTTTGATCACCCAAAGCGTCACCGGATCACCTCCCTGGGCATTGGCTGACCTTGAGGGCTGAAGATTTCCCAACCTTCCGGGTATCTGAAGACGAAAGGATGCTGGCCATCAAGATTCAATCTGACTTGATTGACTCCATCAGGGTAGCACTTGGGACAGACACCGCGGGCAAAATTTGGATGGCAGCGTGGGTTTCCCTCATCATCAGACCACTTCATTGTTGGAATGCCCAGGTGGGGAATCTCGGACACACCTGCTTCAACCGATGCAGACTTGATCAAAAACTCAAGCGTTGCCGATCGGTTGCCGTTGGCGACCTGGGCAGAAAGCTGCGACAAGAGGCCAATGGCTTCTTGGCTCAGGCTAAAGGTGCGATTGGTCTTCAAGATCATTCCTCCTCGGCAATCCGGCAGGCCTCCACCAATGAAGTGGACATGGGGGTCATGTGGTGGGTCAGGTTGTGTTCTCTGATGATCCCATCCCCTGCAAGGTGAAGGAGGTGGGTCGTGAAATACGGGACGCCGGTTCTGCCGTCTTTGCCTGCATGGCGGACTTCCCAAAACAGTCCGCGACGATACCAAGATCTTCGCTTGGCTTTGTCTTCGAGCGCCCTTCTCATCGTCCCGTTGTCTCTCCTGACGTACCAGGGAACGCCACGGATCTCAACGCGATTCACCAACGCAGAAGGGGGGTTCAAGACACCACCTCATCAAACACCTTCTGATCATAGCCAAAGGTTTCGTCGCCGCAGGAGTCGCAGGATCCCATGCAGTCATATGGCAAAGGCTCCTCGTCCTCCTGATACACGAACCACCAAAGATCGGTTAGTGGCATGTCGCATTCAACGCACAACATCACCGTTTGTGAAGGGATCGTCAAGCGATCACCTCTGGTTCAAAACCATGAATGAAAGATCTTCGGTATTCGTAATATCCTGCCGGGACGGACAAGTCATTGAAATGTTCGTCAAACCAACGCTGCTTGCCTTCATTGTTGGTCCAGACAAAAACATAAGGCAAATCATCCCAACTCTCCGTTGAGGCAATCCATTGCCCGTTTTCGTCGCTTACGTGTCTGCAAAAGTGTTCCATATTACTTCTCCTCAAACCCTCCGAAGGGGTAGGACTATGTAAATACTTAGGCTTAGGGTTTGAAATAGGTGGAACCACCGGTCTTGGAGGGTGGGTGGGACGCGGTGAGATTTCCAACACCGCCCAGGCCCTCACAGAAAAGAGGATTGAGGTGAGGGGGGTTCGCCGCGATCCGGCAGCTTGAAGCACCCTGGTCTGCTGGTGTGATCATGGCGCGGAAGCGTAAGCCGAGCAGATCTCCCCCTGGTACGAGGATCCTTGATGGACAAACCTACCGCTGGGTTGGAAGGAAAAACTTCGGACCTGAAAAATCAAGATCGATGGCAGATCGTAAGGCTTGCAGCTTGAGGAGGATCGGCACAAATGCCAGAGTCCTCAAGGTGAAAGGAGGATGGGCAGTCTATCAAGGCCAGGGCAAAGGCGGAAGAAGGTGCGGAATCAATCCTCAACCACAAAAGCGACGGCGGCGGTGATCTTGTGCCGCGTGGGCGATCGCCGAGAACCTTCAGAGGCTCGAAGGCCGACACGATTGGCGAGATCGCGGTGGCGATTTTGGCCATCACCGGACCCACCAGCTCTTCGAGGCTTTCAACCGAGATCTCAAAGATCCGTCCTGATTACCGAGCCTCGCCCTACTCAGTCGGATTCATCCTGACCAAAACCCAGGGTGTGATCAAGATCCGCGATCGCCCTTCAGCCATTTGGGATCTTGATGAAGATCGTGAAGCCCGGCTTCCAGCGGCCACACATGAGAAAGTCCAGGCTTCTCTTCAATTTTTATTTTAGTCCCCCCTATGGGGGGACTAAGGGGCGAAAAGTCCTTGATTTCCCTGACCTTTGGTTCATAACCCCTCTAAACATGGGAGAGATCATGCAGAACACACTTGCAAAGCAGCTTTACCAAGTCTCCATCACGGTTGCCGTGGTGGCAGCCGCCGTTATGGCCTTCTCCATTGGCCTCGGCGAGGCGTTCAACGTGGTCGTTTCTCCTGACGACGTTGTTGATGTGGACACCCTGGCGGTGTACGGTGGCGACATTGATCTGGTTGATCGAATCGCAACCCTCGGCGCCTTTGTGTGGATCCTCGGCCCTGCTGGCCTCGCGGCGGTTCGCGCCCGCGATCTTCCAGGCGGCGTCCGTGGCGTCATCACCTACGCTCCCATTGTGTTGGGCCTCATCGGCTTGACCACCTTCTCCACCGAAGTCGGCGACATCATCTCCGGCGATTACGTCTGGGCCAACTACTCGGATGCTACCGCCGCATTCCACCTGATGCTTGCAGCTTCCACCGGTGCCGCGATCCTCGGATTCTTCCGCCGCAACTGAAGCCAACCGCTTCGAGGTGAAGAGTCATGGGGATGCCGAAAGGCCAAGCTGCGTTCGTCGCCGCCCTTCTTTTGGCGGTGATCTTCGCTGGTGCGCCTCAACCACCGATCGGCATTCACGCCGATTGCCTGGACGACGTGGATAACGACCTTGATCTTGATCTGAACGGTGACGGTCAGCTCGATCTCGGTGAATTGACCGGCGATCCGCGAGCTGGTATTGACTCAGATGGCGCGTACCAAATGCCACCAGGGTATGATACCGATCGCGTGGACATGGATTGCGTCGAATACCCCTGGGCGGATGGAAACGGCGAGTCTTTTACCCCTCCCGAATTGCGTTTCATGTCCGATCGTGGATATGACTCATCCACCTTCCAGGCTTTCCTTGATCGGTATGATCCCTTGGGGATTGATGGCGATACCAGCCAAGATCCGTGCGATCCAATGATCATGTGGCCTGCCGAAGACGGTTCACAAGACGAAGCATCTGAATACTGCTCGCCCCCATGAGGTAAGGAGGGGCGATCATGGAAAGCGGCGGGCCAATCAATCGAACGGCATTCAGCGCCGCCGCCCTGGTCATTGTCTTGATCGGTTTGCCGATCTCCGTGGCTGGTATTGCTTCGCTCAGCTTCAACGAATCAGGCGAGATCCTGATGCCTGAAAATTCACCAGGCGCAGGCATGGTCACCTCACCGATGGTCATGACCAGCACAGGTGTTCACGATCCGTCCATTGACTATTGGTGCAACGATGGAGCCTGGGTCGCTGGAGCAAACCCAGGGGAGAAGACGAAGATCGGTTCAAATTGGGCAGCTTGCCCCTTCGCTTCGAGCGCAACGGCTGGCAAAGTGAACGGCCAACCAGCCTTCCCGATGTATTCTTGTTCTTGGTACGGCGATCCGGTACATGGGACCTGGAAATGTGGCGATCGTGATCTTGCCTGGAACATTTACGGCTTTGAATGGGGTCCGCAGATCCAAAACGAAAGCCTGACTTCGTTCTCCATTCAATTCATCTCGATGACCTCAGCTCAGCAGCTTTGCTCAGACACCACGTATTTTGAAGACATTGTGGGCACATACAGCCTTTCCTTCAACGCTGGATTCTCGCAGATCGTTGGTCAAGGCCCAGGGTATCGGTTCATTGCAAACGAAACGATTCAAGTCAGCTCAGGATCATTCGCAACGTATAACGCAGCCTTCGCAGGCTACGATTCACATGGAAATCAAATGTGTGTCTCCCAATTTTCAATGTCTTTCGACATTGATCCTTGGATCGCCACGGATGTTCAAAACCTGGCTCAAGCCACCAATCTCTCGAATGAATGGGTTTGGCTTACCCTGGAAGTGGATGATCTTCACGTTCCTTCTCAAAGCACCGGCTATGATGCCTGGACGGGCGTTCTTCCTTGGGATGATGTCGAACCCTATCACGGGGTTTCGATCCGAATGGGAACGGTTGAGTCTCAATCAGCGACTCAAACCATGCAGATCGCTACCTGGGGCCTTTCTTTGGCGATCGCCGCCTTTGCCCTGGCTTGCACTCCGTATTGGAACCCCGTTTCTGATTTCCTGAAGAGGGGGATGAAGGGATGAATGAAGCGATCATATTGGTCCAGGTCTTGTCCGTCGTGTTCGGCCTGGGCGTTGTTCAAACCGCCGCCAAAGCTGGAGCGTTTCAGGGCCGCTTGAAGGCCAGCCTTCTCGGAGGATCAACGACTTACACCGCTGGAACGGTCCTTTCGGGGTATTCGGGGGTGGAATCCTACTTTCGAGCCTGTCTTGATGGTGATCTTGGGGCTTCAGGGATCGCCCTGGTAGCCTCAGCCGGATTCTTGGTTTTCGTTTGGGTCACGAATTTCATCCAGATCCAGAGGGTGGTTCAATGAGTCAAACCACCATGCAAGGCGTCACCGTGAACGTGGATTCTGGTGGCGGTGGTCGCCAGCGCGGCCCAGGGTTGTTCTCGAATCTTGGTCGTGCGCCTTGGTATGTCCAGCTCGCTCTTCTGATCGTGATCGGAGCGATCGTCATCTTCGTTGGCGTCGAGGTATTGGCAAAGGTGTACGATTTCACCGTTCCGACTCTGCTGGATGCCCTCGTTGATCCTCGCGCCGCTGGTGCTGGTATTGGATCAGCTCTTTCGGCTTACATTGGTGGTCTTTGGTCCACCACAGGCGGAAGGCTTCAGGAAAAAGCAAACAACACCAGGTTTTACCGTTTCATCAATTGGCTTCCAGGTTCGCGGATCGCTAACAGGGTCAACGAATACATTTGGGGATCACCTGGCACCGGTCGCAGAAGCGGTGGCGGCGGTGGCGGATTCTGAGGTGAAAAAATGAGGAGAGAACATGAACGAGGAGATTCAAACAAGGGGTAAGCTGCCGATCAGGGCTTGGTTCCTCATCCTTCTGGGAACGGTGTGCCTCCTCAACACCGTGGGGAACGCGGCAGCTGCCCCACCTGAATGCACGGTGTACGTGTATGCCTCTGATGATTCAGATCGGCTTTTCACCCTGATGCAAAACGATTCCATGATGTTTGGCGATCGGGCCAAGGTTGTCGCTGATCAATGTGAAAGCCCTTTCGAGATTTCGATTGATGGCATGACCAGGGTATATACGAACGGAAGCACGATGTTCAATCTGCTTCAGGGAACGCATTCCTATGCTTTCAGCTTCGATGATGGATCAGAAATCACATTTTCCAACGTCACGGTATTTTCATCACAGATCTGGGCCTCCACCTATTACGAGATCGCACCTGAAGAGGGACCGGTGACGTTCTTTGTGGACAATAGTGAGCTGCAAGCCAGGGATGTGATGATCGCCCTGGGCACCACTTTGATCGTATGGGCAACCAGCACCTTCATCATCTGGCGATTCATCAACGAATGGGTTGATCGAAGGTATCTCGAAGAGGTGGTTCAATGACTGATCCACCAATCGCACCGGCCACGACCATGATCAAGACAGGCGTGGGAAGAACCTGGGCAGATCTGTTCATGTATGGCCTCTTCGGGGCTTTAGCCGCTGGTGCTTTGGCGATCTTGGGCTGGGGCATATACCAGGCGTTTGGGTATATCCCGATGTGGACGATCGCCGCCGCAGCTTCATCTTTGATCTTCGTACCCTGGATGATGGAACGAGCCAAAGATGATGCCAGGCTCTTCGTCGTCGTGGATGGACCGATGAGGCTCACAGAATACCGGATCGGCAAGCGTGTACCTGTTGAGATCGAAGGCCTTGGGCTTCCGTTCTTTTCGTCCACAGGCGTTCAAAGGTTGATCTTGACCAGCTTTGATCCTGAAACCATGCAGGGGATCGGTTCGGAAATGGCTGAATTCACCCAATTTGATCAGATCCGTGACCTTTCCACCGTGACCAGGCTTTCATCAGCTCTCGAAGAGATCTTGAGAGAAGATCGGATTACGGTGCAACACGTCGGGATTGAAGTGGAAAAGAAGTCCAGGGAGATTGTGGATTGGGCACTTCGCCTGATCTATGAGGGGACTGTTCCCAGCGAGATCACGGAAGCCCTGGGCATCACCGATCTGCCAAAGGCAGAAATGGATCTCAATGCAACACTCGAAGAGGTGCTGGAAGATTGACTTCCTACCAATTTCCACCACCCAGGCGGCTTTATCCCCCTGAGGTTCAAGATCTGATCCTCACGGAAGGAACAGAGATCACAGGAGCGGCTGAGAAGGCCCTGGGCACAGGGATCGTCACGATCTTGGGAACAGCTCGATCAGGAAAGACAACCCTGGTCTATGGGTTGATTGACTACGCGATCGCGCACACCAGCCGCCCGATCGTGTTGGCGTCATTCCCCCAGGTCGTCCTCGAAGAAGGCATTCCTGACCATTGGAAAGGGCGGATCTTTACCGGGCACCCTTCTGAGATGTATAAGATCCAGCGAGATGGAAACCCGATCTGGCTCCTCGACGACGCCGCCGCCAATTTCAATTCCCGATCGTCAATGACCAAGAAGAACGTGGCCTGGTCAAAGCTGGCCGGTGTGATCTCTCACCTGGGCATCACGGTGATCTTCACAACTCAAAGCCTGGCCGGTGTGGATCGCACCTTTTTCCGATTCACAGAAGTGGTTTCCCTGGTACGATACATGAATGATTCAGGCCTTCGAGGTGAGCGAGATGAATGGCGAGATGACGTTGATCACGCCCAGCACCTCCTCAGGAAGATCCACAATCAGAAGGGGGGCGATCGGCGAATGAGGGACTTTTTCATCGGTGTGTCCACTTCACCAGGGAGGCCACCGTTCAGGGTGATCCCATACATCAAGCCTACCTGGTTGTTTGAGGATCTGACCGATCTTCAACAGGATATGCTTTCCAAGCCATTCGGCTACATGGATCCAGAGGAGATCTCAACGATCATTGAAGGGCCACAACCAAAAGCCAGAACAAGGACGAGGAAGAAGAAGGAGGATTCAGAATGAGCTGGGCCAAGCGTGAACAGGAATATGACCGGATTGCAGCTTCTCGGCTTTCCAGGCTTGAAGGCGGTATTCCCAGGCACGTCGCCCTGGGATCTCGTCAGGCTCTTTCCGTGAGGTGGACGCTGGAACGGCTGGGCCTTGCTGGTCCGCACATTGATCACGCGGTTGCCCTGGTTGATCGTCTTTCGATCGCGGACATTTTGC
>Ga0099849_1001767_pt1 | contig 10122 bp, 12 predicted proteins | sample CB_VirMetaG_4_FD_78177 | JGI IMG/M metagenome (GOLD analysis project Ga0099849, IMG submission 78177) | Freshwater to marine saline gradient viral communities from Chesapeake Bay - CB_1508_1M Viral MetaG | ecosystem: Environmental > Aquatic > Marine > Coastal | place: USA: Chesapeake Bay... | reverse complement strand
TTAATATGAGTCTGATTTTGTAACAAAAAAGGTAAATATTTGTTACAAAATCAATAGGAATTGTTGATATTATATCTTTATTCATCTCTCTTTGGTGTTAAAGCTTTCTTATTATTTGATAGACAAACGACTTTGACTATCATTCTTTGATGTTAATCTTCAGAGTAATACTCTTTTAAATCTATGAAATGTTTAATAGCCTGGTCTTCGATACCAGTTAATGCGAACGCATCTAAACAATCTATTACAGGAAGTACATCTATTCCTTCATACTGTATAGAATCTAATAAAATAGTTACTTTATTGTCTTCTAAAAATCCTCTGTACTCTACATCTATCGAGAGAGTTTCACATAATTCGTATGTAAAGGAGTGTACCATACTGCAATATAATAAAAAAGGGAGCATTGCGCTCCCTTTCTTTACCATACTATTGGATTTTGATTTGTGGATTCTAAGAACTCGTTACATTTAGTAAAGTGTTTACATCCAAAGAAACCTTTATGGGCTGAAAAAGGTGATGGATGCGCGGCTTTTAAAACTAAATGTTTATCGTGATCAATCATCCCCTCAAACTCTTGCGCATGTTTACCCCACAACATAAACACTAAAGGTCTATGAGTGTTGTTCGGTCTAGATAATAAATAATGCAAAGTAGCTTTAGTAAACTGTTGCCATCCTAATTTAGAATGCGAAGCTGCAAAGCCTTTCTCTACAGTAAGAACTGTATTAATTAGAAATACGCCTTGCTTAGCCCAGTGTTCTAAGTTTCTTTCAGGATTTAAATAAAACCCACCGGCAAAATCTTGTTCTACTTCTTTAAGTATATTCTTTAAAGACGGTGGTGTTTTACTTTGATCTGACTTTATAGAAAAAGCTAGACCGTGTGCACTCCCATCGTGATAAGGATCCTGACCAATGATAACAACTCGAACATCATTATAAGGCGTAAACTTATACGCATTAAAGATCTCGTTGTTCTCTGGATATACTATGGTACGCTTACGTAAGTTTGATACTTTCTTACCAAGCTCTTGCATGTAAGCATTTTTAAACTCGGATTGTAGTACAGTGTACCACTCGTATCCTAGCAAATCCATTCTTTTCTGGTCCATCGTATCCTTACATTCTACATCCCAGTCTTTACAACGTAAGAATATCTTTTGCATATATCCTTTGTTGTTACTCTTGTAGTTCATGTAAAAAGAATTACGTTGGATATTGTAGGCAGTAGTAGTGTAGACTGCGAAGTCTGTTTCATATACTACTTTATCTACATAAGAAACTAACGCTTTAAGAATAGTCCAACTAAATGTATTGCGGTGCTTATTTATTTCTTTCTCTTTCTTGTAGAGAATCATTTCGTTTTCCACCGTACGTATAGTTCCAACTAGTCTTGATCTATCGTTATCTTCTGGTTCAATCATAAAGACATTAAGATCTTCTCCTGCTTTTTTGCCGTAGATTTTACACCCGTATGGGTCGCTATTAATTTCTACTAAATCTTCTGATAGCTGTTCTAATTTTTCTTTAGCCGTCATAATACTTCTTTAGTATATGTTCTTTAAACTCTTCTTCTGTCCCTTCCCAATAAGGGCGGGAGTAGAGTGTGCCTTTAATTTTACAAGACACACCCTTTCCCTGGGCTAGAATTTTATTATACCTTCTAGTAGCATTCTTTGCTACTACCTTTGCTTTTTCGATTGATTCTAATCGATCTTTTCTACTGATCATCGGTCAATGTTAAAGTAAATTGTGTAGGATCTTCAATGTCTTCCATATCATCTATCCAATTAGCAGACGAAGTGTGGAAATCAATACGTTTAATTAGGCTATCTATCTCTTCATTACCCTTAGTAATGTAGTTGTCCGACGGATCTATCTTAAACACTCTACAAAGATAAGGTTCCACAGTCATCACAGCTACAATGTAACAAGCTTTACATCTGTACTCAGGACCTAGTAGAGATTGAATAGCACGAATATAAAATGCTAGTTGTCTATAGGTTCTGTAATACTCAAACGCAGAGCTGTATTTTGAGATGTGTTTAGATGTAGTCTTAAGATCTACAAGCGTAAATGTTTTAGTTTCACGGTTAACACCGAATCGATCTATCTTACTACGACACTTAACGGTACGGTCAGTACCCGGTACAGGCATATCAAAGTAGATTTCTTTCTCTGCTACCCACTCATAATGCTCATTGCTTGCAGAATCTAAATAAATTCTAGCAATTGTATTGCGATTAAGAGAAGTTGCACATTGATACAATGTGTTAAGTGTGCTGTGATCTACAAGTTGCTTACCATCGTTAGATAGTATAGCATCGTAGTACTCTTCACCACTTGTAATGACCTTCGATACGACTGTATCATCTTTCCACTTTCCGCCATACTCTGCATTACCTGCTGCAGTTAGTATCTCTTCTCTGAGGTAGGATAGATCTTCTCCGTTACTATTAGCGATTACTTCATCGATTATAGTACGGATTGTGTCGGACGGCATATCAATAGACAATGCATTAAACTGTTCAGGTTCAAGTTTGTATTGATGAATCAAAGTACCAAGCTCGAGAGCTTTACTTTGAATATCTTCTAGTTCACCATTAAGGTACTTATAGTATTTCTGTGCCGATCCCTCTTGTTCGGGATTGATTAAAGACAATGCACTATTGCTAATGTCTTTGCTTTGGTAATACTCCATCTGCTTTTTCTTTTATTTTCTTTTTGCTGTTTGAATTAAATTTAAGATTCTTGTCATCTGGGATTTCATTTTTAATGATCTCGTCACGCCAATCATCCCAATAGATAAAGGTAGGTTTATTCATAGTGACAATATACTATACAACGTAGCTAACGTCCAAAGAAATTTGTACTTCTTGTTTATCTAGAAGTTCAATATCTTGCTTTTTTATTTCTTGCACTACACGAGTTTTTACCTTCATAAGTGCTCTATCTATTGGATCATTTTTGTGAGTAGATACAGTTATGTTTCCTTCATAATAGCCTATATACTCAGGGTTCTCTACCTTGTAGTTAAAGACCCAGAGTTTTACTACTCTTGCCATAATCTAAAAGTTATATAAGGGGACCGAAGCCCCCTTATAATCCAACCAACAATTAACCAACTATAACAAGTCGATCTTTAATTAAACTTTTACGTTCGATGAGTTCATCTTGCGTAATATCCATACCCGAAATGTTATCTAACCCTTCATACTCTTTTAAAAGAGCATTAAGTGTAGACTCTTCGATAGAAGAATAATCTTCTTCAAAGTAACGGGTGTCAACTTCACGAATGCTATCATCATCATTTAGTTTACAGATAGCATATGGTAAGTATTCACAGGTACGCATCTTCTCGAAGTCGTAATCGTCTGGGACGGCTACAACATTCATAGGAGATACAAGACAAGCTAGAATATAGTTTGACTTAGAACGCCCGCCGAATCCTGCGACATATCCAGGAGCACCTACATGTAAACCTGAAGAACAAGTACGACTAGGATCGTTATCACATTCTTCTCGAGGCATAGATACAGCTTCTCCTAGCATGATAGTAGACTTGCGAGTATGCCAGTCTGTAAATGTAGGAGTATCGTAATCCATACCTGCTACAATAGAAGTGTATAAGTCAGACAAAGATCCTTTATATACAATGTCTACATTTTTAGTATTTCTGTAGTAAGCATCTTCCTCTTCCACATAAGTCCATTGATTTATAGGATCTTCTTCAGGATTAAGATAGACTGTCTGCGTTCTTTGTATAATTTCCATCATTGGTACACGTACTAGCTCTTTATCAGCACCCTCTTCAACTGCGGTAATGAAATCATTTACTGAAGTGTACTTACCATCTTTTCCTATCTCAACAAAAACAGTCTCATCGTCAACAGTAAATACTGAGATGTTATTTACATTTTGACCTGAAGCTTTCTTGTAGATGTACTCACTTGCTACAGCAAGAGCTAAGTCTTTGTCAGACTCACCCTTCCATGCTACAGACTTGTAGGCAATAAAGTAACCTTTGTCTGTAATTGGAAATGAGAAACGCTCAGCAAACTGGAACAAGCTTTGACGTACATGCTTGTCTGGGTTTAGCATAAGCAACTTCCAGAAGTTAACCAATGGTTCAGTAGACAGATTAAGATCTACATACTCTTTAATCTTACGCATCAATCCTGAAGGGATTGGTTCAGAATAATTTCCGAGATAGAAATTACCGTCATTGTCACGAGTAAGACCCGCAACATCTTTCATTCGGTAATTAGGATCTGTCATGTCCTGAAGCTTTTTGTAAGCTTCTGAATCATTTGCTAATGCTTGGCTGCGCAACTGCGCAACCTCAGCAAATAGTTCTTTTGATTCTTCTTCGTCGGTACAAACGAATTGTTTAGTAGTACCGTCGATGTTTAGCGTGACATTTAGTCCGCTACGTAAGGCAAAAATTCTAGCCATAACACTTGATTTTAAAATTAAAGTTAATTAAGTTAATGTAATGTTCAATTGCAGCTATGTGTTCCTTGTCAATAGTTGAATAACTAGTAACAAAAGCACACATAGGATGCGCTTCTTTCCAAGCAATAAGATAGTTCTGTAATTCAGATAAACTAACTTGACTTTTCTCATACTTGTCTATAGATTTAGAGAATGTAATATACTCATTATCAGGATTATAAACAAATTTAAATGTTGTACAAAAGTCTGCAATTAATTTACTAGGAAGATCTAATCTTTTATCTGACAGAGCTTTAAACCTATGATCTACAGTAGATAAAGCTACAGGTATCTCCATAAGATTACTGTAACTATGAATACGAGAAATCTTACTATAGAATTTAGATACAAACTGATCAACATCTACAGCATTATTATGTCCTTTAAAGAACTTTTTACGCTGGTTAGAAATCATAATAAATGCATGATCTTTTATATAGTTCTCATAATAGCCTTTGATTAAGTATCTATTATTAGTTCCGAAAAAGAAAAGACCAAAAGCATTTATAAGTTTCTCTCTCTGCTTACTATCGCCGTAGATAATCATCTTATTCTTCTTAAGAATGTCGACAACTTTATGCTGACTTTGCTTAAATGCAATACCAAAATCAGGATCTGCAAACATAGTTTTGTAAGGAATAACTTCAGCGCTTCGTTTAATCTTATTACCTTTCTTACGACTCTCTTTGTATTCTTTTACCCAGTCTTCTGGAATCTCTAGATCATCGTAGCTTTCAGTATGTTTTACTACTTCCTTAATCATGTGCTTGAAGTACACATCTGCTTGAACATAATCAGGTTTTGTAATACTAAAGAACTCAGCAAGTTCTTTTTCGTAACCTTCAGTAAGTTTAACAGCTACAAAGCTTCCGTAAGTATCTTGTATGTACGCATCTTTCATACTATTCATACGATCTCTTACTCTGAATATCTTAGTATGATGCATGTACTTACTGATTTGTCTATCCTCATACCTACCGGTATTTTTATCACCAAACAATAACTTACATAAAGTTTTATTCTTTAAGAATTTTCCAGCAGATTTATCAGTAAATCCTATAGACTTGTATACTTTTATAAAGAAGAAAGGAGCATTTGGAACAGATCTTTTTAGATGTTCTAAAGGACCATACACAGTTTTTACCTGCGTAAAGAAGTAAGTAGAGTGTAAAACACATTCATCTGTTACACGTAGTTTACTACTACGTTCTCTAGTAAGATCATAATAAGTAGCAAGATCAGAAGTTACATTATTCTTCATCATTATATCTGCTGCTTCTGCTTTAAATGCATCTATTTTTTCCATAATAGCCCTACGAGTTTTATTGTTGTACTCGATTGACTCTCGGTTCATAGTTACACTAATCTCACCTACATCAAAATACAATGCAAAGTTACCAGACCTTTGATGGTACATCACATCTTCAAAACCTGCAGCACTCCAATCAAAAGGATACCCTACTTTACCTATACAAATTTCTACGTCATTGTTACGAGTTCCATTTGTAGTATAGATCCAATGCTTACCTCTAAAGATTTTGTAGTCGTTATTAATATCTTCATTAGGTATCTTATAGGTAATATTATCAAAATACTGAAGCTGACTTTTAACAGCGTTTACAAAATACTTGTAGTCTTGTTGATTGGCAATAGAAATAATTACTTGCGTACCATTTATGTTATCAGTTGATGTTTGATTTATCAAACTAATTACTGGTACCTGCTCGCCTTTATGAATAACATAGTTGTATTCAATCCCGTCAACGCGGGTTACAACATTAAAGCTATCTGCATAGGCAAGAGGAGACTTAGCACCAATACCAAAGCCACCGATCTGATCATTAGTGTTACGCTTGGTAGATGCAAAGTATTTAGAGTAAATATTCTTAATGCGTTCAGGAGATAAACCTGGACCAAAGTCTTCGAAGATAATTTTACCTTCATCAAACCCAGGCTCAATCATTCTTAACTGTACATCAAGCTGCTGGTTTACTTCTTCATGCGCGTCAAAGCAATTAGAAGTAACTTCTCGCACAATACTACCAAACTTGTCGGAGTACAATGCGTCTGAGAAACCTTTGAACAATACGCCAAGGGACTCAGTGTCGATTGAAAACTCAGTGTCTACTGATTGACCAATAGTTTCTACTTCGTTCTGAGAAAACTGATTTAGTTTCATTACTTATTATAATTTAATTGTGGTTCTGCACTAGGTATCTCGAGATCTAAATGGGTTGAACACCAGGTTATTATGTTCTCGATATACTTAGCAAATTCATCGGTAGATAAAGACGTAGTGGATGCTGAGGTAGTACCTAGCACTTCGCCTGTATCGGGGTTGACAATCTCTTTACGATTGAAATTTTCTTTCAAGTAAATATGGACGTCTTCACGAGTAAGTGTAGCAGGAAGCTCATTATCTCGTAGATCTTCTCGGACATAGCCGAGTTCGTTTAAACGTTCGCGCACAAGATACACTACCACTCCCCAATAGTATCGGTTCTGTGGATTGCTTCTCTTGTTAAGCTTAGTTAAAACTATTTGTACGTCTTTGCCCTCGTACTTAGGGACTTCGTCTTGGAAATAAACGACATCTATCGGAACTATCTTACCATTCCGAATGGTTGCTGTGAAGTTCATTATACAATGGATTATCTAGGATAACAGTCCTCCGATCATTGTATATATCAAACACTAACTTACGTTCTTCTTCTGTTTCTACAGGTACAAACTCCGGAGCTGCAGCTGCTGTTACATACATAACATTATCTTCTGCAAGTATTCCTTCATCTACTAGTACATCTTGCATACATTTATTGTAGATCCATAAGTTATCTAAGTCCCAATTACCTACACCAACTACATCATAAAGCTTTAGCTTTATCTGTACTGGGTAAGAGGTAATAGGTTCAATGCCTTTTACAAACGGTTTTAGAAAAGATTTCAGCTCACTCACAACTTTACTACGTATGTGCGGTGAGTCTGTTCCTTTATAGAAATCCTGTCCGTTAATCTTTTTCAATCGGGGTGTACCGACGACACGGGGATTAGCTATAAGAGGATTGCCAAGCTTGTCTACAAGAATACCTTTCTTATTGAAGGGCATGCCTTGATACTTCTTGGGTATCTTACTCTTTTTCGTATAGTATTTAGCTCGTCTTCTTTTAGACAACACTACGTGTTTAATATACTTTGGAACTGTTATTCTTCTTAATAAAATATTACTCATACTTAAACTCTTTGTTGCAAATATCGAACAAATTGTCTCATCTTCATCCGTTTAGCAATTCTTATTGCTCTAAACTTGTCTTTGTTAAAGATCTTTAAGATCTTTTTTTGTATTGATTTCACTGTGTCTAGGTTTAAATCTTTCACTCTAAAGCTTTTTTAAATGATTCTATTAACATTATTGCATAGTCCTTACCATGGTTACGTACAAAGTCAGACCAGTCCTTTGCACCATAATCTACTGTACCAAACCTACCGTTGGTTAGGAAGATAGGTTTTATAGAGTAGCGCCTGCTTATCTCCGCTGCCATCTTAATACCTGCATAGTCGAAGTCGTAGAAGGTAAACACCTTCTTGTATCTGTTTCGTAGATTGTTGACTATGTCTTCATCAGGATAAGTTGACTCGCTTTGAAGAGCAACAGCGGGTATACCGAACTCATATAAACACATGACGTCCTTCATACTCTTTGTTAATATAACAAAATTTCCTTTAGATTTTAGCTGCTTGTACCCTTGTACCACATTAGTATTACACATGAATCGCATCTTATCTCGACAAGGAAAGTATATCTTATACACACCTTCGTCAAACCTATATGCATAGGCAGGATCTGATTTTGTATAACGATATACCATCTTACTGTTAAGCCAGACAGCTTCGCATGCATATACATTAAAGTGTTGTAGGGTAGCCTTAGAGATACCAAAGGAAGACCAATAATCTTTATCAAGACTATTGAACTTCCTTATCTTAATACGTATCTCTGTATTACGCTGTTGAGCTTGTCGTATATTCTCGTAGTTATAATCTACTTTGGCAATACGTAAGTCGCTATCGCGCAGCTTAAAGTCTTTAGCAATAATTTCTAAAGCTTGATTAAAGTTACATCCGTAGATGTACTCTACTACATTGAAAGCATTACCTGCAAAATGACCAGAGAAATCTCTAAAATACAAATCGCCACTTGGAGCATACTTAAATCCACAAGTGGGATTATTATCTCGACGTAAAGGACTACAAATCTTTTTATTGAATACAATAGAAACACCTAGATAGTGTTCCATAATTTGCTCTTGAGTCAGGTGATTCAAGATAAAGTCTTTAGTCAAAGGTTCTTGTAGCTCGTACATAATACATAAGTAAAGGAAGGGGAGGGTCCCCTAATTACAAGAATGGTTTTGTTAGTATTCTTATATCCCTCCCCCAGTCCTTATTTACCAATCAGGATCTTCTGCTACCGTATCTCCTGCGCCATCACTAACAAACGGAGAAGCGCTCTCATCAGTTGGAGTCATCTTCTCAATACGTTCCCACTTAGGATCTACAGCAAGCTTATTAGGTTCTTCCATCGATTGAATGAAAGGCTTAATAGCACGCATTGGGAATGTTAGATAATCTTTCTTGTTTAAGATAACCTTAATACGAACAGCTTTATCTACATGGTTAGTACCAAGTGCTTTGATTAACGCTTCAGAGAATGAAGAGAAGCTGTTTGTTTTACCAACAGATTTAATTAATACTTCGCGTGGTACGAACACGGTAAGAATATGGAAGATGCGCTCAGACTGAGCTACATATCTACTCTTTAGATGTTCTTCAGGGTCTTTGCCCCATGAACGTGCGTTAGTACGCTCACGTTCTTCGTCAATTGCCCACTCGACATGACTGAACTTTGCTCCTACTGCATCTTCAAAGTTAAAGCGCAGTACAAGATCACCTGTTCCATCAGCTTTAGCAGGTTCATAAACAACATTAACTAATTTAGCATTCTCATTAATGCCTGGGCTCATAATGTTAGCCCCAGTACTAGTGTTAGTACTTTCATCGAAACCGTAACTCATAATAGTTTTACTTTTTTCTGATTTGTAAATATAATTAATCGATGTAGATTTTATCCCACTTGAAATCTATAACAGTACCACGTAGATGTTCACAACGTGAGCCTGCCTCGATTTCAGCGGAAGCTTCAAAGGTAACTTTTAAGTTTCCTTCTTCATCACGATACACAAATCCAATTGCATCGCTGTCTGCCATTACTAGGTTCTTTAGCTTGCCAGATAGATCTAACGATGAGGTGTTTACCTCAACACTATCAGAACCTATAAGAGTTTTCTTTCTATGACCGATCAAGATAACTTGAGGAGCAAGCATCTTTAATCTGTTAATCATAGTGATTACTCTATCTCTTACTTGGGCATAGCCACCGCCATAAGGAATGTCGCCAATTTGTTTTACTTTATTCTCTTGACAGATCGCATGTTCTATCCAGAACACCATGTTATCAAGAGTATCTAAAGCAAGGTAGTCGTACTTATGATCGCTGTCTCGAACAGCTTTCATAGCAGCAACTAGTTCGTTTAGATTGTTGACCTGCACCTTCATTGCACTGACAAAG
>Ga0099849_1001766_pt1 | contig 10127 bp, 8 predicted proteins | sample CB_VirMetaG_4_FD_78177 | JGI IMG/M metagenome (GOLD analysis project Ga0099849, IMG submission 78177) | Freshwater to marine saline gradient viral communities from Chesapeake Bay - CB_1508_1M Viral MetaG | ecosystem: Environmental > Aquatic > Marine > Coastal | place: USA: Chesapeake Bay... | reverse complement strand
GCTTCTAATAAATCAAAAAAAGATCGCAACGATCATCATAGAATTTCTGAGTCTGTTCGCGCTTTGCAAATTTGGAAACTAAAAACAACAGGAAGAGTTAGATAGTTTTAAATTTCCTAATTTTTTTGTATAATATGTTTTGCTTAAGTATAATGCTTAAGCAATATAAACAAAAAACTAAATATTGCATATTAAAAATTAATTAGGAGATAATATCATGGCAATAGATTTTGACGCTATTAAGCGTAAACTTGACCGTTTAAGCGGAAACAATACTAGCAGAAATGTAATGTGGAAACCTACTGAAGGTGAAAAGCATTCTGTTCGACTTCTTTCTTTTCCAGATAATGATGGGCAACCATTTAAAGAATTGATGTTTTACTACAATATTCCTGGGCAAAGAGGTCTTTTGGCACCAAGCCAGTTTGGTAAGCGTGACCCAATTCAAGAACTAATCAATAAACTTCGTGATGAAGGTACTAAAGAGTCATATGAAATGGCTAAGAAATTGTACCCAAAAATGCGAGTTTATGCTGCATGTATTGTTCGAGGTGAAGAATCAGAAGGTGTTAAACTTTGGGGATTTGGAAAAACTGTATATCAATCAATTCTAGCGTTGATGCTTGATGAAGATTATGGTGATATTACTGATCCTCTCGAAGGTCGAGATATTACTGTAACATGTACAAAAAATCCTGGACAACAGTGGGCAACTACTGCAATCACCCCAAGAGGAAAACAAACTAAACTTTCTTCAGACTCTAAACAGTCAAAAGAATGGATGACAAATCTTCCTGATGTTGAAAGTATTTTTCAACTTAAATCATACGATGAATTGTCAAAGATAATCAATGATTGGCTAGCAGGCGATGAAGACGGTGACGATACAGGAACTGAACGATCAAGTTCTAATTCTAGTAGTGATACTGAAACAAAAAAAGATGGTGAATATGCCAGTCTAGACGATGCTTTTGCAGATCTAATGGATTAAAATCTAAATTGTGATTAATCTTTAAAAGGGGGTAGAAATACTCCCTTTTTTATTTTGAAAATTTAGAAAATTTATTATATAATAAAACTAATATTTAAAACGGAGAAGATATGTCGTCTGATGATTTCACTAAAGACTTGATCAAGTCATTAAACAAAGATCATGGTTCACGTGTTGCATACAATCTTTCTGAAGATGAAAGTCCAACACATGTAAAAAGATGGGTTAGTACAGGCTCTAGAATGCTAGACTATATTTGTGCTAATAAAAAGAACGGAGGTTTTCCGGAAGGTAGAATTGTAGAAATATTTGGACCACCTTCTATTGGAAAGTCTCATATTGCAACACAAATTGCAAGAAGCACCCAATCAATGGGTGGAATTGTTGTTTATATTGATACAGAAAATGCAACTTCAGTAGAAAATCTAGGTAATTTAGGTGTAGATGTTTCTAGTAGATTTGTTTATGTAGATACACATTGTACAGAAGAAGTTCTTTCAATTGCAGAAAAAACAATTCTTAAAGCCAAAGCTTTGGATAAAGATGTACCAGTTACTGTTATTTGGGATTCTGTTGCAGCGTCATCACCAAAAGCAGAATTATTAGGAGATTATGATAAAGAATCGATAGGTTTGCAAGCGAGGGCGATAAGTAAAGGAATGAGAAAAATAACAGGCTTGATTGGTCAAACTAATAGCTTGTTTGTAATATTAAATCAAATTAGAACTAAAGTCGGAGTACTATATGGAGATCCTGATACTACACCCGGGGGTAAGGCAATCCCTTTTCACTCATCTATACGAATCAAATTGGGAGCAGGACAACAAATCAAAGACGGGGATGATGTCATCGGTATTCAAGTTTGGGCGAAAACTGTTAAAAATAAAGTGGCGCCGCCGTTTCGAAAAGTAAATTTCCAAATTCACTTTGGTAAAGGTATTGTCGAACACGAAGAACTCTTTGATGTGTTAAGAAAGCACGGTGAAGAAACTTGTGGTGACAATATTATTAAAGTTGCAGGAACGGGCGGATGGAAGACACTTAGCGTTGTTGATCGTCTGACTGGTGAATTAGTAGTTGAAAAGAAGTTTAGAAAAGTAGAATTTAATGAAATTCTTGCTGATCCGGAATATAAGGATTATTTAGACGATCTAATTGAAGCAGCAATGGTAAAAATACTTTCTTCAGATGAAGGTATTGACATTAACCCAGAGTCATATGAGGAAATTAAAGCACTTGCGGACCATTTAGATGTCGATCTCTAATAGAATAATAATAATTGATGCTTACAACCTGTTCACCAGACATTACGTTGCTCACCCAGGAATGTCAAAAAATGGTGAGCAGGTTGGCGGCATAGTTGGTTTTTTCAACAACATGTTGAGATTAATTGAAAGAATTAATCCTGAAAAAATATATGTTGTCTGGGAAGGCGGCGGATCAAAAAGAAAAAGAGATTTATATCCAGAATATAAAAAAGGTAGAAGACCTGCAAAAATGAATCGCTATTATGATGATTTGCCTGATTCAGTTGAAAATAGAAACTTTCAAATTAAAATATTGATATCGCTTTTAAGTAAATTTCCAGTCACACAGATATACGTAGAGGGATCCGAAGCAGACGACGCCATTGGATATATGGCAAAGTATAAACTAAGCAACCAGAACATTGTGGTGATATCTTCTGATCATGATTTTTATCAATTAATTAGTGACAGGCTAATTATATGGTCACCTACTTTAAAGTCATTCGTTAATACTCAAAAAGTCATTGATAGATTTGGAATTCATCCAAATAATTTTTGTTTAGCTAAATCAATATCAGGAGATTCAAGTGATAACATACCTGGGATTAAAGGTGTTTCTTTTAAGACACTTGCAAAGTATTTTCCTAAATTTTCCAAACCTGACGATTATCTTATCGAAGATTTTTTAAGTGACGTAGAAGAACTTAAAAAGACAAAGAAGTTAAAAATATTAGATAAATTAAGCTGTATATTTGAACAAAATACAATATACAGAAACTGGAAATTAGTTCATTTAGATGTTAACAATATTACACAAATGCAAGTAAAAAAAATTAATGAAAAAGTTGAAAATTATGAATTTTCAATGAATAATATAGGTGCACACAAATTGCTTAATGAAAATGGAATATTAAATATTGACTTATTTAAAGCAAAAATACTTTTTAAAAATTTAAAAGCTAAGGGGAATAAATGAACGCATATTTTCACGAAGATTCAATGAAAGAATCGTATTTTTCTAAATACGGAAAAGAATTTCAAGAAAAAATCTTTCAAGCACTACTAACAGACCATACATGGGCCTCTCAAATGATGGAGGTCATGACATCAGATTATTTTGAAATTAAATATCTACAATATCTTTCAAATCGATTCTTTGGTTTTTATGCAAAATATAAAAACTTTCCAACGCTACAATTACTTGTTTCAATTATTAAAGACGAATTAAAGACAGGCGATGACATTATCCTTAGAGAACAAGTCGTCGAATATCTTTCTCGTATGAAGTCTTCACCTAATCTTGGCGATTTAAAGTTTGTTAAAGAAAAAGCACTTGACTTTTGCAAAAAACAAGTTCTTAAACAAGCACTTGAAGAATCAGTTCAAGCAATTAGTAATGAGAACTATGAGTCGGTTTTGAACATCATGAAAGATGCCTTAGCTAAAGGTGCTCAGAGCACAACCGGTCATGATTTCTTTGAAGACTATGAAGCACGTTTTACTAAAATTACACGTGTTACATGCCCGACAGGAATCACTCAACTAGACTCTAAAAAAATCTTAAATGGCGGTTTAGCAAGAGGAGAAATAGGTGTAATTACTGCTCCTACTGGTGTAGGTAAATCTCACTTTCTTGTTAGCGTTGGTGCAAATGCTTTGAAAGTTGGTAAAAATGTAGTTCATTATACTTTTGAATTAACAGAAACTGCTGTAGGCGTCAGATACGACAGTCATCTTTGTGACATTGACTCTTCGGAAGTTTATGAAAGAAAAGAAGAGGTTTTGAATAACTATAAAGAAAATAATTACGGAAGGTTGATAATTAAAGAATACCCCACGGGATCAGCTAGTGTTGTTACAATTCGTAATCACTTGGAAAAACTTGCAATGAAAGATTTTGTTCCAAGCTTAATTGTAATTGATTATGCTGATATCATGAGGTCAACAAGAAGCTATGACTCATTAAGACATGAACTTAAGTTAATTTACGAAGAGTTAAGAAATTTAGCAATGGAAATGAAGATACCTATTTGGACAGCATCACAAGCTAATCGAGAAGCAGCAGATAAAGAAGTTGTTGGATTAGATAATATGTCTGAAGCTTATGGTAAAGCTATGGTTGCTGATGTAGTTGTTTCTCTTTCTCGTAAACAATTAGAAAAATCAACTGGTGCAGGCAGACTATTTGTTGCAAAAAACAGAGCAGGTACAGACGGAGTTCTTTTTCCTGTAAGAATCGATACAGCAAAATCAAAAATAACTGTTATTGATGACCCGTCAGAATTATCTACTCTAGAAATATTAGAAAGTAAGAATACAGGAACAAAAGACATGTTAAAATCAAAGTGGAAAGAAATCACAGGTAAATAAATTTCGGAGAAAAAATGTACAACTATCAACAAGCATATGATGCATCATTAGAATATTTTGGCGGTGACGAACTCGCTGCATCAGTTTTTGCAGGAAAATACGCTCTTCAAGATGCAGAAGGTAATTATCTAGAACTAACCCCAGACGATATGCACAAAAGACTGGCAAAAGAATTTGCCCGTATTGAACAAAAATACGAAAATCCATTAAGTTTTGCAGAGATTTATGGTTTATTTCAAGGTTTTCGGTTTGTAGTTCCGCAAGGTTCTCCGATGAGTGGTATAGGAAATACTGCAAAGATCCAGTCTCTTTCTAATTGTTTTGTTATTGAAGCTCCTGAAGACAGCTATGGTGGTATTCTTAAAACAGATCAAGAACAAGTACAGATTATGAAGCGTCGTGGTGGTGTTGGTTTTGATGTCTCTACTATTAGACCTAAAGGTATGTTTACATCTAATGCAGCAAAAACGACTGATGGTATTGAAGTATTTCTAGATCGTTTTTCTAATTCATGTCGTGAAGTGGCACAAGGCGGTCGACGTGGTGCATTAATGCTTTCTATTTCTGTTCATCATCCTCAAGTTATGGACTTTATTAAAATTAAACGTGATCTTACAAGAGTAACGGGTGCCAATATTTCAGTAAGAGTAACTGATGAATTTATGAAAGCTGTTAAAGAAAAAGAAGATTATCAACTTCGATGGCCTGTTGACGCAGAGAACCCAGAGGTTTCTGAAATGACTAATGCTTCTGATGTTTGGAACGCTTTAATTGAAGGTGCACATGCTTCTGCTGAACCTGGTGTTCTTTTTTGGGATACAGCAACCCGAATGACGCCGTCTGATGCTTATACAGATGATGGTTTTGGTTCTGTATCGACTAACCCTTGCGGTGAAATTATTCTTTCACCCTATGATTCTTGTCGTCTTATGCTTATGAACCTTACGTCGTTTGTAAAGAAACCGTGGACAGATGAAGCAAGTTTTGACTGGGGCAAGTTTAGAAACTACTCTCGAAAAGCACAAAGGTTAATGGATGATATGATTGATTTGGAAATTGAACAAATTGATAAAATTCTAGCAAAAATTGATGCTGATCCGGAACATGAAGTAACAAAAACACCGGAAAGAAACTTGTGGCAAACTATAAGAAACGTAGCTAAAAATGGTCGCAGAACAGGTTTAGGTGTAACCGGTCTTGGTGATACAATTGCGATGTTAGGTCAAAGATATGGTGATGAAGACTCTATTGAAACTGTTGAAGAAATTTATAAATGGTTGTCACTTGCTTCTTATGAAGAATCGATTCAATTGGCAAAGGAACGAGGATCATTTCCACTGTTTAAGCTAGAAAAAGAAGAAGGTCATGAATTCTTAGATCGAGTTATCTCTAGTCTTACACCTGAAGTTCAAGAAGATTATAGACAGTATGGTAGAAGAAACATAGCGAATACAACTACTGCTCCTGCTGGTTCAGTTTCTTGTCTGACACAAACTACATCAGGGATTGAACCTGCATTTATGCTTCACTATACACGTCGAAAGAAAGTGCAAAACGGTGAAGAAGTAATGTTTGTGGACGATTTAGGAGATGAATGGACAGAATTTACAGTTTATCATCACGGGTTTAAGCAGTGGTTAGACAGTGATCACGGGACAACAGCGTCTGAATCTGACCTAGCTCATGCAGTTGCTTTTAGTCCATATCACGGTGCCACTGCTAATGAAATTGATTGGCGAGCAAAAGTTAAACTCCAATCAGTTGCTCAGAAATGGATTTGTCATGCAATTTCGAATACAACAAATCTTCCAAATGATATTGATGTAGAAACTGTAAAAGATATTTACATGCTTGGATGGGAACTAGGTTGTAAAGGTGTAACAGTTTATCGTGATGGCAGTCGCTCTGGTGTTTTAGTTTCAACTGATGACAAAAAAGAAGATTCAGCGTCAATTACTGAAAGACATGCGCCTAAAAGACCTGACGAATTGGAATGTGATATCTTTCATACTAGTGTCAAGGGTGAACGCTGGGTGGTTATGGTAGGTCTTATGGACGGTAAGCCTTATGAAGTATTAGGTGGTGAAGCAAAACAAATAGAAATCCCACGTCGTCATACTAAAGGAAAACTTTCAAAAAGACTTTTTAAGACTAAAAACAGTAAATATGATTTAACAGTAGGTGAAGGTGATGATGCTTTATCTATAAAAGATGTAGTATCAGTTTTTGACAATCCTAATCATGCAGGTTATACACGTGTCATTTCAACATCATTACGTCACGGCGTGCCTGTACAATTTTTGGTTGAACAAATGCAAAAAGATAAAGAAGCAGATTTGTTTAGTTTTTCAAAAGTCATTTCAAGATGTCTTAAAAATTACATTATTGACGGAACTAAAGTAGATAGAACATGTCCTCAATGTGGTGCTGAAGACAGCTTAGTATATCAAGAAGGCTGTGTAACATGTAAGTCTTGCGGAAGCAGTAAGTGCGGATAAAATAAACTTTTGCAGGATGTGTAAACATCCTGCAATTTTAGTATACTATAAATAAATACTAACAGAGGAAATTAAATGCTTTGGAAACTAAATGTAGATAATCAAATAAAAGAAGTTGAACTTCGTCACAATCCAGTAATTATTAGAGTTAATAAATTTGACGAAGAAAGCGCAAAAGACTTTATTTCTCAAATGGCACTGGCACACAATACTGGTCAAAAAGTTATTCCTGTCGTAATAGACAGTTATGGTGGCCAAGTATATTCTTTAATGAGCATGATATCAGCTATTAAAGCTTCGAGCCTTCCTGTTGCGACAATTGTAGAAGGTAAAGCTATGAGTTGTGGTGCGGTTCTTTTTACTTTTGGAGAAGAAGGAATGCGATATATGGACCCGGACGCGACTGTAATGATTCATGATGTGTCATCTGCTCAATGGGGAAAGGTTGAAGAAATTAAAGCTTCAGCAGCAGAAACTGAAAGACTTAATAAGAAAATTTATACAATGATGGCAAGAAATTGTGGTCATGCAGACGATTATTTTATTAATGAAGTTCATAATAGAGGTAGAGCAGACTGGTATATTGAAGCTGACGAAGCAAAAAGACTTAAGTTGGCAAATCATCTTCGTACACCTCGACTAGAAGTTGATGTCAGTGTTAACTTTAAATTTTCATAATTAAATTTATTGTTATTACATTTTATACTAAAAGCACTCTTAATGAGTGCTTTTTTTATGCATGGTATATATTTAATAAAGCTGGAGGAATAATGAATAATGAATTAATGGAATATATGGAAAGTTACCTTGCTCATCTTAAAGCATGTGTTCTTTGGTTTCATGCAGCGCATCACGTTACAAAAGGACCAGGTTTTTTATCTGATCATGAAAGTCTATATGGAGAAATATATCCAAAATTAGATGATCATTTTGACGAACTAATAGAAAAGTCTATTGCTTTATCAGGAGAAGAATCAATTGCATGTCCGGCAAAATTATCTTTATTTTCTTCACATTTTTTAAATGAGAAATATAAATCACCAGTTAATTTAAGATCTCATGAAATTATAGAAATTGGCATCGAAGTCGTTGCAAATTTAATCAATTCAGTCTCAGATATTTACAAAGTGTTTGAAGATGCTGGCATGCTAACACTTGGCTTGGACGATGCATTATCTAGTCAAGCTGGTGAGTATGAAAAATATTTGTACTTTTTGGGACAACGTTTTAAGTCATAAGAGGTTAATGATGGATAAAGTATTTTATAACCAAGCTTCAGCAGATAAGCTAGGTTGGAAACCTGACTGGTTTGGGTGTAAAGAAAACGATGAAAAACTAGTTAAAGCAATTAGAAAATGGCAAAAAGAAAGAGGATTGACAGCAGACGGCATGTGTGGTCCTTCAACACATAGAAGGATTTTTAATGAGAGATTATCAGAAATTGATGAACATGAACCTGATTTAATTCCTGAAAAAGAAGAAAGTTTTATTGTTCATCACGGAAATTTTATACCAATCAACTGGCCAAAGGTTGTTTTATGGTCAGAAGATAATGGTTTAAAACTAACAAAAGGTTATACTCCGTACTTTGAACCAAGAAAAATTAATACATTTGTCAATCACTGGGATGTTTGTTTAAACAGTAAATCTTGTGCAAGGGTATTGGAAAAAAGAGGAATATCAATTCATTTTTGCATTGATAACGATGGAACAATTTATCAGCTTCTTGATACAAATCATGCAGCTTGGCATGCCGGAAGCAGAAAACATAATCATAGTTCAATCGGTGTTGAAATTGCCAATGCTTATTATCCAAAATATCAGTCGTGGTATAAGAAGAATGGATTCGGTGAAAGACCAATTGTTAGTGGTGAAACTGTTCACGGAAAATCTATGGAAGATTTTACAGGATTTTATCCAGTCCAAATCCAAGCTCTGCAAGCTTTATGGAAAGCAATTCATGAAGGTATTGGTGTTCCTTTAGAATGTCCACTTGATGAAGATGGTAATACATTGAAAACTGTTGATAAAAAAGTTGTAGCTGATAAATTTAAAGGATTTATTAGTCATTATCATATTACAAAAAGAAAAATAGATTGTGCAGGTTTAGACATTTCAAGCCTTTTGAAAGAAATAAAATAATCATTTACTTTTTTGTTCGTATATTTATACTATACGTAACGTTTAGCAATCACTGTTATTGCTGTTTTTAGTTTAGTTAAGTTTAGTTTGTTGAGTTTTGTTTCATGTCTGCTATTCGCGTAGTTGAATCGACAGGTTCGTTAGGTACATTGCAAGTTACAGATGGCTACGGAGGATTCCTTACAGGTAGTCTAGTCGCAGGAACAAATGTATCAATAACAACAAACAACTCAGGAAGCTTTACAATAAACGCAGCAGGTGGTGGATCTGGAGGCTCAATAACTTTTGCTTCCGGTTCCACAACAGTTAATTCTGGATCTGTGCTAGCTGCTTCAGATGGATTTATACTAAACGACGAAGGGCTAGGAAGAGCAGCATTAACTGCATCTATTGGTATTGCTGAAGACGGTGATTATACTGACGGTCTTTTTAAAGACTTTACACCTCAAACTCGCCTAGGCGTTGCAATTGATAGATTTAATGAAATCTTAGCTTTGCTTGCACCAGCACCTGCGCCTGATTTAGACGATATAGACAATGATAATTCTGGTGCTTCTTCTGTAGAATTATCATTTGGTTCTTCTAATGACTTAACTGGAAGCACGCCGCCTTATTATTCAGTAGATAATGCTGCAGGTTTTTCTGCCTTAGATGTTAACGACACTTATGGGCCTGCTGTAAGTGGTAACAATATTAGAGTTGGAGCTTTTGGATCTTTAAGAAACATTGTCGGAAGTCTTAATGAAGATGTTACACAAGATCCTCCAGGTACGGGAAACAACTACCCAAATAATGCATTTGGAAATGCTGATAAAGGTGAGTTGAGGTTAGAAGTTAACGGAGAAATAGTTCACACAACCGACTTAACTAGCTTCTCTT
>Ga0099849_1001762_pt1 | contig 10137 bp, 11 predicted proteins | sample CB_VirMetaG_4_FD_78177 | JGI IMG/M metagenome (GOLD analysis project Ga0099849, IMG submission 78177) | Freshwater to marine saline gradient viral communities from Chesapeake Bay - CB_1508_1M Viral MetaG | ecosystem: Environmental > Aquatic > Marine > Coastal | place: USA: Chesapeake Bay... | reverse complement strand
TTTTCAATCCTCGGGATAATATCCATATCTGAATATAATCCTCCATAATGATACAAAATTAAAAATCTCATAAAATCAACTTTCATTATTTTAAATCTTAAATTATGATAATAATCAAACTGAGGATACATGGCGACTAATTCTTCACATTTTTTTTTATCCCATAATTTATATTCATAATTATATTTTCTATTTTCATCATTATTATTTTTAGTTATGATATAAATCCATTTCATCACACTATCCTTGAATAATTCATTATCGGTGAATGATGTCCCATCATCAAATAATCCGTATATCTGATGTATATAAAATGTCTTCATATATTATCATTAGATAAAATATTATAGAAAACTAAACTATATCTCTCACCTTTAAAATCTTCTGTTTCGTGATAAAATTTCGCTCCATTAAATTTATAGAATTTATTTTTTATATCTATATATTCAGGTTTATCATTTTCATCATATACTATTAATCTACCTCCTTCATAATCACCGAATGCTATAATATAACTTTCTCCTACATTATTCTTATCTATATGTTTCTTACATTTATGATTCTTATTATATTGTACTGATGTATACTTAAATGAAGGTTCAGGACTATTATCATTAAAATATTTCATAGTTTCTTCAAATAATATTTTATATTTCATCACATTTAACTTTTTACATTCTTTAATAGAATGACCTCCCACCCAGTTTTTAATTAATCCTAAACAAAATCCTCTATATTGTTCATTATTAATTATGATATTTTTTCTATTACAATTTATAGGAAAATAGAAATCTTGTAATATCTGCAACATTATATATATGATATATATAAAATTATTTAGTATAATCCTCACTATACTCAAATGTGAATGAAATATATTGTCCTGCTTCATCTAGAGGACCTCTAAATTCAGGGATAGTTATCGGCTTTATTAAATGTGATTCGCTTGAATTGTATACTGATACATCTGTATTCTCTACAGCAGGATCTGAAGGCACTAATTTAAACAATTGTATTGTGAATGGTTGATTTAAATATAATGGTTGATTACCTTCGTGTAGCATTTTATATAAATCCTTAAAAACTGATTGATGATTCTCTTTAGTTGTTTCACCTAAACATATCATACCTCCGTGTTCTATTACTTGATTATTTTTATGTTCATAAAATACTGAATTATCTACATTTAAAAATGATATTTTAGCAAATATGATAGTATTATCACTAGTCCCCTCATCATCAGTAATATTAACATTATTAATATTATGATATATATGTAATAATTTTAAATGTTTAATTTTAAAAGTTCTTTCTAATTTAATAGTTTTCTGTGCTATTCTTGTAGATGTATTAGCATCACTACTATTATCTAAATCTTGAGAGCGTATTGTGAAGTTGAGAATAGGCATATTTATATTATAGGTTATATTTTATTTTTTTTTTCTATTGTTATATTAAAATGGATAATGAAGAAATAATCCCTACGATTGAAGAATTAAAAAATCCTAATGCTATTGAGAATAATATCAGTAATGAGATGCATGATCCTGAAGAAACACATTTAGATTATAAAAAAAGATTGAATAAAAAAGTATCTGAATTTACTGATGAAGAAAAAGCACATTACAATAAATTAGCACAGAAAAATAAAAGAGTTAAAGAAAAAAATGAAGAAGAAAAAAATGAAGAAAAATTAGATGAAGAGAAGAAAAATACATTATATAATCAATTATTCGTATTAAAACAGAAGTTCCCTGAAAATTTAGAAAATATCCATATTAATCCTGATATGAATATTAAAACTTTAACAGAAAAAAAGAATTTAATTATGACTATAATTACACAGAAAAATAGTCATAATGTAGTGTTTGAGAGTTTATTATTAATGTGTAGGACAGGTGAAAGAGGATTAGATTATTTCGGTGTAGACGCTTTAGAGGGATATGCTGAAAATGTAGAACACGCTAAAGATGATATTATTCCTATATTAAAAGAAATGATTGATACTGGTGAGATTGAAGTATCTGCTCTCACCCCACAGCTTCGCTTGATGATTCTTATGTCATCAGTAGCAGTTAAAACTATAGAAAACAATAATGATAAAAAAAAAAATGCTATTATTACAGAAGAATTATCACATTCAACAGATGGGGGAGAAGGGCGATAGACCTACCTTATAGATGGATGAGGAGAATATATTGTAGAAGATTATGTGAGAGGAGGCAATACTAATTTAATATCTATCCCTATATAATTTCTATTCAATCTTTTAGCACAATCACCGCATATATTATTATGACAGGTCATATCTAATATTGTATCATTCTCGTTCGAGTATGTATTTATAAAATAATCAATCATATCATCAGATCTTGTTATACCGCATTTACCTTTTCTTATAGGATAATTTAATGTAGTAGTGGGATACTTACCTGTATGTCCTTCTGTATCTGAATAGTGAGTATGTGATATATTATTTCTTGTGCCGAAATATTTCTGTTGTCCTCCATGCTTCACTAATCTTTTTTTATAAAATTTAGTACCGATCATCTGCGGATTATATGTCCCCCTCTTTTTATAGTATACAAATATCTCTTCTGTATTTCTTAATGGTTGTAGTTTCGCTTGAAAGAAACCTGTAGAATTATTCTTTATCCAAGTATAATGATATTTAGGTCTTTCATATTTTAATAATTCATAAGTGAAGGGCATAGATGCGTGTAATACTATAATCCCATCATCCTTCAACACTCTCCACATTTCAGGAAATAATATATCCCATTTTAAAGGTTTATCCCATTCAGCACAAGTAATAGCGAATGGGGGTGATGTATATATTAAATCAATACTATTATCTTTTAATGATTTTATAGTTGTATGTATATCACCTTCTATATATGATGAAGTCATAGTATATATGTAATTATCACATAAAAATATCTCAAATTTAATTTATTATATAAAATATATCATATATGAAAACTAAATTAAATATAAAAAAATCAACTAAATCAGGCAAGGATTATATGGCGATATTCACTAAACCTAATGGTCGCACTAAAACAACACATTTCGGTGATGCGAATCTGCCACATTATACATCATCTGCATCTCTGGAGCAGAGAAAAAGATATAGGGCGAGGCATAAAAAAGATTTAAATACAGGCGATTCAACAAGAGCAGGATATTTATCATATTACATTCTGTGGGGAGAAAGTAAGAGTATAAGAGAAAATATAAAAAATTATAAGAAAAGGTTTAATTATGATTAATCACTATCACTATCATTATCACTATCACTATCATCACTACTCATCTCGGCTACTTGTATTCTTAATTGTTTATTTTCTTTTTTAATAGATTTATGCTTTTTTTCTAATTTAGTATGTTTCTTTTTTAGTGCTTGTAATTCTTCTCTTAATGCTTTCATTTTAACAGATTCTTCATCTTTATTTTCTTTCTTCGCTTTCGCTATGAATGACCTTTCTTTTTTCTTGAACTCTTCATCTAAATCTTGATATAGTTCAGCATATTCTTCTGCTTTTTTAAGATATTCTAATCTTTTACTTTCTACATATGCTTCTTTTTTACTATAATCTTCTTCTATTTTAATAATACGATTTTCTAATTCATTATTTCTTTCTAATAGTTTCATACAATATGGATGAGTATTATGATCATCTATTTTATCTTGTTGTATTTTATACATTTCTTCTCTTGTATTTTTTACTGTATTCTCCATGTCGCTATATTTATCTAACCATTCTTTAGGGATAGGATTATTCTTTAATGTTTTTATATTACCCTTTAATGATGATATAGTATCATATAAATTATCAATATGATTACATTTATCAGATATCATTTCTAATAGGTTTCTTGATTGTAAGGGACATCTAATAGTTAATCCTGCTTCTCCATTAAATGAAGGAGCGAATTTTTTCTTAACATTTTGTTTATCGTGTTTTGTATATTCTTCACCGTAGATTGCTTCAGTAATAGTATTAAATAATTTATCGCTTACAGATGCCATTATGCTTGCTTACTATTATATGTAATATGTCTTTAAGTAATTTACAACCTCCTTAATACTATAATTATACTATAATATATATCTCAAATTTATTTTTACTATATCGTTCAATAATAATATGATAATATTTTACAACACTAAATATTTAATATCCTTCTATAATTATAATACAATATATATATCATATTTAATTTTACTATATGACTAAAAATACTTACAACCTTTTTTAGTGATTTTAGAAATTTATAAAATAAAATATGAAAAAAAAAACACAACATCAATATTGATGATTACAAGTGATAAAAAAAAATACATAATGAAATATAGAATTTAGAAAACCTAAAAAATGGTTGTAAGTGTTGTGAGAATACATATTAATCGAATGTGATGACTTTACCTTCTGTATTAGGTGTTATTTTAAATTTATTAGGAGGATCATATTTTAAATCATATTTATCACATATTTCTTTACTACTGATTTTTATCTGTTTTAATGTTAATATGATATTAATTAAATCTATCTTATTTAATTTTATTAATTTACCTATATCTTCTAAATCAATAGATTTTGTGATAGAAAAATGTAATAATCTACATAATTCACTACAGTATTCATTATTTTTAGAAGGGACAGCACATCTATAACTACAGTATATACATAACGGTTTATTCTTTTTTTGATAATTACTATCTTTCATTTCATAAGTATCCTCCATTATATATTACATAATATTTATTTCTGTGCGTCCTGCCGTTTAAATCTGTCTATAGCAATCTCATATCCTGCTCCTGCTACAGCGAATATCATATATTTCTGTGGTCCTTTGAACCGCTGTTCTATTAAATAAAATAGTGTTGCGTGTTCTATCACGGCGAGTGCTTGGTCGGGGACTTCATCAATTAATCCTTGAGTATTGTATTTTATGAGACGAGGCATTTTATATGATGTATTATATTTTATTTCTCATCTTATTTTAATAGGTCTTTTAAATATTTGAGTTTCTCCTACAATACTCATACATTTATCTTCTTTAATTATATTCGGTTTGTTATCTGTATTAAATAATAAATATTTACCTTTGAGATTATTTAATTCACTTTGAGATAATGTTGATTTTAAATCTTGTATTTCTCTATATGATAATGGTTTACCTCTATTATCTTTTACTGGGATAAATGTATCTGTTGGTGGTTTTATTATTTTAGATTTATGTTCTCGTGGTTCAATCATTTTAAATTTATTAATCACTTGTTTTATTGGATATTTATCCTCTTTTATTTTAGGATGTTTAATTTCTTTTTTATCTTTATTATATTCTATATTTGATGCTGTGATAAATGGTTCATCTTCTATTGCTACATATGTAGGAAACAGATATCCTGATAAAACAAGTCCTAATGTATTGCCTATTTGTATCCCTGTAAGTATCTGTGGTGATGCTTGTTGTATTTGTTGTAATATACTATAATCTAATTCTAATAAACTATTTAATTGATTATTTATTCTTGCTCTTGATACAGATGCATCTCTTATCTGTCTGTCTAAATCATTTGTGATTCTTTCTGCTTCTACTAACTCCTGTCTAATAGTTTGTAATACTTGATTACTTTGTCTTAAATCTTGTGATTCCATTCTTACTAATTGTTGAAGATTTACATCTATATCAGGGTCATCCTCCATCCCTGCTAATTGTCCTCTTCTTAAATTTAATCTTTGTAATATATCATAACCTTCTCTAACTTGTATATTTTCTTGGACTTGAAGATTATTTAAATCTTCTATACTATCTTCATATTGGTCTATTAAATTATTTATTCTAAATGATAATGTATCTATTAATTGTCTTTCATTATTTAATATTTGTTGTATAGTATTTCTTTCTCTTATTCTTGTTAATGAAAATGCGAAATATCCTCCTAATGCTCCTGAAAACACAGGTAATAAATCTCTAAACATATTTCTAAATGGTTCATACAATCCTTGATTTTGATTAAAATATTCTCTATATCTATCCACTTGTTCTTGTGGGGTCGGTACTGATATGGGATTATCTGTTATAGGGTCTATAGGTTCGGTTTGTCCCCTTACTATAGGAGGATCACCTCCTCTTTCAAGAAATATCCCTTGTTGCTGGACTGGTATACTATCTAAACCGAAACTATTATATGTTCTTTCTAAATCACCTTTATCTGATACTACTTGTATTAATATATTTCTCTGTTCTTGTGATAATCTATCATATCTATCTTGACCTATAACTGCTATAATTCTATTTACTCTATAATCTATCTGTGCTTCTTCATCATCAGTCCTAATAGATGGTATAACCCTTGATGGTGGTGTATATAATCCTTGTTCTATAAAACCTCTAATATATTCATCACTCGGTATAGATAAATTAATCCCATTACTCATTCTATATGATAAATCACCTTGATTATCTGTTATAATTACTTGTCCGTTATATCTTTCTTCTCTATCATCTCTTATAGTGTGATTCATTAAATATACATATTGTAGTTCTGATAATTGTGATGGTCTCCCATCATTCAATATTCTAAAATCGTGTTCTCTTTCTTGACTATTTAATGTGAATATAAATTCATTATACATATCCGCTCTATAAGGATCACTTAATCTACTATTAGGATCATAATTAGTTAATGCTTGTATTCTTGATATTGCCCCATCTTTATTTATATCATTTCTTAAATAATCTGCTAATACTGTATTTAAATCATTATAATCATCATTCGTTGGTCTAATATCAAACTCTACATATGAAGGGACATTAGTATTGTATTGTTGTATTTCTGTATCACTTGGGATTGGTGTTTTTCCTAAATTATTGAATGAATAAAAATATAAAACTTCACTATTGGGTTCTTTTAAAATTGGTTGTCCTGAATATCCTAATCTTGATTGATGACTTCTTAAAAAATTATATTGTTCTTGGTCTATGCCTCTTGGTAATCCATTATTCTGTTGTCTATAGTCATATTCATCATCAATATCAACAAATAACTCAAATAAATCTTCTTCAATATTATCTACATTTTCTATCCCATCTATATTCTGGACATTATTTCTAAATTCTGCTCTCGCAGATTGTCTAAACCTCGGATCACTATTTAAATATGATGTTGCTAATCTCATCACATTCTCTCTCTGTAATTGTGATAATTGTATACTTTCTCCTGTAAGTGATGCTGGTGTTATAGTAATATCTCTCTGGACTTGTGATAAATAATCAAACTCTTCTCTCTGATCCGCAGTTAAAGGGTCTAATCTCTGCGGTGGTGGTAAGAATAATCTCGCAGGGTTCCCTGCATCGTCTCTTGCTCTATAGTCATCTACATATACTCTGCCTGATATATCTCTGTGAATATTCGTCCTTGATATATCAAATCCTGCTCCTCGTTGAAGAAAATTTAACTGATTCACAGTTAAATCTGATGGTTGTCCGTTATGTGATTGTCTATATCTATATTCCATATGTGTTGCCGTTGCTATTTCATTAACTCTATCGTGTGAATATCCTAATTGTTCTAAATTATGTTCTAACTCAACAAAACTCATCCCTCCATCATAAAATTCATTTATAGTCTCTGTTAAATGTCTCTGGGCGTTTTCTACTAATAATTGTCTCTCTTGCGACATGTGTCCTTTATCAGCATTTCCTGACCCTTCGTGATATGGTAAATCAAATACATCGGTTTCATCTCCCATATTATTTATATAAATACAAAATAAAAAAATAAAATATATTGTATTATATAAAATGCCTCCTGCTCTATTATTAAAAGGTGATAAAAATTTCTATGGTGATCTTAAACCTACTGGCTTCTCTGGTGAGAATACTTTAGAGCATCCTGCCCCTCCTCCTAATCCTATGTCTAATGTTAAATTAAGTAATCCTATTCAACGAGAGAATGCTGTTAACAGAATAACACAAGATTTATCTGTCCCTGATAATTTAGGGTCAAGTGAAGACCCTACATTACAAGCAGAATTACAAACTAAAGATACTAAATTATTAAAAGAAAGTGATGATTTAGGATCTCGTTTCGTAAAATTTCTTCAACAACCTTTAGTGAATACTTCACCTGAAGCAGATATAAATCAAAAGAAAAGAGAAGTCCAGAGAATAGGATTAACAGATGATAATTTAGCAGAAAATCAAATCCGTCCTGTTGGTGAACTCCCTCTTAAAGCAGTTGAGAAAACTGGTGAATATGTAGAAAGAGGTATCACATTTTTAGAAAATAAAGCATTAAATATTATATTGTTAATCGGTGGGATATATATAGCATCACAATTCGCGAGTGGTTTAGGACAATCTGTAGGACAAAGAAAAAAAACTCAAAGTGATTAATTTAATATTAAGTTAAAAAATTAATATAAAAATAAAATATTTTATATACTATAAAAATGTCTAATCCTCAACTCGTCCATCGTGCTAATCAAAACTCATCTCTTTATAATACTATCAAAGCGAGAAATAGTAAGCAGAATGTATATGACTATGCGACTGGCGGAGAATCGAATATCTGTCCTGTTGCGCGATCTAAAATTATAGTTAATCCTACAACATCTATGAATGCTGATGGAAATCAAACCGTTAAATTTCAGTTGCCTAATTTCGGTCTGCTTGAAGATTTATATTTACAAACTAAATTTAATCAAGGTGATACTAATGCTGATACTGGTGCTAAAGATTGTTTCTTAGTAGATATGGCGGGTGCTTTCTGTTTTACTCGTGTAAGAATCACATATCAAGGTAATACTCTATGGGAGTGTTCACCTGAATGGATAGTCGCTTCACAGTATACTCGTGCTAATAAAGAAAAATCAATTTTACTTGATAATATGCTCGGTTCTGCTGTTGCTGGTGCCTCAAGTGATACTGCCGGTAATTTAGAAGGCAGAAAAGCGATGGCGTCTATCTTCGGGGGACAAACTCTATCTTGTCCTCTTAAAGCGTGGTTCTGTGAAAGTTTAGGTCGTGCTTGGGATTTATATTCACTTTCATCCCACGCCTTCGTTGAAGTAGATTATCGTAGTGTCCTTGATACTCACGGAAAAGCAGAAACAGTTGCAGATAAAATCACTTTTAATGACGCACAACTTGTCTGTTATGTTGCTGAATTAGATAGTGCTGAATTAGCAGGATATCAAGCGAGAAACTATGCTCCTGGAAGTGTTTCTTCACAATTAGGATTTAGCACAACTCTTTTCTCTGAGAGCATCGCAGCTGCCGGATTAGTACAGACTACAGATTCTTCTACTCTTGGAAATAAAATTAAGATACAATCTATTAGTGGACTTGTCCGCCGTCTATATGTATTCGCTACTGATGATACTGATAGAGCATCCAGCAGTGATAAGAAATATATGAATACTGTTGATTTAGCACTTGTAAGATTATCTGCTAATAATCAAACTATTTATGAGATTGAAGATTGTGGTTGTGGTGTTGATAATGTATCTAATAGTTTAACTGCTGGTAATGGTTATAAAACTGATTATGCTGTTGAGTGTTTCAGAAACAATCTCCCATTCGCTTGTTCTTCTGTCCCACACGGCACAGATACATTTAAACTATATGACCCTGCTGTTGATAGGACTTTCGGTGCTACAAGTGGTAATGAATTTAACCCATCTCATGTGAAAGTTATTAACTTCGCCTACAATCCTGATGATTATAGTTCTGCTGATGGTTCATTATCATTCTCTCAACTTGGTAATCCTGAGATTGAAGTTAAGTTTTCTGCTGGTGCTAATGGTTCTAATGATCACACCGTCCACATCGTTGCTGAAGTTCTTACTATTAATACATACAATACATCCGCATCTGGACAGATTAACTTTAAGATGATTACTGAATAAATTAAATAAATATAAATCTTAATATTTTTTTATTAAATAATGTATAATGACATTATTAACTTTTTCGTGGACTGGTGAAAATAACACAGGTTCTGCTACATTCACTTTAAACAGAGAATATAAATTTAAGAATTTATATCTGAAAGATATTAAATATAATATTCGTAATGAAGTATTACAAGAAGCGATTGATAAATCAACTGCTAATACTGGA
>Ga0099849_1001761_pt1 | contig 10137 bp, 13 predicted proteins | sample CB_VirMetaG_4_FD_78177 | JGI IMG/M metagenome (GOLD analysis project Ga0099849, IMG submission 78177) | Freshwater to marine saline gradient viral communities from Chesapeake Bay - CB_1508_1M Viral MetaG | ecosystem: Environmental > Aquatic > Marine > Coastal | place: USA: Chesapeake Bay... | reverse complement strand
TAGCTAATGGTCACCGAGCAGTTGTGATCGACGTAGCTTTCCATGAGCAACTTATATCGCTCAAGCTGATCCACAGCAGACTCAAGGTTTACTTCAACGCCATCGACCTGATCGAACTTCACAGTCTCATTAGCGACCGGGAAGGTAACGATCATCGAGTCATCGTCGTAAGGATCCTTAAAGTTACGATAGCCAGCTTCAACCAGCTTAGGAACCAGAGGATCGTGGACAGAGAACTTGACGTTGTTGAAGATGTACTTGCCCAGCGGCTTGTGTACGCCTTCGGTCGTGGACATGACCTTGGACAGGGTGCCTGATGGCTTCACAGTGGTTACTGCTTTGGCGTAGGGAAGACCAAGTTCGTCAGCCATTTCCCGGGCAGCGTCATGAGCCGCAGCACGTAGAGCCTCTAGGTACTCACGGCTAGGGTTAGCAGCAGCGATACCTGTGATACCAACACCCATGAGACGGAGGTAGTCATTGGTCTCGTGCCAAGAGGGCTGGAGAACACCGTCACGGAAGTCAACGCAAGTCTGGCGGTAGTTGGCCCGAGCTACGAGGCGCATGACCTGTAGAACCCGAGGGTTGTGCATACCAAACTTGGACAGGTCGATCTCAACAAGGTTACAGAAGCTACCTTCGCCACCCAGCAGAATCTCTGCGCACGGATTGACACCTTGGAACCAAGGCGCTCGCTTCTTCGCAGAGGCACCGTTGATAAATCCGGGTTCCGATCCACCACCTTCGACCATCTTTGCGAAGACGCCTTCAAGCTCTAGCCGCGTAGGTTTCTTCCAGAAGATGACAGAGTTGTTTGACTGTCCACGCCAAGGCTTGTCGATCCAGTGATCTTTCTTGGCAAGAATGAACTCTGGTGCCAGTGCGTTGTCGATGTCCATCAAGGCAATCTCTGCGGAGCGCCGGGAGGATAGTGTAGTGCCAAGGAGGTTGAGGATGTCGAGGATATCGATCTCATCCAGAAGGTCACCTTCCTTACCGTTCAAGACAGTACAGATCTTCTCGAAGGCATCGGCCAAGGTCTTGTCGCCAGAGCTGATCCAGCCGTACCCTGCGAGACGTTCACCCGCTGGGCGGATCTCGGACAGGTCGATCAACAGCTTCTCACAGTCAGCCGGGAGGGTCAGGATCTTACCGATAGACCGCGCCCATGACTCTGCGCTGTCACCCACGGACAGGATGTAGTGTCCTTTAACAGGGCTGTGGAACTGGTTCTTCTCACGGCCACCTTTAGTCAGTCGGTTGGACCGCTTGATCTCAACGGATACTGGCTTGTGGAAGCCTCGGAGGACTCCTGTCTCTGGCTTGAAGCCCACTCCGCAGCCTTGGAGTAGAAGCCAGAAAGCGTCAACCACGTCGGAGGGAGTACGTACCGTGTTGAATGAACAATTAAACTGGCTTGCTTCGCGAGTACGAGCGACATCAGTACCACCAAGCCAACGAGTGCGGCCAGACGGTGAGGCTTCCAGTTTGAAAAAGACATTCCAAAGCTCATCCAGTTCGGTGAGTTCTTCGGAGTTGAGGTCACGACCGAGCGCACGTTCCCAAAGCCATTCTTGGTGCTTGATGATGCGGTCGGTAGTTTCTGCGAGGGTTTCAAAGCTCGTCCCATCGTCGTTCTTGGGGCGGCTGTAGGTTCGGCGGTGAACAATTTCCGCCCGAGTGTCTTTGAATGACATAATTCACCTGTAAAAGAAAAAGGGACCCGGAGGTCCCCTGTGTTATTCGAATAGATCGTCTAGGTTTGGAGGCTTGTAGAAGGGCCCCTTCAAGACCTTTCCTGCCTCGTTGAAGATCGGTTTGTAGTCAGTATCTAGCTTCGACATGTTGCTCTGATGAACACGAACGAACCCCACTTCCAAGGGAAGACCAAAGGCAACTGCGGTGCCGTGGACAACATAGAGAAGATCCGCCAGCTCTTTGGTCAGTGCGGCCTTGTTGATGGTCGGACGTTCTAGTTCGTCCCATACCTCTCCAGCCTCTTCCATGATCAAGGATTGCCGTAGTTTGGCGACTTCAGGGGTTGGCTCTTCGGCCATTGGTTGACCCACGGCCTTCGTGAACTCGGCCACCATGTCTTGTTGAGTGATGTGTTTAATCATTCATCGTCCTTACCGTGGAACAGAGTAATCATGCCCATCACCATACCGAGCATGAACTGAGTAACCCCAAGTGTGAGGCCCAGTACCGTCCCTACTCCTACGATTATGAAGGGCGACAGGAGGCCCATCGTCACTGCTATCGTCAGGTAGTTTTCATAGGTCACAGGATATCCTTACCTTTGATCCTATTGATCTCCATTTCCGCGTAACGGCGTACCTTTTCGAGGTCGGTGATCCGTGACTGATTCCAGTCCATTCCGGGGTATATCTTGTCCCCTGCTCGACAGGCGTACTTCACGATATTCCCGATCTCAAACGACAGTCGGTTGACCATGATGAATGTCACAGGTTCGATTTCGTACTGCGTGTAGTGGCTTGGCTCTCTGATTATATCTTCGGCGTCCATAGAGAAATCTCTCCAGTATCGAGGTTGTAGTCAGTGTGTCGAAGGATCCGGGCGCATCTTGCCTGAATAAGTGCGTCATCCTCGGTGAGCTTTGCCTTCTCGTAGGCCTTAACGACCCGCTCCCAAAGCTCCGGAAGCTCGTGTCTCCCGGGTTCACCGAGGATGTCTGCTGCTCTCTTGGGACCGATGCCGGGACAGCCTTTGTAGCCATCTGTGGCGTCACCAGAGAGCGTCTGGCTCATCCAATACCAGTCGGCGATAACCTCGCTGTTCTTGTAGGCGAGGCGGTCATCTTGAGACCATAGCCTGACTGGTAGGGTCTTCATGTCCTTGTCGGCGCTATAGACGAACGAGTTAGGACGGTGACCCGCTAGGATCCCCAGACAGTCGTCCCCCTCAAGTCGAGGGAGAGAGACAACCTCATATTCGTCCTTAGACCAGTCCCGCAGTGCTGCGAGGTTCATCGGTTTACGGACGGACTTACGGTTGCCTTTGTACGTTGGGAGTAGATCGTGACGGAAGTTGTCAGGGGACGTGTAACAAAGGATCACGTCGTCTGCTTCTGTCGTCTCAATGATCTTGTCGATGGCTTCTTTGAAGCTGCGTTTGACCTCTTTGAAGTCAGTGACCAAAGACCAGATGTCGTCTCCCCAGTCCCATTCGATCTCAGCGCCACTACAGACTTGGTAAGCTGTAATGTCCGCGTCGATCAGGGCTGTCTGCTTTGCGACTGGCATGGGTTTTCTCCTAGTTGGATAGCTATACGTAGCATTAGTGGATTGGTTCCCCTTGTGGGATCAAATGACCACACAGAACCTCCCAAGCGACAGGGAAGTGAGGAGCCAAAAGCTCACTGATCATCTCGGCTACGTAACGAGTTTCGGCTTGAGAATCTTCGTGCATTCGCTGCTTACAGACACGAGCAAAGGCAGCAAGACTTCCGGTCCAGTACCAGCTTGTCATCATAGATTGAGGCAAGATCATACGGGCCTGTTCTGGCGCTACACCTTCCTCGATCATGTGATCATAAGCGGCTAAGGCCATATGAACTGCGTCAAGGTAAGCATGGTTGATACTCTCCTGATCTGGATGAGGACCACCGCTACCTTGTTTCTTATTCTCAGCCTTGGTGCGCCATTCCCCGGGGTGAAAGATCCCCGGTTCATCATCGACATAACGCCTAGAAATCTCGTTCTCAGAGATCCCAACTTTATGTTTGAACAGCTGTCTAGCGCAGAACACTGGAGCTGTGATCATGAACGTCGCGGTGCAATGGCTGAACGGTGTCCAGTGATTATGCTTGGCGAGGTACTGCATCAGCTTTGTGTCAGACTCATCGAACTCTTCTTTGTACTTGTCAAAGGAGACCCGAGCGCTGTTGACGACCGATAGGTCATCGCCCATCAGGTCAATTAAGGAAACTGAAATCAAACTCTGGTTGCTCCTTTAGATTAGTTTCGCGGACGTAATCTGCGACTTTTAAGAATACTTCTGGATCGGTGCAGTTACTTTTGATGCGGTTAGCAAGCCAAGAGACCCACGCCACGTTACCAATAGTGTATCCTTGGTTCGGTATTACTTGATCTAGGGTGGCTTTATAGTCCTCATGCTGAGGAGCAAACAGATCAATATCTATACCCAGTACAGCACACTTTCCTGATTGCTCGTTCCATAGATTTTGTAAGTAATCTTTTGTTACATTGAAAACCTTACCATGATGTTTGCAATGGCTTCTTTTTCTTTTAAATACTTGATCGAATACATCTTCGCGACGTTGTTCAGCTTTGAGGTTGTTTCTGGTTAGGTTGAAACAGGCCTTACAGTCTGTCCTGTATTTCTCTTGGTCTGATCTCCAAAAGAAATCGGAGATTGGCTTAGTTACATAGCATTTAGTACAAGTACTAGTCTCCTCCATGAGAAGACTCCTTGACCATGCGCTCGTACTCTACATACCCACCGATATGTTTACCGTTCACCCAGATCTGAGGAACCGTGTCGAACCGCTCGATCTCGATGTAGTTCTTGATCTCAGCGTTTTTCTCTTTGTCGAGGTCAATATACTCCCACTTGTGGGACGATTTAGACGCAAGTTGACGGGCAAGGCGGCAATACTTGCAGCCCTTTTTACCAAGGATGGTTACTTTCATTAGAGGCCTTCTTCGTGGAACGCTTCGAGCCACTGACGAACGATGCCAGACCTAACGATATCTTCGAGGCCTAGTTCGACGTGGACGCAATCGATGTTGTGAGTTTTGGAAAGATCAATCAGATGCTGGAGACCCGACTTCTCAGCGAGGTCTGTCTGATTGGTGTCGCCAGTGATTACGAGTTGAGTCCCCTCGCCAACACGAGTGACCAACATCTTGAGTTCATGGAGTGAACAGTTCTGCGCTTCGTCTACGATGACAAAGGCATTCTTGAACGTGCGTCCCCGCATGGTTTCTAGGGGCGCAATTTCAATGACCCCCTTGTCCATGCAGTACTTGAAGTGACCAGAGCCTAAGCGCTCAGAGAGCGGCTCCGTCAGAGGGATCATCCACGGGGCCATCTTTTCATCGATTGACCCCGGGAAGTGACCAAGAGTTCGTCCAGCAGCCACGTTGGGCCGTGTCAAAACGATCTTCTCGATCTGGTTTGCTGCCAGCATATCCGCCGCAATGACGGAGGCGATGTAGGACTTACCCGTCCCCGCTGCTCCGCTTACGAGTACTTGGCTTGCTGACTTTATCGCCTTGATCAGCCTTAGCTGCCCCGGCGTCTTTGCCTTTAGGGGTGGCCTGTCGGCCTTTGGCCTTGGCTGTGGTTGGACTTGATCGCGCTGCTGTAGAAGCTCCCGAGCTAATGCTCTTCGCTGGCGCTTCTGTTCCCGCTTCTCCTGTCGGGTCTGTCGCTTTTGGTTCATGCTCTCCGCACCAATAGGTCGCCGCCACGGTCATAGCTCGTGGGTAGCGATTGCATTGAAGTCCGAAGGATCTTTGAGTGAGGTACTTACAGTTAAGACAACTGACTGTCGTCATGTCGGCTTCCTTCCTTTCCGGCTGTATTTCTTGAGGTTCTTGTTTCGCCGCTGCTGGAACATCGGTGTCCGAAGTTTCAGTGCGACAGGATTCCGCTTAGTGGGTCTCGGCCCAGTTCCGTCCGACATTGAACTCTCCATCGAGGGGTATTCTAAAGTTGAAGAACTTCTCGGTTTTCTTGATTGCATCGATGCAGGTCTGTCCGACCTCTTCGGCTATCTCAGGAGGACAGGAGAGTTGGACTTCGTCGTGGACCCAAGCGTGCCACTGGACATCGAGACTGCGCTCTTTGAAGAGGACATCCATCTCGACAAGCATCTTTTTGCAGATAGCGGCCCCGGCCCCTTGAAGCAGGGTATTGAGGGCTGCGTGTGCGCTGCGAACGTGGATCTTTCGACGGTCCAGTCCGTAGAGAAAACCTGCAACAGCCTTCGTCTTGACGGAGTTGGATAGGTCTTTGATCGCTGGGACTGCCTTGAGAAACTTGGCCTTGAGGTAAGCGCCTTTGTTCTCGTTACCGCCCACGATAGATCCGATCTTCGCGTTACCAGCTCCGAAAAGCCAAGCGTAGATAAAGGTCTTTGCTTGGTTCCTAGTCTCTAGACCCGCAGCTTTCTGGTTGGCTGTGTGGATGTCACCGTTAAGGATCTCATCTCCATAGGCACCATTGTCATATCGAGCCATGTAGTGAGCGAGGCATCGTAGTTCTAAGCCCGAGGCATCGAAGCCAAGCAGAACACGACCCTTTGGGGCTGTGAACAGACTACGACATTCTTTGCCATACGGAGCATTAACTCCCGGCGTCTGGGCCAGATTCGGAGATTGATGCGTGGCTCGACCCGTGACTGCGCCGTTAGTAGTGACGCGACCGTGGATCCTGCCGTTCTTGACCTTCTTGAGCCAGCCTTGGCTACCCTGTGCCAGTTGTCCCAACCGCTTCTCGATTGTGAAGTTCTCGGCCAGAAGCTTGGCTTCAGGGAAAGGTAGGGCGGACAAGACTGTCTCATCGACCTTAGGCTTTCCACCGTCCGTAAGTTCCTCAGGTTTCCATCCATGCTTGGTGATCAAACGATCAGCAATATGGTCCCGGGACGCTGGGTTAAAGACGATCTCCTTGGTCTTGTAGGTCAGTTCGCCCTTCACGTATCCACGGGTCTTGTTGTTGACCTTTGGAATGAAGGGCGTCTTGATCTCCCAAGGTGGGAAGGCTTCTGAGAGTTCCGAATGGATCTCTGCCTGACGGGTTTGGAGACTACGAAGGAGACTCTCGGCTGCCTCAACATCAAAGGGGAAGCCCGTCGCTTCCTGCCGAGACATGATCCGTGCAACGTCCTGTTCAAGCTGTCGAGCGACTGGAGAATACTCCTGTTTCTCGATCCACTCCCACAAGGCGAGTGTCACCTCGACATCTTGCTGGGCGTAGGTGAACATGGACTCATTGAACTGAGACCAATCTCCCTCGTAGTCATCCTTGAGGACGCCGAGCCGCATACCCCATGCCTTGAGACTATGACGACCTCGAAGCTCCTTAGGGAACTCTAGGCCTTTACTGATCTGTCGCTCGTCATCGTCCCACAGAGTAGGCCAGATGAGGCGAGTATCAATAATGGTGTCAAAGTCTCGGCGGTCATCTACACGATCCCACCATTCATAAACCTTCGCTAACGCACGGTTGTCGAAGCTCCAGATGTTGTGACCGATCAGCCCGTCACTTTCGTAAAGCTCACGAGCTAGATCTTCACACTGCGCTGGGCGAGCGGCTAGGCGCTCTCCAGTATCTAAGTTGATCGCAGTGATACAGTGGACAGTATCGAGTTGGTCGAGCAGACCGTTCGTCTCGATGTCGTAGATGTACTTGGGCATATGCGTGGCTCCTCAATGGGATTGTCGCGTTTGTGGGACTAATAGGCCAAACGAATGGGTAAACCGTCCCTGATAACAATGTCCGCACGGATCTTGAACTCAGTCAGATCTCGGCACTTCTCTGCGAGACCGATAGTGTCTCGGATGATGGTGTCGTCTGATATGATGGTCTCTGCGGCCATATACACGTCTACAGGGACACCGAAGTAATCGAAGTTGACTTCCGTTCGGTCGTCAGTGCCATCGGTCATTAGCTCTGCGAGCTGCTCCGACTGCCAGTCAAGTTCGTCCTGCTTTTTAACGAGCTTGGCTTCGAGTTGATTTGCCTCTTCACAAAGTTCTTCGATTGCTTCATCGGCATTTTTAAGAGCCTCGCGTAGTTCGGAGTTTTCTTTAATAAGCTCTTCGATGATTTCACGAGCGGATGGTACATTGGACATTTTGAATCCTTAGAAATCGTTGTGGTCATCAGGCCACGCTGAATTTTGAGAGTTTGGGTTGCTATATGGATCATTAGCTTCGGACGCGGCTGAGAGACGCCCCGTGGTCTTGTCGTACTGGAGTTGACCAGCGACCCCACAGTCACCTGAGAACCTGTTCTTCAAGACCCTGATGGTCGTAAGATGCTTGGTCTCTTCGTTCTGCTGATTGCGTTCCAAACCGATCACCATGTCACAAACTTGTCCAAGACCTGCGGACACACGGAGTTGTCCCAGACGTGTCTGAGCGCCTTCCTCGTGTGGAGTTCCTTCAGGCCTCTTGAGGTGTGAGATGACGATCAGGCCTACGCCTGTGTTCTCCACCAGTGACCGGAGCTTAGTGGCAAGGTTATCGATAAGTCTGCGCTCGTCTCCCTCACCAAGGCCACTGACAACTATGCTGACGTGATCGAGGATGATGTAGTCACACTCACAGGACACAGCGAGGTAGCGGATCTTGGCAATCAGAGCGTCGATGTCTTGCGAACCCCAGTGGTCATACAGAAACAACCGACCAGTGCCGCACGTAGCATCGAAGGCCTCTCGCAGATCTTCATCTCCGACTTGGTAGTCAGGGATATGGATCGGAGCATTGAGGTGGAGACCCATGATGCCTTTGGCTGTCCGGGTTGTGGACTCTTCAAGCATCAACGCACCAACGGTCATCTCCTGATTGATAAGAAGGTCATACATGATCTCTCGGATGACCGAGGACTTACCCATGCCCGAGCCTGAGGTGAAACAAACCATCTCCCCCTTTCGGAGGCCGTGGGTCATCTCGTTGAGCTTGGGCCAAGGGTAATCGACAGCATCGTGAAGCTGGACCTTGGACACTTCGGTCCAAAGATCCTTGGCGTTCAAGATACCGTCTGGTCGGTAGGCTTTGGCTTGCCAGATGCTGTCAACCAGCTCCTTGCCTTTACCTGCCAACATAGCCTCGTTTGCGTCCTTCGCTGGGAGGGAAGCAATGTACGCCTTACCGGGAGCCAGCTTTTCCGCAGCCTCTTTAGCTGACGATTGACCAGCTTCGTCCATGTCAAAGGCAATAACCACCTTCTCGAATGTCTCCAGCCACTCGGACTGTTGAGCAAATATCTTGGCTGCACTTTGAGCGCCGTTAGGTATGGAGACCACAGGCCACTTACCATTACCCATGACTTGAGCCATCGAAAGACAATCGATCTCGCCTTCAACAACGGTGACCATCTTGCCACCTTGGCCGAAGAGGTGTTGGCCGAAGAAGCCAGCTTCCCGAAGTGACCCGCGAATAGAGAACTGCTTGTCCGCAGTGCGGATCTTCTGACCGACGATCTGCCCACCGTCCTTGCGGTAGTTAGCGATATGCACAGTCTTGCCGTTGATCTTACCGACTTGGTAGCCATAGCGCTTACAAATGTCTTCGGTGATCCCTCTCTTACCCAGAGCCTGATACTCTCCCTGAACGAGATTGAGAGAGGTCTTTGGCTGGGGAAGAGTGACTACGTTCCCGTCGCCGGGTTCCCAATGATCACATGACGCTCCGAAACAATGGGAGTGACCGTCATCAAACAACACAAGGTTGTTACTGCTGCCACACTTCGGGCATGGTCCACGGCTTACTTCTTTGGAATCAGCGTACTTATTGGCGTCGTGCATTTGTTTCCCTAACGAATTCTTGCAACGGGACGTAGCCCTCGATTCCAAGAAGTGTCGGGGCAGCGACCGCAGTGACGTGATAGTGGTGATAGAGGCTGTCGAGCAGATCGTGAGCGTGGGCTTCTTGGTCTGCGGGAAGCGGGGTCTTTCCATCCCAACCAACCAAAGCAACAGCAATGCTGTGTGCATCCCAACCTACTAGGTGGTGGCCGATGGTGTCTGGGTGTCGAGTGACTGAAGGTCCATCCGCATCGATACAGTAATGGAAACCACAACAATGGTATCCGGAGCGTCGATGGAGGATGTCGAGATCGTGTGAGGTCTCGGCTCTAGTTACTGAGTGAACGATGATGGCATCAGTTGTTGGCCTGTCCCGCGTCCACTTAAAGGATTTTGAGATCACGGGGAGGCTCCTCCAGCCATGAGCGAGGGATTGGCTCTTTGTCGGAGTATCCGTGCCACAGGAAGCTATTCTTGTCGCACCACATGGCGTAGGTCGTCTTACTCTTCTTACCGATCTTGGATCGAGGGTTCGAGAACACGAAACGAATGTCCAAATGCGGCTGGCTGTCACGCAGCATCAGAAATTTCTGGCGGTCTGCGGTCACCCAGCGGCC
>Ga0099849_1001759_pt1 | contig 10142 bp, 25 predicted proteins | sample CB_VirMetaG_4_FD_78177 | JGI IMG/M metagenome (GOLD analysis project Ga0099849, IMG submission 78177) | Freshwater to marine saline gradient viral communities from Chesapeake Bay - CB_1508_1M Viral MetaG | ecosystem: Environmental > Aquatic > Marine > Coastal | place: USA: Chesapeake Bay... | reverse complement strand
CATCGCCTATGATCGACGAAGCGCCATTAATCGGATGGACCAACACTTCGACAGTACATACACACAATGCTTTCGGGCATGAATGCCAAGCCTATAACAATGGCGGAAAGTGTGGTGATTGTCGCGCATGTTGGGACAAGACTATCGAAAACGTATCATACAAGGAGCATTAATCATGAAACGCTATAAATACGAATGCGATGCAGGCTGCTTAGTCCTGCAAACCGACGTCGGTGAGTTCAATATCAGTAACGAATTCGGGGATGGTGAGTTCGATCTCACTATCATCGATGACGGTGAACAGTTTATCGGGGACCTCGGAAACTTTCTCACTACGTTTACAGTGTACGAAAACGGAAAGGTTAACGTGATGAACTACGATTGTTCCAATGCATACCCTCTAACCGAACTATCCGAGGGTTTCTATTCCGTCCATGCCTTTGACGGAAATATCACTATAGTACTTGAGTCATAAACGCATACCCCGTGGTAAAACACGGGGGTCCGTTTCGCGTTTTTCTAATCCTTTCCCTCTTTCTTAGTCTTCCCCTCTCCCTCGACCGGATCCGAGGACCCCGAATCCCGACCCCCCGACCCCGAACCCCGAACCTGGGGCCTACGACTATGGTATAATTGACCAATTGCATCCCAGGCGCTAGGCGCCGACCGACCGGTCCAAACTGCTGTACATTTATCCAGCCCCTCAGACGCAAGCTCACGCGCCTGGTGCCCCTCAAATAAAAATATGGCGCCCTGAGAGAGGTGCTTTACTAAGATCAAGCTAAGACCTCCTGAGAGCCAATAAGCGGTATTCCAAGCGATTTGATGTGGACTCAGTCTCACTGAATTATTTTTTGTTATTTTTAATTCAAGCCAAAAGACCAATCCGTCCCATGCAACATGGACGTCTGGCACACCGCTTCCGACTCTGTTTTCAATTCGCGTGGCGTGACACTTCTTCGGCAGATTCTTCCTGAGTAAATTCCAAAAGTTCGCCTCCGGACCTTTCGACATCTTTGACCTCCCTAAACTCTCCCTCGATGAACGCCTGCGGATATTGTTTTTGTAGCGTCGCCAATCTGGCAACAATCTCTTCGCGGGACATGTCATCCAATTTGTTTGTGACTTCGCGACGATCAATCGTAAGACCGCCAAGAGCAGAACGAATTTTTTCAGCATTGATAGCTGCAGAAAACTGACCGGCGTCTTCAGCGCCTTCGGAAAGCTCTTGCAATCGCTTCATCTGACCAATCAAGGTCACGCCATAACGACGTTCGCGTTCTTCACGAAGCTCTTTTACATACTCAAGGACTTGAGGGAACTCTCGACCATTCAGAAATTTGGATGCTTGAACGTGAGCAGACTCTTTTGCATAACCTGCCTTTCTCGCACATTCAGCATTTGAGTAGATTCCCTCGACATAATATTTAGCAAAATTCATTTGCCGGTTGGTCAGTTTACGACCATGTTCTTCTTCGATCTGTGCAACAGTCTTTTTTGCCATTTTCACTCCTGCAGGCTCGTTACCTGTTAGTTACAGACGATACAGCAAAAAGTCTCTATGTAGGTAATTTCAACAGGTAAATGCGAATGGATTGTAACAACTAGGGCTTAATTTGGGTGAGAAGTGTAACGAACGTAACGAGAGTGTGACGAGTAATTTACCGTGGTTATTGGGCTGTAGACTGCTCGTTACACTCGTTACACTCGTTACACCATTTTTGAAAAAAAAAAAATAAAATTTTTTTTTCGCTAAATACCCTATTAACGAACTCAATGTAACGAGGTCCAGGAGCCGCGCTCCAACATCTTTCCAACAAATAAAGCTTGCATTTAAAATCATATTACATACAATAAATATTCATACAAAAAGGAGGGGTAACCCATGAGTGTAGATTATCCAAAGCGTACGCAGTTTCCAGAGGTTGTGATCAATGGTCGTTACCTCACGGATCTTGAAGCAAACGTCATCGAGGTGGCGATTGATGACCTGATTCAGTTTTTAACTGACGCGAAGCAGGGTCATTGGGTCTCGGGCGATGTTGACATGTTCGAGTTGTCGGTCGAGAAGTTGTTTCTCGCGCATCAGATCAAAGAGCAGTTGGAGAAATAGTCATGCATTTTTACTACGACGGAAAGAAGATGGAGATCACCAAGCGCCCACAGAAGTTTTTGCCGATCATGGTTCCGATCTCTGATGGGTATCAGGAATTTTGTCAGCAATTGGGCTTGCCTGATCGTGATTGCATGGAGCTGTTAGCGGAGGATTTCTTGGATGATTATCAGCGTTTGGTCGTCACCAAGTTTTACGAATTGTTCGAGGCGATTGAGCAGGCGGAGAGTGCGGTATGAATAACAAGAAGTTTGAGATTTGGGGCGGGGGCGTGATGTGGTTTGCATTGCCGACTCGTAAAGAAGCGGAAGCGAAAGTTGAGCAGTTAAAAAAACTGATGATCTTAAGCTTCGAGATCCGAGAGGCGTGGGTATGAAATTCGCGACAGTCTGTTCGGGAGTGGAGGCGTGTTCTGTGGCGTGGGAGCCATTGGGATGGAAGCCTGTGTTTTATTCAGAGATTGAGGATTTCCCATCGGAGGTTCTCGCACATCATTGGCCGGATGTTCCCAATCATGGGGACATGACAAATTTTGAGGAGTGGGGCTATGAATCAGGATCAATTGACGTTTTTTGCGGAGGGACCCCTTGCCAGTCATTCTCCGTTGCCGGACTTAGAAAAGGGTTGTCAGACGAGCGCGGAAATCTTGCGCTTACATATTGCCGAATGGTTGATCAGTTGCGTCCCAAGTGGTTCATCTGGGAAAACGTCGCCGGTGTCTTGTCATCTAATGGAGGACGGGACTTTGGTTCCATCCTCGGGGCGATGGCAGAACTCGGGTATGTATTCGGATGGCGTGTGCTTGACGCTCAACACTTCGGAGTACCCCAAAGACGCCGTCGACTCTTCCTTGTCGGATGTGCTTCAGGAGATATCAGAGATATCAGACAAGTGCTATTTGACGCCGAAGGCGGCCAAGGGGATTTTGGATCGGGCGGAGAGACGGAAGAAGGATCTGCCGGAGAAGTTACGGGATGCACTGACCGGTCTAGCAAGCGCATCAACACGCTTGATACCCAATGCGGATTAGAGAAGCTGACGCATCAGTCGCTGAAGAGTGGTCATTACATTGTCGAAACATTTGATCAACAGCGGTTTGATCAGTGGGGGACGAACAAGACAGCGTCGACAGTCAAGGCGCGTGACTACAAGGACGTGACTGACATGGTCGTGTATGAAAACAATCCATCGGATGCGCGGTTGAAACCGCTCGGGGATAAATCCTCGACGGTCATCGCTCGATGGGGGACGGGTGGGAATAATGTCCCATTGGTCATGCACGGCACACAAGATCCAATCGTATCGGACAAAGCCATGCCGGTTCAGACGAACCAAGGTCAGGAGTCCGTGCTTTTTATTGATAAGACAGTGCGTCGATTGACGCCGGTCGAAGTCGAGCGGTTGCAGGGCTTCCCTGACAACCACACCAATATTCCGTGGAATCGGAAAGATTTTGCCCCTGACAGTCGTCGATATAAGGCGATGGGCAATTCAATGGCGGTACCAGTCATGCAGTGGCTAGGCCGTCGTATTCAACAAGTCGAGGAGACAAGAGATGAGTGATTACATAAAAGAGTACAACGCTAGTGCTGTGAAGCATAACAAGCGCGTGAAGTCGATCCGCGAAGTGCGGTTGCCGAAGTCATGTGTCAGAGCCATTGATGAGTCGATCAAGGCGATGGACCAAGTCCATGAGCAGGTGTGCGAGGGCATAATCCACGGGTATAACTCGCTGATGATGGATGATGTCGTCAGATTGGTGAATGCGATGCATAAGCTGAAGGCTGAGTTCGAGTATCGGGAGCTGAGATCATGAAAGAAGGTAACTATTTCGGTACCCATTGGTATTGGGACGAGGAAGATCGCGAATACACAATCTGCGCGACATGGTATTTCGAGAACAACTATCCGGACATGCCGGACGAATGGATCTTGAAAGATATCGAAGTCGAGGTCCAAGAGCCGAGCGCCCCTGACCTTGATCTGATGCGCGGTGGTCGTGTGTGGAGTTTCATTGCAGAAGATGGTCCGCCAGAGGGCCTTAGGGAGTGGGATCATGAGTAAGCAGTACAGTCATTTGTATGACATTGCATTTGAAGTCATTTCGTATGACGAAGAGGGCAGGGACATTACCCCTGCCCAAGTGCGGCTCGCTATCATCGAGCGCATCGCCAAGATTTCAGACGACGAAATCTTTGAGTCGATTGGTTGGTGTGACACATACGAAATCCCAAGGGATTACGAGGAGGTCGCATGAAGGAGATTTTTCTTGAGTTCGCCGCTGATAACGGTTTATTAAAAGTCGATGGAGAAGCAGATGTTCTTGATCTGATGGAATATTCAACAACGGTATATGAATTGGGTGCGCTTCATGCAATCCGCGATTTAATGGTGGATGGAGTATTGCCTGATATGTGGGTTCGTTGTGATCTCATCGAAGAAAAAGAGTTTTGGAAAGCTGTGCGTGGTCATTTGGAGGAACGTGATGAGCAAGATGGGTGATTGGGTTCTCGACATGCAACAAGACATGGTCGATCTAACACGGGAGCAGTTTATCGCGAAGCATGGAGAGATGTTTGCGTATCTGTATGACGAGTTTAAAGAGGAGCATGACAATGCCAAATCAAGATCAGAAGGATAATCAAGGTGCCATTTGGGGAAACAAAAAGAAGAAGAAAGATACGCATCCTGACTTTACCGGTCAGGCTGTTATCGGCGGGGTTGAGTATTGGGTATCTGCTTGGAAGAGATCGCCTGATGGCAATCCTGCAGCCCCTTCGCTCAAATTTTCATTTACCAAAAAAGAGGAGCCAGATCATGAAGACGATATTGGCATTTGAAAATCTGCAGATCGTTCTGCGTGACGACAAGATTTACGTCGAAAAGCGGTGCGATAACTGCGGAGGTCATGGCATGGATTCGGTTGACGAATTGGAAATCATCGCATGCTCCAAGTGCCGAGGTTCGGGAGCCGAGGTCCTGCATGTCGAGGAACTCGATTACAGTCTCGAAGGCCAATCCAAATGAGCCGTATCCCATCGGTTAAACGGGACTATGTCAGTGGCGGGGTCACTATTGAAACCGCCGTTGACTGGTATCGGTTCTTGGCAGACGAAGCCTATTTCGAGGGAGATGCATTGAAGTGTTCTGAATTTACTGCGAAAGCGGAATCATTGAGCGGATCACCACAAGGCGTTCTCCACTCGGTCGAGATCGAAAACGCAATTAGGAAATGGAGCAGGAGATGAAGGTATTCCGGATCACGGATCATGCACTGAATAAGTGCTTTTATGTGGCGACCCGTCCACATGTCCGTCGATACAAATTACAAGCACCGGTGCCGGAACTGATTACAGTCGAGGAATTTGACTACAACTACAAGTGGCAACTCGTGGTGCTGTTGAATGAAGCAATTAAGAAAGGGGAGGAACGCTATGAGCGTTTATAGAGTATTCATCAAAGAGATCATTTATCTGGACGTCGAAGCGGACAACAGTGAGCATGCGGGAGAACTTGCTTTCAAAGAATTCCAGGATCCGGGGTCCGAGGTTGAATTTGAAATCATGGGGGTCGGTGTGCATGTGATGCCATTTGACGAGTGGAGATCTGCAGAGGCGGTGATTCACTGATGTATTTTTTATTTGCAGTGATATGCGCTCATGGGTTGTATGGGGCATGTGAACAAAAAGTATTTACGCAGGAGTTTCGATCCAAGGGTGCATGTGTCGAATACCGCAACTCTATCGAGCGAACGCCGACATTCTGGCTTCGCCATTCAATCTGTATAAGGAAGTAATTATGAAACGTGGAAGACCACCAGTTGAAGATAAGGCCAAGTTCAAGACAGTGGCTGTTCCCATCGACGCATACAATTTATTGCGGATGGCTGCAGAACGAGAACACAGGTCTATTGCAAGGCAATTGGCTTTTATTGTGGAGCAACATGAGAGTAGGGCGTCGTGAATGACGCCCTTTTTGTGTCAGGTGTGGTCATATTGGGAACAAACCTGATATATTTCGCATGGATAGCGGTGCGAATGTATGAAAAAACCAAGGAACTACGTTCACAAATACAGCCAAAAGCTGAATCGTCCGTCGACCCAAAAGGATCGGAAGAAGGATGAGAAACGGAATCCACCCGTAATTCGGGATTGGAGGTACGACGCGCAATGAGCCTGATCTTTGATTTGGCTGTTAAAGCGGGAATTGTGAAAGACGAGAATTTCGCGTTCAAGATGGAACAAATCGGTGGACGCGGATATGTGGCAAACGAAGCAGAATTGACGGAGTTTGCAAAATTGGTTGGGCAAATTGCCCGTGAAGACGAAAGGAGAAAGCACCATGAGTCAAGAAGCACTGATGGCAATTGTGCCGAATAACATGGGCGAAGAATATGATCGCTTGCACAAGTTGCAAAAGGTCATGGACGAAAGTTCGTACAATGCCTATGTACACGGTCGAGCGCTAGATGCGATTCAGCGGTATCGCGAGACAGGGGATCCCAATGCTCTCGAAGACGCCCAGTTTTATATGCATCGAGTGACTCACCAGGTTCTGAAAGGCCTGGACGAGAGTGCCAGAATTGAGCAGAACAGGCGCGAGATTGAACGCCTGAATCTACTCAACGAGATGAATAACGAACCCGAACCCGAATAGGTCAGGCAGCGTTGGTTTTCTTTGTAGGAAACTGATAGACGTTTTCCCGAGCCATATTCCGGAGGAATGATTCGGCCACGCTGGGCGACAATCCTGTGATAGCCCCGAGTCTTTCGACTGTCTCATCCAAAGGCCTTGTTCCCTTTTTATAATCCAGAATCAAGTTGATGCTCCCTTGGATTTCGGGTTTAGTTTTAGCCATTCTTGCGCCTCCTCTCCGAGCGTCTTTGCACTAATCTCAATCTTCTTTCTTAACGCGCCAACAATTTTCTCATCAATGGTATTTTCACTGATCAGATCAATGTAAGTGACGGTGTTTTTCTGACCAATTCGGTGGCACCGGTCTTCTGATTGGATTCGTGTTTCCAGGTTAAAGTCATTTGCATAATAGATCACCGTAGTTGCCTCGGTCAGTGTGAGACCGTAGCCAGCAGTCTGGGGATTTCCGATGAAAACCCGAATAGGTGAGTCTGGATCTTGAAAGTCCCGAACTAGTTTCGCACGAGCTTCATCGTCTGTATCACCGAAGTACGAGCCACAGGTCCCAGGTCCGAGCTTCGAGGTAATTAATTTCTCTAGCTGTTGGATATCATACCTGAACCGAGACCAAAGTATAACCTTTCCCTGGGCCTCTTCGAGGATATCCATGACGGCTTCGGCTCGATTCGACGGCACTTCAACCAGATCGCCATCGTCTGTCTTCAAATGCCCCGAAAGAATTTGTTGCAGCCGGAGCATTTGCGTCATGACGGACGGTGTGGAGACCAAGTCCCCCGACTCAAGCAGAGTCATGGCTTCGTTACGAATGTCGTTGTAGCGTTCTGCCTGCTGATCAGTCAGCTGTATATACCGGACGGTGTATACTTTTTCAGGCAGATCGAGCGTATCTTTCTTTCTTACCCGGAAGCTGAACTCATCAATCTTGTCGGTCAGCTCCTCGACGTTCTTGTAGCCGACGACTTGTTGGAACGCATGAGCGCCCATCTGCCGTTTGTTGATGATTGCGTATCGGTTTTGGAACGCATAGTAGGATTCAAAGCCCAAGGTCTTAGGTCCGAGCGCCTCGCACTGAGCGTACAGATCCAATGGTGATTGGGTCACTGGCGAGCCTGTCATGATCCGTCGGTAGTTGAACAGATGTGAGACCTTGATCATGGCTTTGGTGCGCTTGGCTTTTGGGTTCTTAATTGTGGTCGATTCGTCGATAGCAATCATTCCAGTTGCCCCGAACTTCTTCCCGAGCCACTCACCAGCAGCCTGACCTTTCTTCGAGGACAGCGCTTCAATGTTCATGACAAAGAACGTAAGGCCCTCAAATGGTTCTTTAATGCTACTTAATTCTTCTTGTTGCTTTTTGTTTGGGTTCGCAACCCAGGTGATCACACGATAGGAAATGTGTTCAGGCATATGCTTGGGCAACTCGATGTTGGTCCAGTTCTTATACACGCCCTTGGGTGCGATAATTAAACAGAAGTTAATTTTGTCGGCTAAAATAGCGGTGTTGTCGATCAGGACTTTGGACTTACCCGTACCCATTTCCATGAACAATGCAAATGCATTACTACTCCATCCCTTCTTCAGCGCATCCAACTGATGTTGGTACGGTTTCAACTGAAATGGAAATTTTTCTAATTTAGGGTTGACACTCATTATATACCCCTCTAATCTGTGTCTTACACGGTCATATCGTGACAGGTTATGACACCATATGCAACCGTGCTGGGCCTAACACCTGAAGAGGAGATACTTTATGGCCGATTTTTATGAAGAAATGTTTGATGCTGCTGAATCACTCGAATCAGTAGACACAAACACCACTAAAACGCTCTCTAATCTGGTCAAACAGTTAGAGGACATCAACGCCAATATTGAGCACGCCGAGGCCGAACTCAAGAAATTAAAGCAGGAACGCAGCCGCGTGTCGATGGAAAACATCCCTGCATTGATGGATGAGATGGGGGTCGACCGCATTGACGTTGACGGGGTTTCAGTCCAATTAGGTAATTTCGTGTCTGCCTCGATCCCACCGGATCGTAAGCAGGAAGCGTACGATTGGCTTCGGGACAATGGCTTGGATGACATCATCAAGAATGAAGTGATCTTAGGCTTTGGTCGCGGAGAAGATGAAACCGCACAGAAGATCATGCTTGATCTGGAAAACCGTGGATTCCATCCGGAATCAAAGACACACATTCACGCAATGACCCTAAAGGCTTTTGTTCGTGAGCGTGTGGAAAACGGACTGCCGATTGATTTGGACCTCTTTGGTGCTTTCGTTGGTAAAACAGCGACACTGAAGAGGAAGTGACATGGCTATTGTCAACTATCAATGGCGGAAGGACATCCTGAAAGCAATGCGTGAGCATCCGGATGACTGGGAAGATGTCGTGCGCTTGATGCATGAGCAGGTTCCTGCCGATCTCGATCAGCTGATCAAATCAGTACAACGTCAAATGCAAGACAACAAGAGGACTCAATCATGAGTGGTAAAGCATTAGCAGAAAAAGTAGAGGCAGGTCTGCCATCTACAGAAGTCTTAGACAACTTAGTTGCCTTCGAGGGTGAGGGGCTCGATTACGATACCTCAGAACTACAGATTCCGTTTGTTCGGATCATTCAGGCATTGTCGCCTCAGATCAAAAAGTCTGATTCGGCATACATTCAGGGGGCGTCGATGGGTGATCTGTTCAATACAGTCACCAATCAATATTGGTCGGGTGAGGACGGTATTACCGTCATTCCTTGCTACCAAGAGACCAAGTATCTGAAGTTTGGTCAGCGCACCTCAGGTGGTGGATTTATGGGCGAACTGTCCAAAGATGATCCGCAGATTGCACAAGCCAAGCGCGAGGGCGGGAAAGAAATCCTCCCTGACGGTAACGAGCTTGTGAAGTCAGACCAACACTATTGTCTCATCCTTGATGAGGATGGGGTCCCAGGCTTTGGCATTATCGACATGAAGTCGACACAGCTAAAGATCAGCCGCCGTTGGAAGACGATGGCAAAGATGCTTTCTGTAAAGCATCCAAAAACAGGCCAACTGGTTTCGCCTCCAATCTTTGGAAGCATGTGGAACCTCAAGACTGTAGAAGAATCCAATGACATGGGCTCATGGTTCAACTACACGATTGAACGGGTTGGCTATGTCAACGATAAGGAGCTGTTGGACGCAGCCGTACAATTTAGAAATTCCATTGGAAGTGGTCAGGCGAAGGCGGTCGCTGAAGACCTCGTCGCTGAACAACACAATAACGAAGACGCACCTTTCTAATGGAGCGGGGGCAATAGCCCCCGTATTTTTCTATGAAACAGATTGAACGGTTCATGACGGCGTTCGAGGGTTCGGACGTCGCTTATGGGCAGACAAAGATTG
>Ga0099849_1001755_pt1 | contig 10156 bp, 4 predicted proteins | sample CB_VirMetaG_4_FD_78177 | JGI IMG/M metagenome (GOLD analysis project Ga0099849, IMG submission 78177) | Freshwater to marine saline gradient viral communities from Chesapeake Bay - CB_1508_1M Viral MetaG | ecosystem: Environmental > Aquatic > Marine > Coastal | place: USA: Chesapeake Bay... | reverse complement strand
CCGACTCATAATCGGATACAGGCGAGTTCGATCCTCGCAATCAGCACTTGACAGTCCCTGCAGCACCTGCTATAATACTGTCATACCGAGGGACGGTGGTGGAATCGGTAGACACACCATACTTAAAATCTGTTGGGCATTGTGCCCGTGAGAGTTCAAGTCTCTCTCGTCCTATAAAATAAATAAGACAAAAGCATCCACTATGTCTTATAGAATCGATATTGCATACTGTTGGTATGATAACGGCAGTATGATAGTGAAGATGTATTTCATTAATCAGGTTCCGTTTACCTTTGATGAACTACCTGATGGGCATTTAGAAGATAGAGAATTAGTAGAACTTGCCAATAATGAAACATCTTTTGAACCAGAAGACTTATATAGAAGTTCATTTTATCTTATAGATGAAGAAGTGCATCCTTGTTTATTTCCAGTAGAATTAGAAAATCCAGAAGATATGCCACAGGATGAAATAGCATATCAATATGATGAGGAAGATTTTATGGGTTAATAAATAAAACATAGAAATATCTTGGACGCAATATTCCGATGCCTCTCAACAAATTAGAGAATTTTATTAAGAATACTGAAGGGCGTATTCTTTATGTTAACCCAAACGATCTTGATGCTACTGATGCTGTAGAGAATCAAGGTAATTCATTAGCAAGACCTTTTAAGACGATCCAAAGGGCATTAATAGAGTCTGCTAGATTCTCATATTTGAAGGGTAGCGATAATGATAGTATAGAAAAAACAACTGTTCTTCTGTTTCCTGGAGAGCACTTAATTGATAATAGACCTGGTTATGCTATCAAAGATGATAGTGGGACAGCAAAAGCGGTTTCTCCTGCTGGTTCTGAAACTGTAGCGTCAACAGAACTTTCCTTAAATACAGATTCTATTTTTGATTTAACACAGTCAAACAATATTCTTTATAAGTTCAACAGTGTTAATGGCGGCGCTATTGTTCCCAGAGGAACTTCTATCGTTGGTTTAGACCTTAGAAAGACAAAGGTTAGACCAAAGTATGTTCCAAACCCAACAGATGATGATCTGGGGTATACCAGTATCTTCAAAATTACAGGAACTTGCTATTTCTGGCAATTCTCACTGTTTGATGCTGATGAGAGTGGATTAGTTTATACTGACTCCTCCGATTTCTCATCGAACAATCAGTCAACTCCAACATTCTCACACCACAAACTCTCTTGTTTTGAGTATGCTGATGGTGTAAATACTGTTTCTGGATATGATTTAACCGACTTGAGCATGTATTATGCCAAGTTGTCTAATGCGTTCAATACCGAAACTGGTAGAGATATTGATCAGAAGTATCCTGCCAATCCACTTGGATTTGCACCTCAGCGTCCAGAATACGAAATTGTTGGTGCATTTGCTGCTGATCCTGTAGAAATTTCTACTATCATTTCTGGAGATGGTGCAACACCAACCAGTGTAGTTACAGTAACAACTTCTTCCGATCACGGTCTTACTGCTGGAACTCCAATTAAGATTCGTAATGTTAATGTTGATGACTACAATATTTCTACTAAGGTTCAGAGCGTAACTAGCAGCACACAATTCACTTACGTCTTACCATTTGTAAGAAATAATCTCCCTGCAGGGTCTGCTGCTGGTTTGAGTGCTTCTTCAGCAACAGTAACTATTGAAACGGATACTGTATCTGGTGCTTCACCATACATCTTCAATATCTCAATGAGATCTATTTGGGGTATGAGTGGTCTCCATGCAGATGGATCCAAGGCATCTGGTTTCAGATCACTTGTTACAGCACAGTTTACTGGTGTATCACTCCAAAAGGATGACAGAGCATTCGTTAAGTATAACGAGTCATCGAGATTATATGAAGGAATCACGGTATCTAAAGTAACTGGTGCTTCACTTTCCCGTGGATCTTCTTCCACAACAGCATCGACAGTATATCACTTAGATTCAAATGCTGTTTACAGAACTGGATGGGAAAGTTCACACATCAAAGCAAGTAACGACGCATTTATTCAAGTTGTTTCTGTCTTTGCTATTGGTTATACAAGACACTTTGATGGTCTGAGTGGAGCAGACTACAGTATTACAAACTCAAACTCCAACTTTGGTCAACTTTCACTCTCATCCTCAGGATTCAAGAAGGAAGCATTTACCAAGGATAACAAAGGTTATATTACATCAGTAATCACACCAAAAGCAATTACCAGTGTTGATGAAAATATTGATTGGATTGCTGTTGATGTTGGTCTAACGACATCGGTTGGTATTACAAGTCATCTTTATCTGTTTGGATATACTAACGCCCAAGATAAACCACCTGTAATTATTCAAGGTTATAGAGTTGGTGCAAAAGTAAGTGACAAGATTTACTTTGATAATGGTGCGTCAACATATTCTGCTGATGTTTTGATGGTTGATAACGAGATCAGCACAACTGGTCTCACAACTGCTACTGGATCTTCTAGCTCTTATAAAGAATATTCTGTATCATCAGTCTCTTCAAATATTCTGACTCTCGGATCTCACAACCTTCTTACTGGTGAAAAGATTCTTGTACTCAGTGACAGTGCAGATCTTCCTGAAAACATTGAGTCTCATAGAATCTATTATACGATTAGACACTCTGCCACAGAAATCAAACTCGCTTCATCATTAACAAACGCAGAGAACGGAACAGAAATTACAATTTATGGTGGCGTAAATCTGAGAGTTCTGAGTAGAGTTTCGGATAAAGATGCTGGAGACATTGGATCACCAGTTCAGTATGATGCATCTAATCAAAACTGGTTTGTCCACACAAACACTGGAAGTGACATCTACAACGCTCTTAACGTTGGAACTCTTGGCGCTAGAACAAATCCATCATACTTCAAGAGAAAGGATGATCCAAGAAGTATTGACGAGAAACTCTATAAGTTTAGAGTTGTCATTCCAAAAGAATTTGAAAATGCAAAGGATCCTGAAGAAGGATTCGTAATTCAAGAATCTTCTAGCACATCAAATACTAAATTCTCACCAGCGACGATTGACTCTAGTGATTATGAGTATGATAGAAATCCAAGATTTATTAGCACATGTTCAGTTGCTTCCAACACGGTAACTGTAATCTCAGAATTACCACATGGTTTGAATGTTAGTGACCAAATTATTGTTAGAAGAGTAACAAGCACAGACAATACTGCTGGAACTGCTAACCTTGGTTACAATGGAACTTTTGCTGTTAGCGCAGTAACTGATGATAAAACGTTCGAGTATTCTACTACGGACGTTTTTGGAACAACTCATGCTCCTGGAGCATTTACCAACGATACTACAACTAGAGATACCACATTACCTAGATTTGAAAGAAATGACCTGAAGAGTAATTACTACATCTATAGAAGTGATGTAATTACACCACATGCACATAATGTTCAGGATGGTATTTACCACCTGTATGTTTTGAATGCAGACAATAGCATTGCTACAGAATTTACTGACTTTAAGTTTAGTCAGAATGTTACTGATCTCTATCCACAACTTGATAGAGATAATGAGGATGACAATCCAAATGCAAGTAACTCATATGCTAAGAGATCACCAATCGGTGAGGTTGTAACTAATGATCTGAAGAAGAGTATCACAAGAGAAACCGTAGACAAAGTCCTCCAAGACTTCTCTATTGGTCTGCCAATCTCTAGTGTATCAAAGGCTTCTGGTGTCAGCACGATTACATTCTCTAGAGAGCATAATCTGAGTGGAATTGTAACCTACAGTGCTCTTGCTGGTGGTAGTGGATATGCTAACGGAACCTATCAGAATGTCAAACTCTTTAATGATGGCACAACTACATGGGATGGTGCTACAGCAAGAGTTGTGGTTGCTGGTGGATCAGTAACTACAGTTGATATTCTTGCTGGAGGATCTGGATATGCTGATGGTGAAGAACTAGATTTTGATACTTCTATCATTGGTGGTGGAACTGGAGCAGGAGTTACTGTTAGTTCTTCTGGAATCTCAACAGTATTTGGAAACACTGTCCAAGTTACTGGTATTGGAACCACTGCTGGTGGTTACTACCGCGTATTGGGTGTTCCTGGAAAGAATCAAATCTCCGTTGCATCAACCGCTGGAGATCCAGAAATTCACAGTGGTCAGTATTTAATCAACGTAGGTCCACAAATCCACGTTTCTTCATCAACATTCAGCGCATCTACTGGTATTTCTACATACACAACATCAACTCCACACGGTTTAGTTGTTGGTAATAGATTCTCTGTATTGAATAGTTCAAATGAGAATCTTGGTGATTATCTTGTTTCATCTTCTAGCGTAACATCATTCAGCGCAAAGACAAACCTAGATTTGTCTGCAACTCATATCCTGAAGCACGCAATCTCCTCTAACGACAGAACATCTGACGTTAATGGTGAAAACCTTGGAGCAAGAGGATTTACCTTCTATGACAATGAAGTAATGACGTTGGGATCGAATATCACCAACGATACTTCGATTCATGTTTCAGTTCCTAACTCTGGAATTTCTACAACATCTAGATTTGAAATTGGATCTTACATCCAAGTTGATAATGAGATCATGAGAATTACCAGCAGCACTCTGTCTGGATCTGGTAATAATGAAATCACGGTCATTCGTGGATCCTTCGGAACGGTTAAAGAGAATCATAGCAATGGTTCTTTAATCAAAAAAATCAAACCGATTGCTGTCGAGTTCCGCAGACCTTCGATCATGCGTGCCTCTGGTCACACCTTTGAGTATCTTGGTTATGGTCCTGGTAACTACTCCACAGGTCTGCCACAAATCCAAGTTAGATCTTTGAGTGAGAAAGAGGAATACTTAGTTCAGTCTCAAGAGAGATCTGCTGGTGTAGTTGTCTACACTGGCATGAACAATGATGGTGACTTCTTCATTGGTAATAAGAAGATCAACTCTGCAACTGGTAAAGAAACTAACTTCGATATTCCAGTTTCTACAATCACTGGTGAAGATCCTTCTAGACTTAGTGTTGTCTTCGATGAAGTTATTGTTAAAGAGAGAATCCTTGTTGAGGGTGGTAACTCTGGCACAGTTCTTTCACAATTTGACGGTCCAGTTAAGTTTAACAAGGACTTGAGAATCAATGGTGAGACAACAATCACCGACACAGTAAGAATCACTGAGGGTCTGCAATCAACTTCAACCACAACTGGTGACTTGATTATCACTGGTGGTGTTGGTATTGCCAAGAACCTGAATGTTGGTGGAAATGTTGATATTGCTGGTAATCTTGATGTAACTGGAAACATCGAATTCACTGGAATCACAACATTCACAGGAGCTATTGATGTCAATGATCTAGCAGACATTGATAACATTAGAATTGATGGCAATACAATTTCTGCCACCAATACTAATGGTGATGTCAATATCACCGCGAACGGAACAGGTGATATTAACCTCAATGACTCTGATGTTACCATTGATGAAACTCTCACTGTTGGAGGTCTTACCGACCTGAATGGTGATTTGGATGTTGCTGGAACACTCAACGTTGCTGGAATTACTACACTTGGTTCTAACTTAATTGTCAATGGAACATCAACTCTGAATGGTGACACTGCTATTGATGGTGATCTAACAGTAACTGGAGACATCACTGCATTCTTTACATCTGACCAAAGATTGAAGGATAACGTTACTCCTATCGAAGATTCTCTTGATAAGATTGTGTCTATCAGTGGTAACACATATGATTGGAATGAGAAGTCTGGTAAGGAAGGACATGATGTTGGTGTTATCGCTCAGGAGGTCTTAGAAGTCCTTCCAGAAGCGGTTACAACAAGAGATAATGGTTATTTGGCAGTTGATTACCAGAAGATTATTCCACTGTTGGTTCAGGCGGTTAAGGAACTGTCTGCTAAAGTTGATAACCTCGAACAAAACTCCTAATAAATAACTAAAAACCATATAAGATGGCAAATTATAGGAAGTCTTTCAACTTTAGAAATGGTGTTCAGGTTGATGACGATAATCTGGTAGTAAATGCTAACGGTTTGGTGGGAATTGGGACCACGGTTCCCACTGAACTTTTGGACGTTAGAGGAACTGCAAAGGTAGTTGGGCAAGTAACTGCGAACGAACTCAACGTAAGTGGTGTTTCTACGTTTTCTGATGTAAGAATCGGAACTGGAATTACGGTAGATGCTTCTGCTGGAATTATCACTGCCACCAAATTCTTCGGTGACGGTGCTACTTTATCTAACCTTCCAACTTCACAATGGATTGACGTTGATGTTGGTTTAGGTTTTACTTCAATCTATGCACAAGGAAACGTTGGAGTAGGTACAACCGATCCAAGAAGTTCTTTCCAAGTTGGTGAAGATCCTTTCAGTGGTGGAGATGGTGTAGGTTTCAGTTCTATCACAGGTAATGTTAGAGCTTCTGGAATCATAACCGCATCTAGTTTTGTTGGATCTGGTGCTGGTGTAACATCAATCAACGCTGATAATATTTCAGCAGGAACTATCTCTACAGATAGAGTTCCTAAACTCACTAATGCCAACATGCCTGATGAGATCAGTGTTTCTGGCATTATTACAGCATCTAGTGGTTTCGTTGGAAATATAACTGGCGATGTAACGGGTGATGTAACTGGAGATGTTACTGGCGACGTTACAGGAGATCTGACAGGAGACGTAACTGGTAACGTTACAGGTAACGTCACTGGAACAGCAACAACTGCTACAGCACTGTCTGGAACTCCAGATATTACTGTAGGGACTGTTACTGCAACTAGATTGGTTGCTAACTCCATTGATGTTCCATCTACAGGTATCACTACAGTTTCTCAAATACTTCATGTTGGAACTGGTGGAACTTTCTTCTCTGCCACAATCGACGGTATTGGAATAGGAACAGCAGATCCAAGCGTTACCCTTCAGATTAAGAAAGCGTCTGGAACTTCAGTAGAAGTAATCGCAGATTCTGGTGAGAGTAAAGTCAACATCGGTAACTCTGTTGGATCTGGAGATAACGTTGCCGTCTTGAGATATGGTAACTCAGACAATGACTTTGATATTGTCAATAGAGATACTGGGAACCTTAACATGTATCTCCATGCTGGTGGATCTGGCATTGGAACTGGAAGATTCAACTGGTTGTATGGTCAAACCAATGCAGAGATGATGTCACTTACCCATGAGGGTAAGTTGGGAATTGGTATCACAAATCCAACTGATAATCTGCATGTTGTAGGAACTTCTACAGTTACTGGAAATGCTGGATTTGGTGGAAATGTAACTATCTCTGGAACATTGACTGCTGGAACTTTCTCATTCCCATCATTACTTACTTCCAATGTCCATGTAACAAGTGGTCTGTCAACATTCAATGATGTTCATATTCTTGATGTTTTACACGTCACTGGTGGAATTGGAATTGGAACAACTTTACCACTTGCCGATTTAGACGGAACAGGAAGAACTGGTATTTTTGGAAACCTTGGTGTTGGAACAGCTGCTCCAACAGGAAGTTCTTTTGAAGTTGTTGGAACTGCAATCTTTGATGGTATTGGTATTGGAACTACTTCTTCTGGAATCTATGGATTGCGTATTGATGAAGAAGAAATTCAGTTAAACGATACACCAGTAGGAATTAATAGTTCTACCGTAGCATTAGATGCAAATTCTTCTCTTGGAATCGGTGTTACAGTTGGTGGGTTGAATTGTGCTGTTGACTTCTCAAATGCAGGAGCTACCAGCGTAGTTGGTAGATTTATGCTTCCCCCAAGGTTGACCAACTCCCAAAGAGCAGGTCTTACTACGGTCTCTGGGGCAATCATTTACAACACTGATACTAATACCCATCAAGGGTGGAACGGGTCTTCCTGGAACGACTTCTATTGATTTTATGAAAAAATTTGTTATTCTTGGGTCTGGAACTTCTGGATTGATTTCTGCTGCTGTAATAAAGAGATTCTGGGGAGATAAAGTCCAAGTATCTCTTTACTATGATGCCAATAGAAAGAATATTGGAGTAGGAGAAAGCACAACACCAACTATATTCTCATTCCTTGATATCATGGGTATCAGCACTGAGGATATGATAAGGGATGTTGGTGTAACTATAAAACTAGGAATCAATTTTAAGGATTGGATTCCTGGCACGGAGTTTTTTCATGGATTTCATGAAGTGGATTTTCAGGGGGAATCTGATGATTCTAGTGCGTTGTATTCAATACCCAATGGTTGTTACAATGGTGGTTTGATGTATGATAAGGCAACAAATACATTACCTCATGAAGATTTCAACAGATACAGTCATGCTCTACACATAGACACTCAAGTATTCTCAGACTATATCTTTAATAAACTAAAAGACGAGATAGAGTTTATTGACGATATAGCAGAGTCTATTAATGTCAGTGATGGAAAGATAGAAAGTATAGACTTCAAGAATAGTGGAAACGTAACGGCAGACTTTTACATTGACTGTTCTGGATTTAATGCTCTGTTGATAAAGAATCTAGATACAAAATGGAATGATATGACAGAATATCTTCCTATTGATAGAGCAATACCTCAACAAGTTCCTTATGAATTTGAAGAGATTCCGTCATACACTGTGGCAGAAGCAACAGATAATGGATGGATTTGGCAGATACCGATGCGAAAAAGATATGGCACTGGGTATCTGTATTCGTCTAGATTTACATCAGACGAAGAAGCAAGAGAAAAGTATAATGATTGGTTGATGAATAAGTTTGGGGTTGAGTTACAAACAGATAGAGTAATCAAATACAAACCAGGATACTATGAAGATGCCTGGGTAGGAAACTGTCTTGCTGTGGGATTGTCTAGTGGATTTGTAGAACCACTAGAATCTACTGGAATATATCTAATCATAAAGCAAATATCCGACTTTGCTACTCTAAACAGTAATCTAAACTTCTTAGAATACAATAGAAAAAGATTTAACGCAGTCAATCGTATCGGATACGAATTGATTATAAACTATATCTGTCTACATTATAACACAAACAGAGAAGATTCTGAGTTTTGGAGATACATTACCAACAATAAGAAAGAGTGGGTGAAAGACTTTGAAGAGAAATGTAAGTATGAGTTTCTAGATGTAAGTAGTCTTGGTGATAGTTCCGTTAGATTTATTTGGCATCTAGATAGTTATATTCAGGTTGCACATGGTCTGAATATGTTTGATAAGGATGAGATGCTAAGGTTTATAGACTCTAAGCAACATAAAAAACAGGTGATGAGTTTTGCCAAAGAGCATTATGATTACACTGAGATAAAAAAAAGTGAAAACAAACACGTATCACATAAGCAAATTATAGAGTCTATTGATAAATAAAGAAAAAAGCTAGTTTAATGGCTGTATCAGTATCTAAGGCGGGACCATATTACACTTCGGGACAAATATCGTTCAGTTCTCTCCGTAGTAACTTTCGTGCTCAACAAAGAAAGGCAACTTCGGGTGGAAGTGAAACATTTAACTCAGATACTGCCCCGATTAGTGCATCACAGTTAATCAGAAATACTACAGTAACTGAAACTAGTCCAGTAGTTCCTGATGCTGCTGAGAATAATAGTATAGCATCTGGTCAATCAAATTGGAAAACTTCTCAGTTTAGAAACTCGATTAAGTATTACTATGTAACCCTTCCAAGCGCGGATGACGTTACTAACTTTGATATTGATTTGCAGAGTTGGAATAGTAACCTAAACAAATCCATCAATAAGTTTATGTTTATTGATGGAACTTGTGGATCTAATAGTATCAGTTCAACTGCTGCTGACTTTAATGCTACTGCCCATAATTTAACGATTGATGTTTATGGCAGCATTTTGGGATGTGGTGGTAGAGGTGGTGGAACTAGTGGAGCGCCAGACCCTTCAGGAGAGGGAGCAGGAACTGCCCTCTCTATGGCATCTAGTGGTGGAAACAACATAGTTGTATTAGTTAGATCTGGTGCCAGAATCTATGGGGGAGGTGGAGGAGGAGAAAGAGGTAAACAAGGAAATAATGGTAGTGGAGGAACTTGTGTAGACCAAACAACTAACTCTGGTTGTGGTGGTGCTAGTTGTCCTGGTGGATATAATCAAATAGGAAGCTGGTCTGGTGGATGTTGTCAGACATACTGTACTGGTTGGGG